>RRZT010565453.1_pt1 | contig 10260 bp, 8 predicted proteins | sample 2165551 | NCBI WGS metagenome assembly RRZT01 (sample SAMN10456910, study PRJNA506462) | wastewater metagenome | biome: wastewater; feature: sludge; material: wastewater sludge; isolation source: wastewater sludge with Escherichia coli K12::gfp cells carrying plasmid... | place: USA: Moscow, Idaho ...
GCCGCCGCACCAAAACCTCACAGGGAGGGGACACCACAGCGTGCCCCCTCCCTTTTTCGCATACCCGCGGCACGACCGCAAGCCACCACCCACACCCGAACACGGAACAAACAGGCCAAGCCGGGACAAGCCCATGGCACACCCCGTCCGTGAACCGGCAAGAACCCAACCACACACACGCCCGACTCCACCTCCACCCAAACCAGTCACACCAGACAACCCGCCGACGCAACCGGTTTGGGAGAAAAGCCGAGACCGCCCCCAGCGCGCGGGATACAGCAGTTGACGGTAATCACCAGCCCGGCAATCAGAAGTCCACAGCATCAGGATCACTACATGCGCCGCCGATACCGCGCAGTTCATCAACACAACCAGTTTGGGAGATGTATGCGGCAAGGCAACGGCGTTGGGTGCTTGCAAAACCGGCGTGTGGGAGCACCGATCAACTTGCGATGTCCACTGAATAGACGTCTCGAGCAGGCTACTGCTGATAGGAATCCCTAGGTCGGGGGGCACAATTAGATTCAATGTGGGGAACGGCTGAATATCGGCTTTGAGCGGTATGATGGTATTCCGTATGCAATCGTATGCATTTGTAATGAACACTGACGCGGGCGGGGATCAATGAACTTCTATGATGATAATCGCGGTGATGATTCGCCTAATGGCTTCTTACCGAATATGAGCAACATGGGCGGGTTTCGTAGCCGTCATGGATCCCATCGCTCCACATCTGACCTGTCATCTGTTTCCCCTCTGCCTTGGTCCAATGGTTCTGTTCTTGATAACATCTGCACGGTTATTGTGGTGATATGCCTGATACTATGCGGACTCGTCAACGCCGGTGTCATCAAGCCTTCTTCAGCTCAATCCCGCGATAGGACTGTCACCTATGCGCAAGGCTCGCCATCGTCTCGGCCGTCATCCAGCGGTTCTACGCAAAACCAACAGCAGCCGACTGACTCAGCGTCTTCAGATTCATCGGATTCGACCGGAATCATCGGCTACCGGTATGATTCATGCGGCCAATACCGTCAATATATCAACGAAATCAAAGCCATGCATGACAAGTACCATGCCATGCCGGCAGCCCAGATCAATGAATATGTCAAAGCGCTTCCGAACGCCCAATCAGCGATTGATTCATGGCTCAAGGCCTTAGATCAAATGTCGGAAGCAACGTCATACGGTGATGCGAGACGCTCCATGAACCGCAACGATGCCACGACATACTACACGGCGAAGCTCGCCGACTTGCATCAGCTTGAATACGATTTTCAGATCCACAAGTCGTACAACATCTCAATCCAGACACATACCACGGCGACCGGCTCCTATTTCGAGATCGTCCTTACACAAGATGAAAGTCATCACGCGCCATCGCCTCAACAATTGGACAGTATCGAACAGCAGATCGCGTCTTTCCAAGGACAGGCAGGGCAGGACGGCACCTACCTACAGTCGGGTGAACAAATGCTGTCAATCGCCGGTCTGCACGCCGACTACGATTTCCAGAGCATGGGCAACTACTGCCCTTCAACGCAAGCGGATCGGTACGCATTCGCGGCATTTTGCGAAGGGAAAGCCGATACCATCTTCGTCAACACCGGCCATGAGGCGTACCCGTACCTCGTTCGCTCGACGCAGTATCTTGACGAGCTTCGCCATGAAATCGCCCATTATCTGGTATATTCCCGTTGCGAGACATCCGTTCCGCCGCTTCATGTCGAGAACGAGGGCATGACGAATTCCTACGCGGTAATGTATCTGGGGGCGAACCGCGACACCTTGAACAGCACCGGTGCAAGTTTCCCGGAATATGCGATGAATGCGCAGACCGACCAGGCGGCGGCTTCGGCGCACGCCGGAACGTGCGTGGCCGACTGACGGCATCAGCGTGGAATCGTCTGCTGCTCACCACGCAGACTGGAAGCGGACTGCGTCTTCTCCTGTCTCCTCCGTGATGCGTTGCCGTCTACCATGTGATTCCCATGCGGGTCACCATTCCGTGCGTCCACAATCCAGTGCAGTTTTCAACTGCGCATATCTATGAGATCATGCATTTTCAATCATGGATATCGATTGTGTATTCTGAGTACCGTCCGGTTTCCATATATTGTTTCTGCGTACTGTTCCCGCAATTGCACGGGTCGCCGGGCAGCGCTGTCGTATCCATGCCGCGGACGAGTACGATGAAAGCATGCGTCGTTGCAAGGGAGGCATGCCGATGGATGGCGATCAACCGAGAAAACAAGCTACGCGACGCGTGGAGGACACTCGGGACAAATACGGCTTGAATCTGCGTGAATGGACAAAACGGCATGAAAAGAGCATCGCCACGCGCCTCGACCAAGGTGAAGATCCCCGTCGACTGTTGGATTGGCATGAGCGCAAGCTCGCATGGCTGCAGCATGAGCGGCTCATCCATTTGGGAGTCATGATGATCACCATCGCCGTGTTCTTGGTCGCGCTCGCCTTCATGGTGCTCGTCCCTTCCACGATTCCTGTGTCCACCATCATCTACCTGGCAATGCTGGGACTGCTCATTGGGTATATCAGGTATTACTTCTTTCTGGAGAATACGGTCCAGCATTGGTATCGCATCGCAGATGACTTGCATGAGCGGATCGAGATGTTCGACCGGTCCACAGCCGCGCCCACGCACGAGACGCATAACGAAGCGTGATCGCAGTGAGTGACAATCTGCCTGCGGGTGCAAGGCAGCCGACCGAATCCGGCCATCGCATCGACGAAAACGACGCTCGGCAAGCTGCCAATTGGGTTGCCGAAACGCTGGAACGGCTGTCCCATTCGTCATTCCGATCATCATTCACGTTGAGTCCGCACGACGCCGAATATGCGAGGCGCAAAGGGCGTGAACTCATTGACCGGCATGCGCATGAGATGCTCGCCCAACGGGTTGGCGCGGCCCAGCCTGCGAAAGACGGGAGACAAACGCCTTGGCGTGGTCATCCTGTGTTCACCGCCCAACACGCCACCGCATGCTGCTGCCGCGGATGCATCGAGAAATGGCACCATATTCCGCGGGGCAGAGAACTGAGTGCTCAGGAGATCAATCGACTGGCAGGATTGATCATGGCCTGGATTGATCGCGATCTTGCCGCGCACCCAGCGGTGACAGGGGAGCGTGACGGATGGGCGGCACCGCTCGAGAACCCCAAGGATGCCGGCGTAGAACAAGGTGGGCCAACACCGCAACCACGTCGGCGCAGTGACGCTGCGGGACATCTGGAGAGAAGCAGACGGCATCCGGATAATCGCCATGCTGACGGTGCATCGGGCTTTATCCAAGGCGAGCTGCTGTAATCGCCGCAATATGTTAATGGCTGGTTAGCAGGGATGCAGGGGAAAATACGGCGTAGACGCTACGAAAGGAACGCAATACGGTCATTTGACGGTCTGGTCGCGGCAGCGGGCACCGTGACAGCGCATGTCACAGCAACGCGACGAGAACCAATGCCGCCACATAGACGGCACAAGCCGCACAGAACACGCCATCGCGGGCGTGCATTCGCATCTCATGCCAATGAGTCCGATGGATGCCTTCCTCATAGGAACGCGCGTCCAAGGCAAGACTCAGATTGTCGGCATGCCTTAGCGACGCGGCGAACACCGGCATGATGATCGCACACATCGCACGGCACCGCTGAGCCGGGGAACCGCTTTCGATACTGCCGCCGCGGGCCGCTTGCGCTTGGGCGACGGAGATGATTTCCACGCGCAGCGTCGGTAGGAACCGCAACGCCAGACTCAGTACCAGCGCTATCTCCTGGACATGGATGCCGCATCGTTTGAGCGGGGACAAGAGGGATTCAAACGCGTCGGTCATGGCCGTGGGCGTTGTCGTCTCCACATACACCGCGCCGAGAATAATCACCAGAGCGAAGCGGCAGGCGTAGATGATTGCCGTGTGCACACCGTCATCGGTGATAGGCACGGGACCGATATGGGCAAGTGGTGTGCCTGTGCGGACGAAGAAGATGTTCAGCGCACCCGCGAACACAAATAGGAACAGGAACATGTGGATGCGCGCTAGCAATTGAAGTGGGCTGATTCGCGCGGCGGCGACGATACCGGCGGTCAGGATGGCGCCGACGGCCAGTTGGTATGGTGAACTGATGGCGAACGCCGAAAACATGAGCGCCAGGAACGCGACCACTTTCACCCTGGTGTCAAGCTTGCCGATTGCGGACCGTCCGGTGCCGGTTCGCCGTGCTTCGGAAGGTTGGATATCCGCGGTATTGGCAGATGGAATCGCGGGGATATCGTCTGATGATGCCGCCGCGGATGCCTCCGATTGTAGTGTGTCCGCCGGTTTCTGCTCGTCTGCCGATTGCGGAGTTACCTTCTGCTGGGCGTTTGTCGGAGACTCAAGCACCAGCACGCGGTCGGCAACAGCGCGTGCCTCGTCGATACTGTGGGTGACCAGCAGCACCGTAACCCCGCGGCGGTGCAGATCAGCGAGCAAACCGCGGATTCGTGCGCTCGCCGTCTCATCGAGACTGGCCGTCGGCTCGTCCAGCAGCAGCACATCCGGATGGCAGGCGATAACCCCCGCAATAGCCGCAAGCCGCTGTTGCCCGCCGGACAGGCTGAACGGTGAACGGTCGCGGATATCGCCGATATGCAGCAATTCCAGCGCTTCATCGACACGTTGCGCGACTTCCTGCTCGGAAAGCCCCAGATTGCGCGGGCCGTACGCGACATCCTCGGCCACTGTCTGTGCAAACAACTGTCGTTCCGGATGTTGCATGACCAGTCCAAGCCGGTGTCTCAACTGGACTCGTTGGGCGCGGGACAACGGGTGCACCCCCGACCTGGGCTTGGCCAGCCAAGTCATCAGCCGGGACTTCAATCGTTCAGCCGGTTGCGTCAGTCGCCTTTCGTCTGCGTTCCCAGTGCGCCTGTAATCCGTGGCTACAGGGATGCCGTCGATGGTGATATTGCCGCTGTCAGGGCGATCCAGGGCGGCCAGCAGCCTGATTAGCGTGGTTTTCCCGGCTCCGTTGGTGCCCATGAGCGCCACGGTTTCGCCGGAACGCACGGAGAAAGTCAACCGATCCACGCTGGGGGAGGCTGCGCCTTGGGGGGTGAAGGACACATGGTCCACGCTGATTGCGGGTGCCGAGGGATGTGCGGCAGGGATTTCTTCGGCGTCGGGCGAACCGGTGCCAGGAATCCCGGCGGCATCGGTACCGGCGGTCATGGGTGTCGCCGCGGCGAGGGACATGGTCCCCTGCGCAAGCGACGTGCCGGACGGCAACGGCGTACGTCCGTCGATTGAACCGGGGTGCAGCCACGTGACCGGCATGCCGCTTGTTTGCAGCAGATGACGGAAATCATCCTTGGCAGGATGCTCTGATGAATTGGGATAACCATCCAGGGATGGCGTTGCAACGCTGGAATCGTTGATGATCCGCCCTGCGCTCATGGTGATGACGCGTTGGCCGCGATGCGCTTCATCCGCATGATGGGTCACATGCACGATGGTGGCCCCCCGCCGGTGAAGTGCGTCAAGGATGTCAAGCACGCCGATACGCGCATCCTGGTCGAGCATTGCGGTCGGCTCGTCGAGCACCACCATCGCAGGATTCATCGCGATGATTCCGGCGATGGCGATGCGCTGTTGCTGGCCGCCGCTCATCGTTGTCGGATCGTCTTCGATACGCTCCATCATGCCGACCGCTTTGAGTGCATGCGCGACCTGATCACCGATGTGCAGGCGGCTCATCCCCAGATTCTCCGGTCCGAAGGCCACATCGTCGCCGGTGATGGTCGTGACAATCTGATCCTCAGGATTTTGAAACACCGCGCCGATATCATGCCGAGCGAGCCGGTACTGGTCGGCATGCGCGCCCGCGGCATCGAATACCGGATGCCCGTCCAACGTGATCACACCCGAATCTGGGGCGGAAAGCCCTGCAAGAAGCCGGGCAAGCGTTGATTTTCCCGAACCGTTGGCCCCCACGATGCACACATATTCACCGGCGTGGATATCGAGGTCCACCCCGTCGAGCGCCCAGTCGTGTGCACTGGAATACCGGTAGCGAACGCGGCGCAAGCTCGCGGCAAGGTCCTGCCTGTCGTTCGCGTTCGCATCCACTTGCGCCGAAGCCGGTGTCGATGTCGCGACCGAATCCGGGGCGGGGGAGGAAATCCGGGAGATGTTCATGATGATGTACAGTATCCGTATCTTTCGTGGGAGCAGGGGTGGTGTGCCAATGGAGTTTATCGATGATGTGGGAATCGATGGTTCCGGGAACGAGATGCAGGTCTGGCCGCCCAACGCTCGTGGCCACCGGACGGCCAGACCTGCGTGTTGGTCAGCGTGCCGACTTGTTGAGCAGTTCAGACACTGGCTTGTAAATCAGGAAGGTGACCACGCAGTTGATCGCGTACTTCGCAAGATTGAACGGCAGCAGCGCCGGTACAATCAATGCGGCGACCTGGGCGACGGTCATATGCGCGTACATCGGGGTGATGACCAGATTGCCGAGGATTGCGAGCGCGAGTGCGACAATCGCGCCGACGACCAGACCGAGCACCGCACCGGGACGGGTATGCATACGCCGGTAGATCACTGCTGCCGGCACAGACAACCCGATCGCGACCAGCCAGGCCATAAGCGTACCCCACGGGCTGATGAACAGATGCGGGACGAACCCGAGGATGCTGACGATCAGCGCGGCCGCAGGACCGTAAGCGAAGCCCGCGACCAGCGCGACGATGCCCGACGGATCGTATTTGAGCCACGGAACACCCGGAATCAGCGGGAATTCAACGAAACTCAACGCCATGGACAACGCCACGAAGCATGCGTACATGGCGATGCGGCGGGTTGACCAGCGGCCGGAATCGCCGACGCCGGTCGAATGCGCGTCTTTCGGTGACACGGCTGCGTCGGCTGCATCGGCCACGGGTGTGGCTGCTGGCGTGGTTGCGGGTGTGGCCTGGGAATCGGCTGCGGTATCGGTAGGCTGGCCGCGTCCTGACAAACCATCATCCTTGACAATGGCACGTACATGAATATGGGTATGCGAAAAGATGCTCATCTGAGCTCCGTTTCTTCCATCCGGACTGTACCGTTGGCCCCGGATTCCCACCGGATCAGCCGCTTGCGCGGGTCGCGGGCTTCGACATGTAACGCCGCCGCTCAATGCGGACGGCTTGTCGTTACCGCCAGTAAGGAATTTCACCTTCCCTGAAACTTACAGAAATCATCAATACCTTATGACGGCAGCAAACGCAAGTCAATGCCCGATATTCGGCGTTCGGCGAGGGTAAGTGCAAGAATGGTGACCATGACACAATCACAGCACGCCAAGAAAGCCGCCATCGACAAGCTGGCCATTGTCATCGTCACCTACAAGCGGCAGAAGCTGCTCGCGACACTGTTCGATTCGCTCAAGGCGCTGACCGTCGCGCCGTGGCGTATTGTCGTCGTGGACAACGAACACAGCGAGACCACCAAGTCGATGGTCGAAGATTTCAGCGCCGCGGTCACCGCCCAATGGGGGCAGACCATCGCCGACACGGAAGGCAACATGAACCGTGTGGTGTACTTCCCGCAGGAAGGCAACATCGGCGGTTCCGGCGGTTTCAGCAACGGCGTGCGCAAAGCGTATGAGCTCGGCGCCGAATGGTTCTGGGTCATGGACGACGACGTGGCGGTGCTGCCGGATGCCATTGAGAAGCTCGCTCCATGGACCCTCCATCACGACGTGATCCAGGGCAGCCGCAACGATTATGACGGCGGTCCGTTCTACTGGCAGTACCATTTCATCGTCCCGCTGGGCATCCCCGATCCGATTGCCCCGGCGGCGTTCGGGCCGCGTGGCTACCGGCTCATGAACACCATGTGCTTCGAGGGCGGGCTGTTCCGCCGCAACATCGTCGAGAAAATCGGCTTCCCAGACGGGCGGTTCTTCATCTACTGGGATGACACGATGTACGGCTATCTTGCCAGCAAAGTCACCAATCCGATCGAAGTCAAGGACGTCATCATGCGCCGTACGCGCGATATCGACAACTGGAATATCGCCGGGTTGCGGCAGTTGAACTCCACATCCGATATGAACCGGTACCACATCATGCGCAACCGCGGGTATATGGCGCGGTATTTCATGGTGTACGGGGATTATCGCCCTGCGTTGTTTGCACTCGGTACGGCTGCCACCGCAATCAAGGAGGTCATCCGATTGGTTGCCGTGGATAAGGGGCACCTGCGCAGTGGGCTGTCCGCTATCGCGCGCGGCTGGTGGGATTCGCACAAGTTGCTGCATGATCCCGATTGGCGGCCGATGCCCGCGTTGAAGTGAGGATCGAAGTCACGTTTGCAATTCGATTGGCCGCGTGTCGCCCGAAGACTTGGGAACAATGATGAAAGCGTTTGCAGGTTTTCGGCGTGGCGCGGCCGCATTCGGTCAGGGGGGCGCGGTACAATCGCCGTACCGGTTCATACACCCCATCACCTCATAGGAAGGTCAAAGATGATTGAGACAGCACAGGCTTTCGGCGTTGACATCGGCGGCTCCGGCATCAAGGCGGCTCCCGTCAATTTGGAGAAGGGTGAGTTCGCTGAACCGCGTCTGAAGATTCTGACCCCGGAGAAATCCACTCCGCAGGCCGTTGCGGACATTGTGCGTCAGCAGCTTGAACATTTTGAAGTTCCCGAGGACGCGCCGGTCGGTATCGCGTTCCCGGCGCCGATCAAGCCCGGCAAGCCGCTTGATTTCATGGCGAACCTCGACCAGTCCTGGATCGGCGTGGACGTCACCGAGGAGTTCTCCAAGGCGTGCGGCCGTCCTGTGGTTGTCGTTAATGATGCTGACGCAGCGGGTATCGCCGAGCAGCAGTTCGGTGCGGCAAAGGGCCAGGACGGTCTGGTTATCGCGACCACGCTCGGCACCGGCATCGGCACCGCTCTGATTTACGACGGCGTGCTCATCCCGAATACCGAGCTGGGCCATATCGAACTGCAGAACGGCAAGGGTGACGCGGAGAAGTACGCGGCGTCGTCCGTGCGCGACAAGCTTGATATGAGCTACAAGAAGTGGGCGAAGCGCCTGACCAAGTATTACGGCCTCATGGAGAAGTACTTCAACCCCGATTTGTTCGTGGTCGGCGGTGGCGTCAGCCGTGTGAGCGAGAAGTTCCTGCCGTACATCGACATCAAGACCCCGATGGTTCCGGCGAAGCTGCGCAATGAGGCAGGTATCATCGGTGCCGCCTACTACGCCAGCGTCAAGGCCGCTAAGGCTGCTGAAGCCGCTGAAGCTGCCAAGTAACGGATTCTGCGGCGAATCCTGGTCCGGATGCGGATGAACGCATGCGGTTGGGATGTCGGAGGATGCTGAAGCATCGGTTGTGGCCCGTCCCGAGATGATCGGGGCGGGCCACAACGCGTATTTGGAGGCGGCTTGGGCGGTTCGTCGGTTTGGATTGGTGGTTGGTATTGCCGGTTTGGTTTGGCTGGTGGCGTTACGGTCGGTTAGTTCGTGGTGTGGTCGGTTGGTCGGTGGCGGCGATATGGTCGGTTGTGGTCGGTTGGTTGGCGGAGTTGATGAAGTTTGGTCGTTGCGACGTATTGGCGCCATGGTGGTGAATGAGAGTTCCATCTGGTTACGTATGCGTTGCCATATGCAACCATACGGAAGGCGCAGGGGAGAACGGCAAAACGCTTGGTATCTGCCTGCTTGCGGCATATTGGAACCAAAGGTATTGCTTCAGACTTTTCATCTGGTGGCGGTGTGGGCGGTTTGGAGCGACGGTTTGGCTTGGGCATCTCTGCCGGGGCGGGAGTCTGGCGGCGTTGACATCCACGGGACAGCCCTCGCCCGCTGCCTGCAATGGCCGTGATGAGGGTGTGCGCTAGGATGGTGGCGTGCGATTTTCATCACGAGTAGACATCAGCGCCCCGAATGTCATTGCCCGGGCGGAGCAAGCCGCCAAAGAGGACGGCATCACGCTAGACAAACTCAACGATTCGAATCCGACCAAGTTCGCGCTCGCGCCGCAATCCTTGCCGACCGTCTACGCTGCGCAACCCCGCGGCCAATTCGAAGCCAGGCGGCAACTGGCCGATTTCCTTGCTGATAGACGCCGCCGCGAGTCCACGTTGCCTGACGCGCAGCCGGTCGATCCGAATCGCTTGTATCTGCTCAGCTCAACCTCACAAGCGTATTCGTGGCTGATGAAACTGCTGTGCGACGCCGGCGACATCGTGCTCGCCCCCAAGCC
>RRZT011821020.1_pt1 | contig 10259 bp, 8 predicted proteins | sample 2165551 | NCBI WGS metagenome assembly RRZT01 (sample SAMN10456910, study PRJNA506462) | wastewater metagenome | biome: wastewater; feature: sludge; material: wastewater sludge; isolation source: wastewater sludge with Escherichia coli K12::gfp cells carrying plasmid... | place: USA: Moscow, Idaho ...
CACGACGACCATCGCCACCATCGACATGGCCAGCAGCATCACCCGCCAGCGCAACGACACCGACGACGTGGCCTGCATCGGCGGCCGGTGGCGTCCGGTGTGTGGTGGCGGGGGTGGTGCGGATGTCGGGGACATCGGGGTCATCAGGGCGGCGTCTCGCGCAGCACGTAACCCACCCCGCGCACGGTGTGAATGAGCCGCGGTTCGCCTTCGGCCTCGGTCTTACGACGCAGATAGCCGATGTACACCTCGAGCGCGTTGCCCGAGGTCGGGAAGTCGAAGCCCCACACCTCTTCGAGGATGCGGCTGCGGGTGAGCACGCGGCGCGGGTTGGCGATCAACATCTCCAACAGGGCGAATTCGGTGCGGGTCAGGCTGATCGAGCGGGTGCCGCGGGTGACCTCCCGCGTGACGGGATCCAGCGTCAGATCGGCAAAACTCAACGCGGCGGAATCGGCGCTGTCGTCGGGACCGGTGCGGCGCAGCAGTGCCCGCATCCGGGCCAGCAACTCCTCGAGCGCGAAGGGTTTGGGCAGATAGTCGTCGGCGCCGGCGTCCAGCCCGGCCACCCGTTCGGACACCGAATCCCGCGCGGTGAGCACCAGGATCGGGAGGTCGTCGCCGGTGGAACGCAGCTGACGGCAGACTTCGAGCCCGTCGAGCTTGGGCATCATGACGTCCAGGACGACGGCGTCGGGACGGTCGGAGGCGATTGCGTTGAGCGCCTCGACGCCGTCCTCGGCGAGCGAAACCGAGTAGCCGTTGAACGACAGTGAACGTCGCAGGGACTCACGCACCGCGCGATCGTCGTCAACGACAAGTATTCGCACGGCTATCAGTGTTATCTCAACGCCTGAGATCAGGCTGAGAGGCGCGCCGCCAGGACCAGCGGAATCAGCGCTTGTCGAGGTCGATCAGGCCGAGCCGGGCGGCCTTCTGCAGGCGCCGCGGCACCTTGTGCTGCTGACCGGCCACGGTCACGTTGACCAGGCCGGTGGCCTCGGCCTTCCACTGCGCACGGCGGCTACGGGTGTTGGCGCGTGACATCCTGCGCTTGGGCACAGCCATGACGTACATCTCCTCGTTCAGGGGCTCGATCGACCATACTCGAGCGCCATACATGGGCGCCGACGGCGACAGTTGCCCCTCAGGATAGCCGGTGAGCTGGGTGGCGTCCAAAACGCAGAGACCGCGCCGACCGACACGAATCCCGCCCGCAGCCCGGGTCCTCGACGCTGGCGTCCCTGTAATACCGCCCCATCGCAGGTACACCTCCGCGATGGACGGTCGTTGGCGAGAAACGTAACGCAGGCCGTACTGCAAGCCCATCGACGACATGGAGGCCGGACTGCGGCGGTAACTCGTCGCTGCCAGGTCATGCACAGCTGGCCGCACGGCAGTTCGGCAGCCAAGCGGCGGCCGTTCCACAGCTTTTTGTGCGGATGGTCCAAGGTGCGCGTTCCACGCTGGAAGAGTCCGCCCCAGTGGAACCGGAGGCGAAGGCGCCGGCCGGATCCAAATCACGGAGGGAGGCGCGATGCAGCGCCTGATCATCACGGGAGTCATCGCTCTCGCTATCACCGGACTCGGCACCGACCGGGTCCTGCATGGCCTCGACGCCGATCCCGCCGGCATCGTGCTGACCGCGACGGGCGGACCGGCGGTTCCCTACAACCCCAAGCCCGATCCGCCCTGCGCCAACGACACCGCGAGCGCAGAATCCGCGGTGAAACAGGCGCAGAAGGTGCTGAGGTTCGACCACCACGAGGCCCGGATCAGCGCCAGTCAGCTGACAGCGCTCGGCGACGATCTGAACCAGGAGACCAATTCCGCTGAAGGCGCCCGCAACTGGCGGTGGTTATGCGCCGAAATCGGTCAGGTCGAGGGCCAGGCGACCTCGGAATGACGCTCCCGACCCCTTGACACGGTACCGCCGGTTCTGGATAACCTACCGGTTGGTTGGTCAGCGTCGACGGGTTGAGGAGCGAGTGTGGCGGCTGCGGTTCGCATCGGGAACTGCTCGGGCTTCTACGGTGACCGTCTCGCAGCGATGCGCGAGATGCTCACCGGCGGTGAACTGGATTATCTGACCGGCGACTACCTGGCCGAGTTGACGATGCTCATCCTGGGCCGGGACCGGATGAAGAATCCCGACGGCGGCTATGCCAAGACCTTCCTGCGCCAGCTCGAGGACTGCCTGGGCCTGGCCGTCGATAAGGGCGTGCGGATCGTCGCCAACGCGGGCGGCCTCAATCCGGCCGGCCTGGCCGACGCCGTGCGCCAACTGGCCGGCCGCCTAGGGCTGGATGTCACCGTCACCCACGTCGAGGGCGACGACCTGCTGGCCCGCGCCGGTGAACTGGGACTCGGCTCGCCACTGACCGCCAATGCCTATCTGGGCGGCTGGGGCATCGTGGACTGCCTCAACAGCGGCGCCGACGTGGTGGTGACCGGTCGGGTGACCGACGCATCGGTGATCGTCGGGCCGGCTGCGGCCCACTTCGGTTGGGGCCCAACCGATTACGACAAGCTGGCCGGCGCGGTGGTCGCCGGGCACGTCATCGAATGCGGGGTGCAGGCCACCGGCGGCAACTACGCGTTCTTCACCGAGATCCCCGACCTCGGCCATCCGGGCTTCCCCCTGGCCGAGATCCGCGACGACGGCACCGCGGTGATCACCAAGCACGACGGAACCGGTGGACAGGTCAGCATCGGCACCGTCACGGCCCAGCTCCTCTACGAGATCGGCGGGGCGCGGTACGCGAACCCGGACGTGACCGCCCGGATGGACACCGCGCAATTGACGCAGGACGGACCCGACCGGGTCCGGATCTCCGGCGTGCGCGGCGAGCCGCCACCCCCGACCCTGAAGGTCTCGCTCAACAGCATCGGTGGATTCCGGAACGAATTCAGTTTCGTCCTGACCGGTTTGGACATCGAGGCCAAGGCCGAACTGGTGCAGCAGCAGCTCACCGACGCACTCACCGTGACGCCCGCCGAGATGCACTGGACGCTCGCGCGCACCGATCATCCCGACGCGGACACCGAGGAGACGGCCAGCGCACTGTTGCACTGCACCGTCCGCGACCCCGACCCGGCCAAGGTCGGCCGGGCCTTCTCCAGCACGGGCGTGGAACTCGCCCTGGCCAGCTACCCGGGCTTCCACGCCACGTCGCCGCCGAGCGACGGGCAGGTCTACGGCGTATTCACCGCCGCCCATGTACCGGCCGCCGAAGTTCCGCCTACCGCCGTGCACGCCGACCGCACCAGGGCGCCGATCGCCGCACCGGCCGACACGCGCGAGCTGGCGACCGCCCAGCCGCCGGAGCTCCCGGCTCCTTTGCCCCACAGTGCAACCCGACGGGTGCCGCTGGGCCTGATCGCCGGCGCCCGCAGCGGCGACAAGGGCGGTTCGGCCAACGTCGGACTCTGGGTGCGGACCGAGGACCAGTGGCGCTGGCTGGCGCACACCCTGACCGTCGACAAGTTGCGGGAACTGCTGCCCGAAGCGGCCGAGCTGCCTGTGACCCGCCACCTGCTGCCGAACCTGCGCGCGGTCAATTTCGTCATCGAGGACATCCTCGGGCAGGGCGTGGCCTACCACGCCCGATTCGATCCCCAGGCCAAAGGCCTCGGCGAATGGCTACGGAGCCGCGCCATCGACATCCCGGAGACACTGCTGTCATGACAACGCGGCACGACGTTGCAGAACGAAGAACGAGCGATGAGGAGGAGCGACGCCGATGAGTGTCTGGACCACACCCGAGCGTGACGCGCTGCGAAAGACCGTGCACGCCTTCACCGAACGCGAGATCCTGCCCCACGTCGACGACTGGGAACGCACCGGCGAGCTGCCCCGCGACCTACACCGCGCGGCTGCGCAGGCCGGCCTGCTGGGTGCCGCCTTCCCCGAGGCCGTGGGTGGCAGCGGCGGCGACGGCGCCGACGCTGTGGTGATCTGCGAGGCGCTGCACGAATCGGGCTGTCCCGGAGGCGTTTTCGCGTCCCTGTTCACGTGCGGGATCGCTGTTCCGCACATGGTGGCCGCCGGCGCCGACGAACAGATCGAACGATTCGTCCGGCCCACCCTGGCGGGCGAGAAAATCGGCGCACTGGCCATCACCGAGCCCGGCGGCGGCTCCGATGTGGGGCATCTGCGGACCCGGGCCGACCGCGACGGCGACTGCTATGTGGTCAACGGCGCCAAGACGTACATCACGTCGGGCGTGCGCGCCGACTACGTGGTGACCGCCGTGCGCACAGGTGGCCCGGGCGCGGCCGGGGTATCCCTGCTGGTCGTCGAGAAGGACATGCCCGGCTTCGAGGTCACCCGCCGGCTGGACAAGATGGGCTGGCGCTCCTCGGACACGGCCGAACTGTCCTACACCGACGTTCGGGTGCCGGCCGCCAACCTCGTCGGCGCCCAGGACAGCGGCTTCCTGCAGATCGCCGCGGCGTTCGTCTCGGAAAGAATCGGCCTTGCCGCACAGGCGTATTCGAGTGCACAACGCTGCCTGGAGCTGACCGTGCAGTGGTGCCGCGACCGCGAGACGTTCGGCCGGCCGTTGATCTCGCGCCAGTCGGTGCAGAACACGCTGGCCGAGATGGCACGCCGGATCGACGTCGCGCGCGTCTACTCGCGCTGGGTGGTCGAGCGACAACTCGAGGGTGAGACGAATCTGATCACCGAGGTGTGCTTCGCCAAGAACACCGCGGTCGAGGCCGGTGAATGGGTCGCCAACCAGGCGGTGCAGCTGTTCGGCGGGATGGGCTACATGGCCGAGTCCGAGGTCGAGCGGCAGTACCGCGACATGCGGATCCTCGGAATCGGCGGCGGAACCACCGAAATCCTGACCGGCCTGGCCGCAAAGACGCTTGGATACCAGGCATGAACCGCCGACTACCGTCCTGTGGTGCGCCGAGTGTGAAAGGTCTGCGACTTTGGGCGCGATTTCTCGCGCACGATTCACACTCGACGGAGAACCCCGCATGACGGCCCTGCGCTCCACGCTGGACCCCACCTCGGCCGGGTACGCCGCGGCGGCCGAGGCGACGGCGGCGAAGCTCGCCGAGATGGACGTCGAGCTCGCGACCGCCGTCGCCGGCGGTGGACCCAAGTACGTCGAACGCCACCGGGCGCGTGGGAAGCTGACCGCCCGCGAACGCATCGAGGCCCTGGTCGATCCGGACTCGCCGTTCCTCGAGCTCTGCCCGCTGGCCGGGTACGGCAGCGAGTTCCAGGTGGGGGCCAGCCTGGTCACCGGCATCGGCGTCGTCGAGGGTGTCGAATGCGTACTCGTCGCCAACGACCCCACGGTCAAGGGCGGCACCAGCAACCCGTGGACACTACGAAAGATTCTGCGCACCAACCAGATCGCCCTGGAGAATCGCCTGCCGATGATCTCGCTGGTGGAGTCCGGCGGCGCGGATCTGCCCACGCAGAAGGAGATCTTCATCCCCGGCGGCCGGATGTTCCGGGATCTGACCCGGCTCTCGGCGGCCGGAATTCCGACCATCGCGGTGGTGTTCGGCAACTCTACGGCCGGCGGCGCCTACATCCCCGGCATGTCCGACCACGTGGTGATGATCAAGGACCGCTCGAAGGTGTTCCTCGCCGGACCGCCGCTGGTGAAGATGGCCACCGGTGAGGAGTCCGACGACGAATCACTGGGCGGCGCCGAGATGCACTCCCGGACCTCCGGTCTGGCGGACTACCTGGCCGTGGACGAACTCGACGGCATCCGCATCTGCCGGCGCATCATCGCCCGACTCAACTGGCACAAACAGGGGCCGGCGCCGGTGCCGTACGCCGATCCACTGTTCGACGCCGACGAGTTGCTGGGCATCGTCCCCGCCGATCTGCGCATCCCGTTCGACCCCCGTGAGGTGATCGCGCGTATCGTCGACGGCTCGGACTTCGACGAGTTCAAGCCGCTCTACGGCGGATCCCTGGTCACCGGCTGGGCAACGTTGCACGGGTACCCGCTGGGAATCCTGGCCAATGCCCGCGGCGTGCTGTTCAGCGAGGAATCGCAGAAGGCCACCCAGTTCATTCAGTTGGCGAACCGTTCCGACACGCCATTGTTGTTCCTGCACAACACGACCGGATACATGGTGGGCAAGGCCTACGAGGAAGGCGGCATGATCAAGCACGGCTCGATGATGATCAACGCCGTCTCCAATTCGACCGTCCCGCACCTGTCGCTGTTGATCGGCGCCTCCTACGGCGCGGGTCACTACGGCATGTGCGGCCGGGCCTACGATCCCCGGTTCCTGTTCGCATGGCCGTCTGCCAAGTCAGCCGTGATGGGCGGCACCCAGTTGGCCGGGGTGCTGTCGATCGTGAGCCGGGCGGCGGCCGAGGCCCGCGGGCAAGCGGTGGACGAGGATGCCGACGCGGCACTCCGCGCCGCCGTCGAGGCCCAGATCGAGGCCGAGTCGCTGCCCATGTTCCTGTCCGGCCGGCTCTACGACGACGGCGTGATCGACCCCCGCGACACCCGAACCGTGCTGGGAATGTGCCTGTCTGCCATTGCAAGTGGCCCGATCGAGGGGACGTCGAACTTCGGCGTCTTCAGGATGTGACCGATGATCAATAGAGTTCTGGTCGCCAACCGCGGCGAGATCGCCCGCCGGGTGTTCGCCACCTGCCGCCGCCTCGGCGTGGGTACCGCCGCCGTCTACACCGACCCTGACGCCGGGGCACCGCATGTCACCGAGGCCGACGTGCGGGTGCGGCTGCCGGGGACCAGGGGCTACCTGGACGCCGGGGCCGTCCTGGCCGCGGCCCGCGCGTCGGGCGCCGACGCGGTGCATCCGGGATACGGATTCCTCTCGGAGAACGCCGAATTCGCGGCGGCGGTGATCGCCGCCGGGCTGACCTGGATCGGTCCCCCACCCGAGGCCGTGCGGGCGATGGGCTCCAAGATCGAGTCGAAGAAGTTGATGGCCGCCGCGGGAGTGCCCGTCCTCGACGAGCTCGCGGCCGACTCGGTGACCGCCGCGCAGCTGCCGGTGCTGATCAAGGCGTCCGCCGGCGGGGGTGGCCGCGGGATGCGGGTCGTCACCGATCTTGCCGACCTGCCGGCCGAGGTGCAGGCCGCACAACGCGAGGCCGCCTCGGCATTCGGCGATCCGACCGTCTTCTGCGAGCGCTACCTGCCGACCGGGCACCACGTCGAGGTCCAGGTGATGGCCGACAGCCAGGGCACCGTGTGGGCGGTCGGCGAACGCGAGTGCTCGATCCAGCGGCGGCATCAGAAAATCATCGAGGAAGCACCCTCACCGCTGGTGGAACGCGTTGAGGGCATGCGCGACAAGCTCTTCGAGGCGGCCCGACTGGCGGCGACGGCGATCGGGTACACCGGTGCGGGCACGGTCGAGTTCCTGGCCGCCGATGACGGCGAGTTCTACTTCCTGGAGATGAACACCCGACTCCAGGTCGAGCACCCGGTGACCGAGGCCACCACCGGACTGGACCTCGTCGAGCTGCAGTTGCGCGTCGCCGCTGGCCTTACCCTCGACGCGGAACCTCCGGCAGCCCAGGGCCATTCGATCGAGGCCCGCATCTATGCCGAGGATCCGGCCAAGGGCTGGCAGCCGCAGGCCGGTGTGGTCGAACACTTCGAAATCCCGTTGGCACACACGGCATTCGAGTCCTCGGGCCGCGCCGGCATCCGCCTCGACAGCGGAATCGTCAGCGGCTCGGAGGTGTCCATCCACTACGACCCCATGCTCGCCAAGGTGATCTCCTACGCACCGTCACGCGGACAGGCGGCCGCACTGTTGGCCGATGCACTGACCCGCACCCGCCTGCACGGCATGCCGACGAACCGCGACCTGCTGGTCAACGTCCTACGGCACCCGGCGTTCCTGCGCGGTGAGACCGACACCGCGTTCTTCGACACGCACGGCCTCGAGGCCCTGTCCGCCCCGCTGGCCGCGCCTTCCGCAGTCCGGCTCGCGGCGGTGGCCGCAGCTCTGGCCGACGTCGCACTGAACCGTGGCACGGCAAAGGTTCTCGGTAGATTTCCGGCCGGCTGGCGCAACGTGCGCTCGACCGATCAGGTGAAGTCCTATCTGGCCGTCGACGGAACCGAACACCAGGTGGAATACCGCTTCACCCGCGGCGGTGTGGTGTTGCCGGCCGACGGTGCCTTTGCGGGGATCCGGCTCGTCGCCGCCACCCCGGACGAAGTGGTCCTCGCCGACGCCGCGGGCGCCGAGATCGCGCACATGGTGCACCGCTACGGCGACACCGTGTTCGTGGATTCCCTCAGCGGCAGTGTGCAATTCAGGGTCGCCCCCAGGCTCGCCGAGCCGGGTTCGGCCCTGGCGAGCGGGTCCCTGGTGGCACCGATGCCCGGGCTGGTGATCCGGATCAACGCAGAACCCGGAGCGGCTGTGCACGCCGGACAACCAGTCATCTGGCTCGAGGCCATGAAGATGGAGCACACCCTGACCGCACCGAATGACGGTGTACTGGAAGAACTCAACGTCGTCGTCGGCCAACAGGTCGAGGTAGGCGCAGTACTCGCACGTATCGACAGTCCTGAAGGAGAGCAATGACCGACACCGGATTCATCGAGACCGAGGAACGCCGAACGCTGCGTAGCGCGGTATCTGCGATGGCCGCGAGCTTCGGGTCCGACTATTACCTGGAGAAGGCCCGGGCGGGCGAACACACCACTGAATTATGGAACGAAGCAGGAAAGCTCGGGTTCATCGGCGTCAATCTCCCCGAGGAGTACGGCGGTGGCGGTGCCGGGATGTACGAGCTGTCGATGGTGATGGAGGAGATGGCAGCGGCCGGGGCCGCCCTGTTGATGATGGTCGTCTCCCCCGCGATCAACGGCACGATCATCTCGAAGTTCGGCACCGACGAACAGAAGAAGCGCTGGATCCCCGGTATCGCCGACGGGTCCATCACCATGGCTTTCGCGATCACCGAACCCGACGCCGGATCGAACTCGCACCGCATCACCACCACCGGCCGTCGCGACGGCTCCGACTGGATCCTCAAAGGCCAGAAGGTGTACATCTCGGGAGTCGACCAGGCACAAGCGGTTCTCGTCGTCGGCCGCACTGAGGATCACAAGACCGGCAACCTCAAGCCCGCGCTGTTCGTCGTTCCCACCGACACACCCGGATTGTCCTGGACCAAGATCCCGATGGAGATCATCAGCCCGGAGTCGCAGTTCCAGGTATACCTCGACGACGTCCGGCTACCCGCCGACGCGCTCGTCGGCTCGGAGGACGCGGCCATCGCGCAGTTGTTCGCGGGGCTCAATCCCGAGCGCATCATGGGCGCCGCCAGCGCCGTCGGCATGGGCCGCTTCGCGCTGGGCAAGGCCGCCGACTACGTCAAGACACGCCAGGTGTGGAAGACGCCGATCGGCGCGCACCAAGGGCTGGCGCATCCACTGGCGGCCATCCATATCGAGGTCGAACTTGCCAAGCTGATGATGCAGAAGGCCGCGACCCTCTACGACAGCGGGGACGACTTCGGTGCCGCCGAAGCCGCCAACATGGCCAAGTACGCCGCGGGTGAGGCCTCGGTGCGTGCAGTGGACCAGGCCGTGCAGTCACTCGGCGGCAACGGGCTGACCAAGGAGTACGGGATCGCCTCGGTGCTGACCGCGTCCCGGCTGGCGCGTATCGCCCCCGTCAGTCGCGAGATGGTGCTCAACTTCGTCGCCCAGACGTCGCTGGGCCTGCCCCGCTCGTACTGACATGACACGCCTCATCGAGTACCGCGTCGACGGCCGTGCCGCGCACCTGACGCTGGACTCGCCGCACAACCGCAATGCGTTGTCCACGGCGCTGGTGACCCAGCTGCACCAGGGTTTGCGTGACGCCGCCGCGGACCCGCAGGTTCGGCTGGTCGTGCTCGGCCACACGGGCGGGACGTTCTGCGCCGGCGCCGACCTCAGCGAGGCGGCCGGGGGTTCGACCGACCCGGCGAGTGCCGCCGCCGCGCGGGCCGGCGAGATGACCACGCTGCTGCGGGCCATCGTGGAATGTCCATTGCCCGTCATCGGGGTCATCGACGGGCACGTCCGCGCGGGCGGTATGGGCCTGGTCGGGGCGTGCGACATCGTCGTCGCGGGGCCGCGCAGCACATTCGGGCTGACCGAGGCCCGGATCGGGGTTGCTCCGTCGATCATCTCCCTGACCCTGCTGCCCAAACTCACACCGCGGTCCGCCGGCCGCTACTACCTGACGGGCGAGACGTTCGGAGCCGTCGAAGCCGGCGAGGC
>RRZT010227366.1_pt1 | contig 10257 bp, 4 predicted proteins | sample 2165551 | NCBI WGS metagenome assembly RRZT01 (sample SAMN10456910, study PRJNA506462) | wastewater metagenome | biome: wastewater; feature: sludge; material: wastewater sludge; isolation source: wastewater sludge with Escherichia coli K12::gfp cells carrying plasmid... | place: USA: Moscow, Idaho ...
AATCAAAAAAAATTACCGGCTTGGTAACCGATGAAAAAGGAGAGCCTATAATTGGAGCATCAGTTATCCTAAAAGGTTCTAATACCGGAACAATTACAAATATAAATGGGATGTTCACACTAGAAACTCAGGAGGAATCTGAAATTATTATTTCTTATATCGGGTATAAACAGAATGCTTTGAAAGTTGATGGAAACAGTAACTACAAAGTTAAACTTGTTGAAGATTCTAAATTTCTTGATGAACTAGTTGTTGTTGGTTTTGGTACTCAGAAAAGAGTAAATTTAACCGGAGCAGTTTCTGTTATTAATAGTAAAGATATCAATGAGCGACCGGTTACTTCAGCTGCACAAGCTTTGCAAGGTCTTGATCCGGCTTTAAACATCGGTATTAACTCTGGTAAGGCAAACTCCGGTTATACCATTGATATTCGTGGCGCAGCTTCTCTGAATGGTGGTACTCCACTTGTCCTCGTCGATGGTGTTGAGATGGAACTAAACCGGCTTAATCCGAATGATATTGAATCAGTCTCAATACTTAAGGACGCTTCTGCAGCATCAGTATATGGTACTAAAGCTTCATCAGGTGTTGTGCTGATCACGACAAAGAGTGGTGGCGGATCAAAGGTTAACGTTAGCTATAATGGTCGATTGGGTGTTCTGCAGAACACAACAAGTACAGACTATTTAACAACAGGTTACGACTGGTTACGGACTGTAGATACTTTCTGGGCAGCATCTAATAAAAGTGGCAATTACACCAAGTATACAGCTGCTGATTATGCTGAACTCTGGATGCGTCGTGGTGATTCTTCTGAAAATCCTTCTCTTCCCTGGGCAGTAACTCAGAGCGATGGTTCTTATAAATACTATGGAAACGTTGACTGGTACGGTTATTTTTTTAAACGCTCACGTACTCAGCAGGAGCATAATGTCTCAATACGCGGCGGTAATGAGAAGGTGAAGTATTTTGTCAGTAGTCGTTACTATGGTTCAGAAGGTATTATGAATATTCAAAACGACCCTTACGATTCATATAGTATCCGTAGTAAGGTTGATGTAAATATTACCAAGTGGTTACATTATCATAACAATATCAGCTACTTCTATGGCAAAGCATTGTGGCCGGGTATGACAAATCCACAGCATGTTTTCTCAGGGGTTACTTATGGTGCTGCACCTTACATACCTGCACTTAATCCTGACGGAACAATTGTTCATCAGAATCCTAACAGTAATCAGACAGCCGAAGTTGCTGGTGGTTACAACCTGATGCTTACTTATGGTAAAAACTCAAATTCTGAAGAAACTTCTGAAGTTACTATCAAAAACGGGTTTGATATTGACATCGTTAAAGGGTTTGCCCTTCACAGTAGCTATTCGTATACATTTTCCGGTCTCTTCAGTCAGAACCGTTATACTCTTGCACCTTATTCCACAAAAGAAGGTGTAATCACATGGACTCCTGATGACCCTTCAGCTAAGTTCCGAAATGAACTCAATGAAAGTAATCGGTCTACATACAAGAAATCATTCGAAGCTTATGCCGACTATATCCAATCTTGGGATAATACTCATAATTTCAAGGCAATGGCAGGTATGCAATACGATACCCGTTACTACCATCAGAATATGATTTCAGCAAATGGTTTGCTTTCAGAAGATCTTAACGACTTCAATCTTGCTAATCCTACATTGTATCAGGTGTCAGGTGGTAAGAGCAGGTATAAAACACTCGGTTATTTCGGTCGTATAAACTATGATTATGCAGGTCGTTACCTCGTTGAAATTTCCGGTCGTGCTGATGGCTCTTCACGTTTTTGGAAAGAAAATCGATGGGCATTCTTCCCTTCAGCATCTTTCGGATGGCGTGCAAGCGAAGAAAATTTTTTCAAGCCTTTGAGTAGTTGGTGGAACAATGCAAAGTTGCGTTACTCAGTCGGTTCTTTGGGTAATCAGCAGGTTAGCGACTATTTGTTTATAGATGAAATTGATACTAAGAAATCAAATGCAAGTTATACACTAGATGGCATAAATCCTCTGGCTTATTCTCAGGAGTCAGCACCTGTTGCCAGTAATCTGACATGGGAAAAGGTTACAACATACGATGTAGGGGTTGATCTTGGTTTCTTCAACAAGCTGAATATCACTTCCGATTACTATATTCGTAATACTACCGATATAATGGTGGCGGGAGCATCTCTGCCAGCTGTATATGGTGCATCAGTTCCTAAACAAAATGCTGCTGATGTTCGCACAACAGGTTGGGAAATAGGTGTTACGTATCATGACAACTTTAAACTACGTGGTTCTAAATTCACATATAACATTCGAGCCAATATTGGTGACTATACAACAAAGATTACCCGTTTCGACAATGAAACCGGGAAAATCGGTGACCACTATGTAGGTGAGACACTTGGAGAACTCTGGGGGTGGCGTACTGATGGGCTATTCCGGTCTAATGAAGAGGCACAGGCATACGCTTCTACGGTTGATCTTACTTATCTGCAAAAATACATTGCTGATGCTAAACCTCCTTATACTGGATGGATGGCTGGAGATCTGAAGTATCTTGATCTGGATGGTGACAATAAGCTTTCACTTGGTAGCAGCACTATCACTAATCCCGGGGATCGTACCGTAATCGGCAACATACTCCCACGTTATTCATACAGTTTTGGTGGTGATTTTTCATACAATGGCATTGACTTCTCTATTCTCTTTCAAGGTGTAGGAAAACGTGACTGGTATCCTGGTGCAGGTGAGTCAAATTTGTTCTGGGGATCTTATTGCCGTCCACATAATACATTTCTTTCTCAACAAATGATTGATAATATGTGGTCAGAAGAATACACAGATGCTTATTTTCCACGTCCACGTGGCTATGCAGCTTATTCTGGAAACTACTCTCACAACGCTGTGTTGACCGCTATTAATGACCGTTATCTGCAGAACGTAGCTTATCTGCGTCTAAAGAATCTCACTATTGGATATACACTTCCAGTCAAAAAGTATATCGAGCGTCTACGAGTTTATATTACAGGAGAGAACCTCTTATATTGGTCTCCTATGAAGAAGTATACTAAGTATATTGATCCTGAACAGGCTATATCAGATGTATCAGTATACGCTGACGATAAGAACCAGGGTATTGGTTCAGGTGAGGTTTACAATTTTAGCAAAGTATTCTCAATCGGTATTGATATTACTTTATGATAATGAAAAATGAAAAATGTTATGAAAAAGATAAATTTAATATATAGAGAAAAGAGTCTTGAGTCCAGCGTAGTTTTACGTAGAGCTATCTACTGTCTGCTATTTACATGCACGCTATTTACATCTTGTGATTTAGACGAATATCCTGAAGATTCAATTTCTCCTCCGACATATTTCAAAAACGAGCAGGAACTGAAACTCTACAGTAATCAGTTTTATACTCAGTTACCAGATGCCTCCGAATACTACCAGGAAATGTCAGATTTGGTATGTAATGCATTGGCAATCGACAATAGTGTTCGTGGTTTTACCCGTACAGTACCGGGAACAGGTGGAGGATGGAGTTTCACAGCTCTACGTCGTGTGAATTATATGCTAGCTAATGTCGACCGCTGTAAAGACAAGAAGGTTCGTGATAAATATGAGGGTGTATGCCGCTTTTTCCGCGCATATTTCTACTTTGATAAACTACAGCGTTTTGGTGAGGTGCCCTGGTATGATAAAGTTGTTAGTTCTGCTGATGTTTTGCTCTACAAACCTCGGGATACACGCGATTATGTAATCGATATGATCAATGAAGATCTCGACTCGGCAGCAGTATTGCTTCCGGAAATTCCTGAAACAAATATGATAGTAGGCAGGTATGCTGCTCTTGCTTTGCAGGCACGTGCCAACCTATACGAAGGTACTTTCCGCAAATATCATAATGGAAGGGTTGAACTGAATAATCAGACGCTTGAATATGAATATCTTCTGCAGAAGGCAGCTGATGCAGCTTTTGCAGTAATGAGCAGTAATAAATATGCACTTTATTCAAGTGGAACCAAACCATATTACGATGTGTTTGTAAACAATGACCCCGGTAATAAAGAATATATACTAAAACGTTCATATGCTGTGGCAACTCATGAGGGAACTGCTTATGCTCTGGTTTCATCAAAAGGTGCTGCGGGGGCAACCCGTACGTTGGCACTTGCTTATTTGATGAAAGATGGTAGTCGTTTTACCGATAAAGCCGGCTACGAAACATACTCTTATCCGCAAGAATATGCCGACCGTGATCCACGTATGGCACAGACGCTTCTAACCAAGAGTTTTCCATACAAGGATGGGACAATGGCTACATTCAACAAGGGTGTAACGCTTACAGGTTATCCAATAGTAAAATATGTTGAGGGTTCAACAAAGATCTCTGGTTCTAATGTAGATGTTCCGGTATTGCGCTACGCAGAGGTTCTTCTTGCATATGCTGAAGCTAAAGCTGAACTGGGTTCGCTTAATCAGTCTGACATAGATATCTCTATAAACGCTATAAGAAGTCGCGTTGGCATGCCGGGCTTGAATATGGCTGCAGTCAATGCTAATCCTGATCCAATTCTCCTTGGAGCAAAATTTGGGTATCAAAATGTAGATAAAGGTAGCAATTGTGGGGTGATTCTTGAAATTCGTCGTGAACGCACTATAGAGATGGCTATGGAAGGCAACCGTTATCAGGATCTCGTTCGCTGGCGTGAACTCACTCGTTTCGATAATCAGAATTTGGATGGCTCTAGCAATGGCAACGAATTCCTGGGAGTTTATGTTTCAGGTTCTGGTAAGTTTGATATGGATGGTGATGGTACTATTGATTTTGTTGTAAACAAACAAGGCGATCGTCCACAAACCGCTCCTGGTGTAACTTCAGTTACTATTGACAAGGATATATTCCTCGATGGAGGAGTGAAAGGACGTATCATCGCTCTTAAAGATGTTTTTCGTCGCCATGATGAAAGTCGTGACTACCTTTATCCAATTCCTACTACTGAACTCACACTCTCTAAGGGTGCTCTGACTCAGAATCCTAATTGGGAAGATATTGATAGATAATAAGAATAATAATAATTAATGAATTATATAATGAAAAGAATAAAGCTTATCGGTTGTCGGTTATCGGTTATCGTATTATCGTTAGCGTTAACTTCAATGTTGTTTAATTGCTCTTCTGACCTTGTCGAACTGGCGAAGCCAAAGTTTAGTGAAATAACAGTTTCCCCTGTCCAGGATGTTTACCATGTTGGTGATACGATTACGCTTACTGTTAAACAGCTCACTGATACTCCAACAGAGATTAAGGCAGAAACAGCATGGTTCTTTTATCCTGACGGTGCATTACAGGATGATCGTATCCGCTTTGTTAACAGAACTGTTGATACAGGAGAGTTTATATCTTCTGAAATAATACTAAGCGCTACAGGGACTGTAAAGTTAGCATTTTATACTCAGTATGACTATCCGAAATATAAGTACGATGGAGTAACGCTTTATAAAACTATTACGGTAGTAGAATGATGTATTGTGGTAAATTAGTTAGCGCTATATTAGTGGCACTGTTATGTGCCACTAATATAGTATTTGCTCAGAATCCGATAGTTCTCGGCAACAAGAGGATTACAGTTATCACCCCTACACTCTTACGTCTGGAGTATGCGCAAAATCAAAAATTTCTTGATCTTCCTACTTTGTTCGCACGTGAGAGAGGAAATATATTGAAAAATGGTATTGGAGTCACTGCTCTTGATGGAGGGAAACAGTATGAGATAAAAACCGACTGTTTCCGTTTGCTCGTTGATAATGACAATTTGCCTTTCGGTCAGATTAACACGTGGATATTTTTCAAACATAATGGTAAGGAGAAAAAGATTACAGGACGTAACCTACATTCAAAAACTCAGAACTTTAATTTAGGGGGGAGTATTTCAACTCTTGATGGGGTCTCAAAAGAGATTCCAACGAATGACGGAATTCTAAGCAGTGATGGATGGTATTATATTGTTGACACTGGAACTGACGTGCTTAAAGATGACTGGCTGGCTACTCGTGATCGTGATCATGTGCAGGATCAGTACTGTTTCGTCTATGGTGATGATTTCCATGCTCCGTTTCGTGACCTTGGTGTTATCTCCGGTAAAGTTCCTATGACACGCAAATATCAGCATGGAATATGGTATTCACGCTGGTATCCTTATGATAGTGATTATATCAATGAACTGATAAACGGCTATAACGAGCAGGACTTTCCTGTTGATGTATTGTCTGTGGATATGGACTGGCATACACTGGAGGAAGCAACAGTGGGTATCGGGCATAACTTCACAAAGGGATGGACCGGGTTTACATGGAACAGAAAGCTAATTCCGGATCCTAAGGCTCTAATAAAAGGATTGCTTCGCGATAGTATTTATACTACTTTAAATGAACATCCTCACGATGGTATTCGTCCACATGAAGAATGCTATGAAGCGTTTATGCGTGCTATGGGAAAGGACCCTGCGACAAAAGAATCTTTGCTTTTCGATTGTGGTGACAGGAAATATATGGAAAACTATTTAAAGTATACGCGTGAGGAAAACCGGGATTTCGGTGTTGCCTTTTGGTGGGTAGACTGGCAGCAGGATTATCTTTATCCTATGGTACTCGGAGCCATGACTCCTACTTTGAAATGGATAAACAAACTCTTCTACGAAGATACCGAGAAAGATAATCTACGTGGTGCAGGATACAGTCGTTGGGGTGGATGGGGCGATCATCGTCATCCTATCAATTTCTCGGGTGATGCCCGTGGCAATTGGGATGTGCTGAAATTTGAAGTTAAACTCTCTGCTACCTCTGGTAATCAGGGCTGTTACTATTGGGCTCACGACATCGGAGGGTTTCATGGTGGTACCGTGCCTGAACTATTGGTTCGCTGGAGTCAGTTCGGTGCTCTGAGTGCAGCTCTTCGTGTTCATGCTGCCCGTGGTGCCGACCTCGACCGTCGTCCGTGGCTTTGGGGTGATACAATAACTACTGCACTTCGTACTGCCTATCATTTCCGTAGTGAGATGATGCCTTATATATACAGTAGTATACGTACCACTCATGAGACCATGCTTCCGCTTAACCGCTGTATGTTTGTAGATTATTCCACAAACAAGAATGCGTATAATCGTTATGGCCAGTTCATGTTTGGTGATATAGTTCTTGCAGCACCTATCACAAAAAACGGAGAAGGTCCATTTATGAAAGCTTCTCAGGAGGTGTGGTTCCCTGAGGGTGATGACTGGTACGACTTCTTCACCGATGAAAAGCATGTGGGTGGTGAGATTAAAGATATTGAGAAAGATATATATAGTTTTCCTGTATTTGTCAAGGGTGGATATGTTTTGCCAATGCAACCTTATAACCGCCGTCCTGCAAGTTCTGATCTTAAAACTCTTGTAATGCGTGTTTATCCAGGTAAGGATGGAGATGTAAATACCTTCACGCTTTATGAGGATGATGGTGTGAGTCGTGATTATGAGATGGGTGAATATGCCAAAACAACACTCACTTATATCCAAAAGGGAAAGAAAGTCAGTGTTATTGTTAATCCAACGCAAGGTAGTTACAAAGGACAGTTACCTGAACGTGCTTACAGACTTGAGATTTGTGGTTTTGGATCAGAACGCCGCTATATTGATATTCCATCACGTTCAATCCGTAATAAAACCATCATTAACTTTATGTTATGAAAAAAATTATCCTTATCGCTATTGTTATTTTGCAGGTGGTGTTTGCTCAGGCACAACTGCGTATAATGTCATTCAATATCAGGTTTAATAACCCTAAGGATACTGCACACACGTCATGGCAGATGCGTAAAGAACCTTGTGTCGATATGATTCAGGTACTTAGTCCTGATGTAATTGGTATGCAGGAGCCTCGTGGTGATATCCAGATAAATGATATTAAGGTCTCACTACCTGATTATACTTCGATTGAGATGCAGGTGCCTGAAGGTTGGAATGTGGATAAGACTGGTAGAATTATGATGTTTTTTAAAGCAGACAAATTTAAGCTTCTTAAACAGGGTCAGTTTTGGCTAAATGAGGATATCTCAAAACCCGGGGTGTCTTTTGGTTCTACCGATACTGGGAATATCCGTGGAGTTCAATGGATAAAACTGAGTGAAACGGTTTCAAAGAAAGTTTTTTATCTTGTTAATACTCATTTTCCATATAAGAAGGACTCTGTTGATGATGTGTCTCGTGCAAAATGTGCTGAGCTCATAGTTAAGCAAATGAAGAAAATTGCAGGAGAAAAGGCAACGGTTTTTGTCGCAGGTGATATGAATGCTTCATTCGACCTTAGTGATAAGCATCGTAATTCGCTAACTCCTTTCTATTCCTGGTTATGGTCAGCCCGTGATATGGCTCCAAAAACAGATAACAAAAGCAGTTTTAATGGTTTTGCATCTCAAAGTTATGTTTGGCCACATAATATTGATCATATCTATTATCGTAATGCTGCTCCTCAATATTTCGAAACACATGATAAAAGTACCTATGGTGTACCTTTTCTATCTGATCATTTCCCAATAATATGTGATTTTATATACTAATTATTATGAAGAAAAATATTTTTTTAGTCATGGGCACATTGTTCCTGACGTTCGGTTGTTTTGCCAAAAATTTTCAGTTGCAGTCTCCTAACGGGAATTTACAAACTGAAATTATAGTCGGTAAAGGCATAACTTTTACACTGAAAAACGCAAGGCAGGTTATACTGAAAGAGTCACGAATTGCTTTACAACTAAAGTGTGATGTGTGGGGTGAAAATGATGTGGTATCGTCAGCAAAAAAGGAAAGTTTTCAAAATGTAATTTCTTCACCTTTTTATAAAAAGGCAGAAGTAAAGGATAGTTATAATTTACTTTTACTGCATTTTAAAGATTTCAACCTTGAATTCCGTATGTATGATGATGGATTGGCTTACCGCTTTCAGGGAAAGAAGAAAGGAGAGATAATAATTGAAAACGAAATTGCAGAGTACGTTTTGCCAAAAGACTTTAAAGCATGGGTACCTTATGCAACAAGTCGTACAAAGAAAGATGATTGTACTCAGGAAGAACAGTTATGGACAGACCACCAGAGTCGATATTCTTATATGAAGATCTCAGATATCACCACTGATAAACTAATGATTTCACCTTTGGTTATCAGTTTAGATGGTGGACAAAAATTATGTATAGCTGAATCAGATATTAATGACTATCCCGGTATGTATCTTATGACAGTCAACGGTCAACGGTCAACCATCAACGGCTTTTTCGCTCGCTATCCTACAGAGACAGCAATTGGTGGTCATGGCAACATAGAAAAACTGGTAAAGGGCAGGACTGATTATATTGCAAAAACTGCCGGGAAACGTAATCTTCCATGGCGTACCTTTATCGTTACTGAAAATGATGGACAGCTTGTGGAAACAGATATGATTTATCGTTTGGCTGCACCTTGCACGATAAATGATTTATCATGGATAAAACCCGGAAAAACTGCCTGGGATTGGTGGAATAATTCCGCTCTCTTTGGAGTTGACTTTGAAGCTGGCTTCAATACAGAAACCTATAAATACTTTATTGACTTTTCTGCTAAATATGGTCTTGAATATATTCTCATTGATGAAGGATGGTTCAATACCACATCAACTGATATTTTTGATTTAGCTCCTGAGTTAAACCTTCGGGAAGTTATCAGTTATGCAAACTCGCGAAACGTTGGTGTCTTTCTGTGGGCAGGTTTCCTTTCCTTAGAAAGAGATCTGGAGAAAGCAACTAAGCATTATGCGCAAATGGGTATAAAAGGATTTAAAGTTGATTTTTTCAATCGTGATGATCAGGTGATGATGAATTACATGTGGAGTTTTGCCGAAGAGTGTGCAAAAAATGAACTTATGTTGGTTTTTCATGGATGTAGCAAACCTTCAGGCATGCAGCGTACTTATCCAAATGTAGTTAACTATGAAGCAGTGTTCGGACTGGAACAGATGAGGTGGTCAAAACCAACTGTCGACCATGTTACGCATGATGTAACTTTACCATTTACACGTATGGTTGCCGGACCAATGGACTATACTCCTGGTGCAATGCGTAATTCTTTGAAAGGAATGTATTATCCCAACAAAAAAAATCCTATGAGTCAGGGTACCCGTGCACATCAGGTGGCAGCATTTGTTGTCTTCGATTCCCCGTTTAATGTGCTCG
>RRZT010944835.1_pt1 | contig 10257 bp, 11 predicted proteins | sample 2165551 | NCBI WGS metagenome assembly RRZT01 (sample SAMN10456910, study PRJNA506462) | wastewater metagenome | biome: wastewater; feature: sludge; material: wastewater sludge; isolation source: wastewater sludge with Escherichia coli K12::gfp cells carrying plasmid... | place: USA: Moscow, Idaho...
CAGTTCGCCTTCAAGGATCTGGTGTCGCAGGTGTTGACCCTGGATTATCTGGGCGCGCTGGCGGTGTCGCTGCTGTTTCCCGTCCTGCTGGCGCCGCATCTGGGCCTGAACCGGACCAGTCTGCTGTTCGGGCTGCTCAACGTGCTGGTGGCGGCTTGGGCGCTGTGGCTGTTCCGGGCACAGTTGCCGCCGTTGCGCTGGTTGCGCGGTCAATGCATCGCCGCGATTCTGGCGCTGCTGGCCGGTTTCGTCGCCGCCGACCAGATCACGACGCTGGCCGAGGACAATCTGTACGCCGACGAAATCGTCCTGACCCGCACCACGCCCTATCAGCGCATCGTGCTGACCCGCTGGAAGGACGATCTGCGACTGTTCCTCAACGGCAACCTGCAATTCAGCTCCCGCGATGAATACCGCTATCACGAGGCGCTGGTGCATCCCGGCCTGAGCGCGGTGCCGGGCGCGCGGCGGGTGCTGGTGCTGGGCGGCGGCGACGGGCTGGCGGTGCGCGAAATCCTGCGTTACGACTCGGTGGAAGCGGTCACGCTGGTCGATCTCGACCCAGAAATGACCCGGCTGTTCGCCAGCCATCCGTTGCTGACCCCGCTGAATCAGAACGCGCTCAACTCGCCCAAGGTGCGAACCGTCAACGCCGATGCGTTCAGATGGCTGGAACAAAACGCGGAAACGTTCGATTTCATCGTGGTCGATTTCCCGGACCCGACCAACTATTCGCTGGGCAAGCTGTACACCAACGTCTTTTACCGGCTGTTGGAAAAGCACCTGGCGGCGAACGGCGCGGCGGTGATCCAGACCACTTCGCCGCTGTACGCCCGCCAGTCGTTCTGGTGCATCGTCCGCACCTTGGAGAGTGTCGGGTTGCGGGTGGCGCCCTATCACGCCTACGTGCCAGCATTTGGCGAATGGGGTTTCACGCTGGCGACCCGCCAGCCCTGGCGAGCGCCCGACCGCTATCCGCCCGGCCTGCGCTTCCTGACCGTCGATACCACCGCCGCGCTATTCCAGTTTCCGCCGGACATGGGGCCGGTCGAAACCGAGATCAACCGGCTGAACAATCAAATCCTAGTGCATTACTACGAGCGGGAATGGAATCAGGTGACGCAGCAGTAATCTGACCCGAAACGATAAAATCGGCGTAAAATACGATTAATTTTATTTCAAAGAGATTTCGCGATGAAACACTGGTCGGATTGGATCACTGCCGATCCCAAGATCATGATGGGCAAACCTGTTATTGCTGGAACGCGGGTTACGGTCGAACTTATCCTCGAGAAACTCGCTGCTGGAGAGACCATCGAGCAAATCGTTGAAGCCCATCCAAGATTGACCGGAGAGGCCGTGCGAGCAGCTCTAGCTTTTGCGTCAGACGTGTTGCGCTCGGAAACGATCTACCCATTTTCCGAGCAAGCCGCATGAAGTTTGTAGCCGACGAGAGCGTTGATTTTCCTATTATCCAGCGCCTTCGTCGGGATGGACATTCCGTTTGGGCAGTTGCCGAGATGGATTCAGGCATCTCCGACGAATTCGTACTCGACCACGCCAATCGACAGAATGCAGTTTTGTTAACTGCCGATAAGGATTTCGGCGAACTGGTATTCCGCCTGAAGCGCCTGAATTGGGGAGTTGTATTGGTGCGACTGGCCGGTTTACCACCGATGCGTAAGGCGGAAATCGTTGCGCGTGCCATTGGGGAAAAAGGCGAAGAATTGAAAGGTGCTTTTTCGGTGATCACCGCAAACACGCTACGAATCCGCCGGCATCTCACGCGAAACAATACACCACCACCCAGATGAATTGCCGTCAACCCCTGTCCTCGTTTAGATCCGCCACAGCCGATCTAAACGCCGGTCCGCACCTTCAACAAGAACGGCATGGGTCGGGTTACAGGCGGCGCCCTATCACACTTACGTCCCGGCGTTCGGCGAATGGGGTTTCGCGCTGGCGACCCGCCAGGCCCTGGCGAGCGCCCGACCGCTATCCGCCCGGCCTGCGCTTCCTGACCGTCGATACCACCGCCGCGCTATTCCAGTTTCCGCCGGACAGGGGCCGGTCGAAACCGAGATCAACCGGCTGAACAATCAAATCCTGGTGCATTACTACGAGCGGGAATGGAGTCAGGTGACGCAGCAGTAAGCTGATCCGAATCGACAATATCGGTGCGAGATACGAGCGGAACTTGAAGTGGGACTATGCCGCGAGCTTTTTCCAGCGGCTTTGGAAGTTGACGCACCGCAGCTTGAGGGGTATTTTTATCGATCATTTGGGAATCAATATCTTTGTAAGGCGTTGCTTTATCGAAGGATATATATCCATGATATTTTTGATATACACCCATCAGGTGCAAAATAACACGCCTTTTAGGGTGTCTACTGTAGTTTGGCGGCGCAATCTTCTATCAATCTGGAGCGATATCTATGAAAGCAATTTCAGTTCAAATTGTTCCTGCACAGCCGGGGTTCTTCACCGTAATCGACTTCAATGATGAAAGAAAAGTCGAAATCGGAGAGCCAGTCATTGCTTGGCGAATCGAGACTTATCCCGTAGATAAAAGCGATGACATCTTTTCCTTGTGTATCGCACTTACGGTTGACGGTGGCCAAGTTTCAAACTGCATTGGAGTTCAGAACCCCGATGCCTCCGTCACAGTCTTCGAGGAATCGACGTATCGTTCTCTTGCGGATCTTCAATCCACTCGGTACCCAGACAAGTAGCCTGACTGTAAGACCGACGCCCAACCCTCCACTCAACCGGACCGCCTGCAAGCTGGGCCGCTCCGGCGGCTGGTTAGCTAGCACGTTAGGCGTGACTCCGCTTTGATAACGTGACTATAGAGGATTTTGTAATGAAATCATTCTTTGAATCGCATAATAGCCTGATTGCTGATCTCAGCAAAATGATGGACAAAGAGTATAATGAATTACGAAAGTTGCATTGTGAAGGTCATATTTATGGCTTGTATGTGCATCTACTAAATAATCTATCTTCACTTACATATATTGATATCGTGGTTGCACTGCAAGAAATAGAAACTTTGGAAAGGCTGATTATGATGGACCACTATTGCTATAGCACAAAAGATTTTTACATAGATTATAGAGGTGAATACCCATGTAGAACCTCTGCTATTATTATTGATATTTTATCAAAAAATATGGAAAAATATATTGATAATTCTGGATGTTGCTATGTAATCAACTCTATTATTAAAAATCGTCTTCCTCTTCTCGACGGTGGGGTTTATCCAGAATATTTTTCTAAGGGTAAAAATTTACTTGAAAATATCGGAAAAATGCAATAAAGCTGGCCTAACTGACTGCTGCACCGGAGACTGCGCCATTGTCTGTTATGTCATTTGAACGCTCATCGAGTGGCGCGGCCCCGGTGAGCAAATTCGTTCGGCGTTACAAGATCCCCACCATTTTACGCTACAATGAGATACCAACATCTGGGTACTGACTTTCGTTGAATGATAAATCGTTTGGAGCATCTAATATGGCTTACTCTGGGCAGTGCTTTTGTGGCGCGATTCGCTATCAACTTTCGGGTGAACCAAATGTCGTTGCCTTGTGCCATTGCAGCGATTGCCGACGAAGCGCAGGCGCACCGATGGTGGCTTGGGCAATGTTTCCCGAAGCTGCCTTGACCCTGACGAAAGGGCAACCGAAAACGATTAACAAGTCAGGTACCGCTGTGCGCAGCTTTTGCGCTGACTGCGGGAGCGGCCTTTTTTATCGCAATGCCGCGATTCTTCCGGGGCTAGTCGATGTACAGACATCAACGCTCGATGACCCTGACGCCCTTCCGCCCACTTTGCAAATGCAAGTAGCCGAACGGCTCAGTTGGATGAAGCATGTTCATGAGCTTCCAGAATTCGAGAGGTATCCGGCGTAAATTGATGTATCCGCCTAACAACGCCATCAACTCGGACGTGCAGAAGCTGCGCTTTGCTCTGCTTCTGCACGCCGGTTATGGTGAGCGTTAGATATCCCCTATCCTGCCCATGCTTGACCTCCCAGACGTAATTTCCCTGCCCAAAACCCTCGTGCTATGGGTATTGCGCGCCCTTTGGTGGCTTGGCTGGGAATTTGGAGTACAAACTGTTGGCCGGTCAGTCGGCTGGTCGTTTTGTCGCGCAATCACCTTCGGCCATTTCCCTGCCGAGCAATTGAGCGAGCTTGAGGAAGCAAATCCATTCATCGCCTTCCTCATTGAATTGCTCGGTTTGGCGCTCATCGCTTTCGCCATTTATCTCATGTCTCGAAGCTGGCCCACCCCGTGAGCTGACGAAAGCCGCCGCAGGGGCGGGCTCATCGCCAAAAACACCCGCTCTGTCCCCAAACCGCCAGCCGCGCTAGAATCGGCGCCGTTCGTTCAACCCCTTGCCCCTTCAGCGCGGACCGCCCGATGACCTCCCCCAAGCTACTTTCCAGCAAACCCATCCCGCCCGCCGAACGCCTGATTTTCGCCCTAGACGTGCCGAGCCCGACCACCGCCCGGCAACTGGTCGAGACGCTGGGCGACGCCGTGCGCTTCTACAAGATCGGTCTGGAACTGTTCATGGCCGGCGGTTATTTCGAGCTGATCGAGTGGCTGCGCGCCCGCGACAAAAAGGTGTTCGTCGATCTCAAGTTTTTCGACGTGCCGGAAACGGTCCGCTCCGCCGTGCGCCAGCTCCAGCCCTACGGCGCCACCTTCGCGACCGTCCACGGCAACGACGCCATTCTCCGGGCGGCGGTGGAAGCGGCGCGGGAAATCGGCGGCGACTTGGGCATCCTCGCCGTCACCGTCCTGACCAGCTTGGATCAGGCCGACCTCGACGATCTGGGCTTCGCTTGCGATCCCAAAACCCTGGTGCTGTCGCGGGCGCGGCGGGCGCTGGAAATCGGTTGTCGCGGCGTCATTTCCTCCGGGCTGGAAGCCGCCGACCTGCGAGAAAGTCTCGGCGAAAAGCTGCTGATCGTCACGCCCGGCATCCGGCCGGTGCTGAACCGCCCGGCCGACGACCAGAAACGCACCATGGATGTCGAGGATGCCTTTTTGAGCGGAGCCGATCATATCGTGGTCGGCCGGCCGATCCGGCAAGCGCCGGACCCGCGAGCGGCGGCGGCGGCGATTCAGGAGCGCATCGCCCGGCTGTTCGCGGCTGCCTGAACCGGCGCCAGCGCACGGGCCGACAGCGGATGAGCAGCGACCAGCCCATCGGCGTCTTCGATTCCGGGGTGGGCGGCCTGTCGGTGCTGCGGCGGATTCGGGCCGATCTGCCCCACGAAACGCTGCTCTACGTCGCCGATTCCGGCCACGCGCCCTACGGCAACAAACCGGCCGAATTCATCGCCCGGCGCTCGGTCGCCATCACCGAATTTCTGCTGGAGCGCGGCGTCAAGGCGGTGGTGGTGGCCTGCAACACCGCCACGGCGGCGGCGATTGCCCGGCTGCGCGAGCGGTTCGGGGTGCCGATCATCGGCATCGAGCCGGCGATCAAGCCGGCCGTGGCCGCGACCCGCTCCGGCGTGGTCGGCATTCTCGCCACCGGCAACACGGTGCGCAGCGACAAATTCGCCGCCCTGCTCGACCAGCACGGTCACCGGGCGCGGGTGATGGTGCAGCCCTGCCCCGGCTTGGCCGACTGCGTGGAGCGCGGCGAGCTGAGCGGCCCCCGGCCCCGCGCCCTGCTGGAAAAATTCCTGGAGCCGCTGCTCGCCCAAGGCGCCGATACCCTGGTGCTGGGCTGCACCCACTATCCGTTTCTGACCCCGCTGATCGAGCGGCTGGCCGGGCCGGATGTCGCCGTTCTCGACCCGAGCGGCGCGGTGGCCCGGCAGTTGCGCCGGCGGCTGGAAACGGCGGATTTGCTGGCGGCGAGCGAGGCGGCGGATGGCGCGCACTACTTCACCAGCGGCGCTCTGGAGCGGACCGCGCGGGTGATGAGCCGGCTGCTGGGCCATCCGGTCGCGCCAGAATCCTTGCCCGAGCCGTTCCGGCACGGTGGCATCCTTTCCGATCCAGAACCCGCATCCCCGGCGGTCGCGGCCCTAACGCTCGGAACGGGTCCAGCAACAGTTTGAGGACCGCTCAGGAAAACGAGTAGTGCTTGCGGATCGGCGCATCGACCCGCCAAGTGCAGCGCATCCCCTTGGGAAAAGTCGCCAGGTTGCCCGGCCCGATTTCGACCGGCTGGCCGCCTTCCGGGGTGACGGTCACCCGGCCCTCCAGCACGTAACAGGTTTCCTCGGCGTCATACTCCCAAGGAAACTCGGACACCTCCTTGGTCCAGATCGGCCAGCTCTCGACATCCAGCGCCCGCAGCCGCCCGGCGTCGGGATTTTTATCGACACGGATTTTGCTCATGGCGTCGGCTCCGCACGAGTGAAAATTCAGTCGGTTCGATAGCCCGCGCGTCGCATGTCGCCCAGGCTGCCTTTGTTTTCGATCCGGTCGTAGCCCAACTGGCGCAAGGTTTGTTCGGCGATGCCGGCCCGGCGACCGCTGAGACAATACAGCACGATCCGGGCGTCGCGATCCGGCGCGAAAGCGGCGATGCGCTGGGCGATTTGGTCGTAGGGGATATTGACCGCTTCCCGCACATGGCCTTGCCGGTACTCGCCCTCGGTGCGCACATCCACGACCAGCGGCTGGCCGGATCGCGGTGGGCCGCCGTGGTCGGCCAAGGCGGGAACGGCAAACAACAGCGCCGCGAGAAACCCCGTTTGCTTCATCATGCTCGTTCCTCCAAAACCGAAAAGATACGAATTCGGTTTCCGCCCTCATTCTGGATGGTATCCCGTTTCACATCAACGTCGGAACAGGCATCGAGGCATTGCAATAACCCTCACCCCCAACCCCTCTCCCGCTGGGAGAGGGGAGTTTTTGTACGGCCTTTTAGCCCGGCTGCTTGCCGGCGGCGGAAATCTCCACCGCCAGATACAACGCTCCGTTGTCGCGCTTCACCAGCAGCGGCACCCGCTTGCCGCGCGGCAGTTCCTTGACCAGTTGCCGCAGATGCGCGGCGTCCTTGATCTTCTGGTTGTTCAGGCTCAGCAGAATGTCCCCCGGCCGCACGCCCGCCTCGGCGGCGGCGCCCGGCCCGACCTGCTGTACCAGCACGCCCCCGCCCGCGTCGTGCTGGCCGGCGGGCAGATCGGCCACCGCGAGGTTCAGGCGCGGCGAACCGTCGTCCGGCGCGTTGTTCAACGCCAGTTGTTGCGGGTCTTTGTCGGGCAGTTGCCCGAGCGTCACGGCGATTTCCCGCTCCTTGCCGTCGCGGATCACGGTCAGCGTCCGGTTTGCGCCCGGCTTGGTCGTCCCCACCAGAGGCGGCAGATCGGCGCTGTCGTTGATCGGCTTGCCGGCGTAGGCGACGATGATGTCGCCCGCTTTCAGCCCGGCCTTGGCGGCGGGACTGTCCGCGCCGACCTCCGCCACCAGCGCGCCGCGCGGTTGCTCCAGATTGAAAGAGCGGGCCAAATCCTGGGTCACTTCCTGCAAGGTGACACCCATCCAGCCCCGCGTCACCCGGCCGTCGGCCTTGAGCTGCGCGACCACGTCCATCGCCACCTCGACCGGAATGGCGAACGACAGGCCCATATAGCCGCCGCTGCGGCTGAAGATCTGCGAGTTGATGCCCACCACCCTGCCGGTCAGATCGAACAGCGGCCCGCCGGAGTTGCCGGGGTTGATCGGCACGTCGGTCTGGATGAACGGCACGTAAGTGTCGTTCGGCAAGGATCGGCCCAGGGCGCTGACGATGCCCTTGGTGGCGGTGCGCTCCAGCCCGAACGGGGCGCCGATGGCGAACACCCATTGTCCGACCTTGAGGCTGCCGGCGTCGCCGACGGTCACGGTCGGCAAATCCTTGGCGTCGATCTTCAGCAGGGCGATATCGGACTGCGCATCGCTGCCGATCACCTTGGCCGGGAATTCGCGCTTGTCGTTCAGCTTGACGGAAATTTTGTCGGCGCCGTTCACCACATGCCGGTTGGTGATGATATAACCGTCGGCGGAGAGGATGAAACCGGAACCCAAACCCTGAACCGGCATCCCTTTTCCGCCTTGCGGTGGCGCCGGGAAATGTTTGAAGAATTCGGGGAAGGGACTGTTTTGACCGTCGGGGGCCGGCATACCCTGCCAAGCCAAGGCCGGCTGACTTTTGCCGGTGACGCTGACGTTGACCACCGCCGCCGCGTTCTGCTGGACCAGCGCGCTGAAATCGGGGACGGTCATCTCCACCCGAACCGGCGGCGCGGCATCGAGCGCCAGTGCCGGCGGCAACATGCCGGTCGCCAAGACCGCTCCGCCGGTCGCCAATGCCACCGCAACCGCCAGTTTTTTGAGCTTGCCGGAAATTTGCATGGTCGTTACCTCTCTCTCGCAACGCGAATTTTCCATCGAGACCGGGATCGATCCGGCCTCTCGTTGCGCATCAGTGTGAACGACCTCGCTTAAGGGAAACTTAAGGCCAAAGCGGATTTACGCGCTTTTCTTGAAATTGCTGCACGCTTATGAAATTTTATCCGTTCAACTGGTTAACGTTTCTGGCGATGACTGCAAGTTTCTCCGAATTGCTCTGCAACGTAGCACCGGCGTAGCACCGGCCATGCCCGCGCCCCGCACGCCGCCCCGCCGCGCCCACGTCACCAAGGCGTTTTTGAGCGCGCTGGAACCGCCGCCGACCGCGAAGCGCACTCGCGAAAAAAGCGCACCATCCTGCATTACGGCGGTCATCGGTTCGTGGTGGACGGTACGATTCTCGGGTTGCGCCTGTGGTATCGGAGCGTGCTGGTATCCCGGCGCTGGGGGTTCGGGCTGTAATACTGTAGAATTTTCCTGCAACTTTAGAATCAACCCCCCACTTCCGCCGCGAACCGAAAAATCCTGATACCGCCACCCAGGAGCGCCAGCCATGACCGCCGAAGAACTCGCCAGCGTCACCCTGGAACACTTGCGGGCGATCCGCGCCGACATATCCGACATGAAAGACCGCTTGGCCGGAGTCGAGGTGCAGTTGTCGGCGATGGGGCAGCAATTGGGCGCGCTAACTACCGCCGTCTATTCCGGCAAGTCGGAACTGGACGGCCTCAAGCGCCGCGTGGAACGCATCGAGCGGCGGTTGGAGTTGAGCGAACCGCCCCACTGAATTTTGAATTCCCCCGAATTCTGGGGATTTAGCGCCCGCCCGCCGGCGCCGATCACCGCCCGTACACCCCGAGCGGGTACGGCCCGCACCTTTACCGTGCCGCGCTCGCTAGCGTCGGTCCCGCTGGCAAACGCGATCTTGAAACAGGCCGGATTACCGAAAGCTTTTTGATCTGTTCGGCGCTTCTGAACTCGCGCTCAATCCGGGTCGTCGGTGGTGGCGATGTACACGTCGTCCACTTCGTTGATGTGATAATGGCGGGGCTTGTCGGCAACCGGTAAATCGCCCTCGTGCAAGCCGGATTTTTCCAGCATGTAGGCGCGTAGGGCCGGGTCGTTCAGGGTGGTTTCGTCGTTCTCCAGCCAGTCGCGAACTTTGGGGTCTTGCGGCTGGAAGACGTGAACTTCGCGGTGGCCGCGCGCCAGCACCGCGTAGATGGGCGGATCGCCGAGTTCCATCAGCTTGGTGTACCCCATGCCCTCGTACATCCGCACCGTCTGTTTGACGCTGCCCAAGACGCTGCCGTCGCCTTCGTAAGATGGACCTCGGTCGAAACGGTTGCCTTTCTCCATCAGATAACGGCGACAGGCTTTGATCGCGGCATCGAAGCTGCTCGTTTGTTTGCTGGTTTCGCTCACGAATAATTCTCCCATGCATCGAGTTCGCGGAAACAATAGCATCGATACGGTGCGAATCGCAGCACCGTTCGTCGTGCTGGCCGTCGTCCTGATAATTTCACCGCAACGGGCGGTCGGCGATTCGCTGCCCGCGTGCCTGGCAGTCGGCGGGCAAGATTCGATCCGATCCACCGCCCTGAAAACCCGGCCGGAACCGGCGGAACTGCTGGGTCGCCTGGTTTACGCGGAAAGCCGCTCGACCGGCTTCGCCGATGATGGCGGCGTCTATCAAGCCATCGCCTGGGGCGTCATGAACCGGGCGCGACTGGGCGAGGCGTCGAGCGCGATGCGCCGCCGCTACGGCGACGGCGTTGCCGGGGTCATCTTCCGCAAGGGGCAGTTCAACCCTGCCGTGTCGCCCCGTTCGCCGTTCTCACGGGATTTTCTGTGCCCGCAGGATTCCGCCCGTTGGGGCTTGGCGATGGA
>RRZT010805004.1_pt1 | contig 10256 bp, 9 predicted proteins | sample 2165551 | NCBI WGS metagenome assembly RRZT01 (sample SAMN10456910, study PRJNA506462) | wastewater metagenome | biome: wastewater; feature: sludge; material: wastewater sludge; isolation source: wastewater sludge with Escherichia coli K12::gfp cells carrying plasmid... | place: USA: Moscow, Idaho ...
CAGCAGGCGATCTTCCGTATCAACTACAGCGACAATCACAGCCGGGTCCGTCCTTGGATACTCAACGCGTCCGCATTCCTTACAGTGCGCGCTCCAGCCAGCCGAGCCGGGGGTCAGGGGGCTTCCGCAGTTCGGGCAGAATTTTGTGGAGCGATGCCAGGCAAGCAGAGCTGTAGCTTGGGTGACCAGTAGTGACGCCGAGTAGTCCTCAAGTTCGGCGGCAAAGGCAATCAGATCCAACCAGCGAACTTCCTCCGGCAGGAGGGAGAAGAGGCTTCCGGCCCCGTTGAGATCATCTGGTAGTACAACCACCAGTAAGGGGAACCCCTCGGCTGTTCTACCCATAAACCAGATGCTGTCGTCAGCCACGCTTGAGACCAGCGCCCCCAACTGTTCACCTTCCGGTCGCCAAAGAAGTGGCTTCCCTTCCGCAAATGTCACCGCAAACTCGCCGTCTTCACGCACCGCGGTCACCACCGCCCCATGGGCTCCAGACTCAGCTGTGAGATCCACAGACTCCCTCTGGGAGGTGGCAGAATCAAAATCCCCGCGAGCCAGGGCGAAATCAAACATCATATGACTACGGTAGCCCGTCCCTCCGACATCTTGATGCTCCTCCCCTATCTCTGGGGACCGCACCGCTCTAGCCGAACTGTGGATAACTGTCGAACTTTGCAACGCGACTAAGATACAGATATGACGAACACGACTCGCAAAGATGGACGTGCACCAGACGAAGCACGACCAGTAAAGATCATTCGCGGATGGACTTCCACGGGCGAAGGATCCGTCCTCATCGAAACCGGAGCCACCCGCGTGCTCTGCGTCGCCTCCTTCACCGAAGGTGTCCCCCGTTGGCGCAAGGGCAGCGGTCAGGGCTGGGTGACTGCCGAGTATGCGATGCTCCCAAGGTCAACCAACGAGCGTAACCAGCGCGAGTCCGTGAAAGGAAAAATTGGGGGACGCACCCATGAGATTTCGCGTCTGATTGGGCGTAGTCTGCGCAGCGCAATTGACTTGAGCGCGCTCGGAGAGAACACGATCGTGGTGGATTGCGACGTACTTGTGGCTGATGGTGGGACGCGAACCGCTGCGATCACCGGCGCCTGGTTGGCTCTTCATGACGCAGTCGCCTGGGCAGTCGAAAAGGGGGTCATCGCGAAGCGCAACCAACACAGCGTCCTTGTCGACTCCGTGGCAGCCGTTTCGGTTGGCATCGTCAATGGGGCGCCCGTCCTCGATCTGCCCTACGTCGAGGACGTCAGCGCCGAGACTGACATGAACGTCGTTGGCCTGGGTAGCGGTGGGTTTGTTGAAGTCCAGGGAACAGCCGAGGGCGCGCCATTTAGTCGAGGTGAACTGACCCAGATGCTGGATCTAGCGGAGAAGGGCCTCCATCGCCTCAACTCCCTCCAGGCGCGCGCCATCCTTACTCCCCCCGGCGTTGAAATCACAAGCGCAGACCTGGGACTGTGATGACCCCCGTCCTTGCTATTGCGACGGGTAATGCCCACAAGATTGCGGAGATGAAGGCACTCCTGGGTGATTTCATACCCGGGTTCGACCCATCGGTCATCGCAACTCTTGCTGACTTCAATGCGACTTCTCCGGTCGAGGACGGCCTCACTTTTGCCGACAACGCTCTAATCAAGGCTCGAGACTTAGCACAAGCGACAGGCCTACCAGCACTAGCGGATGACTCGGGCATCTCCGTTGACGCGCTGGGTGGTGCGCCCGGAGTCTTCTCGGCACGGTGGTCTGGTACCCACGGGGACGACCAGGCAAATCTGGATCTTCTGCTGGCGCAGTTGGCGGACGTCAAAGATTGTTACCGCGGAGCGCGGTTTGTCTGCGCTGCGGCGCTTGTCTTCCCTGATGGGCAAGAAATTGTCAGGGAGGGCGTTGTTGAGGGCTCGCTGACTCGTGAGCCGCATGGCAGCGGGGGATTCGGCTATGACCCGATTTTTGTTCCCCTCGGGTCTGCTTCCACCACCGCGCAAATGTCACAGGAAGAGAAGAATCGAATCTCCCACAGGTCACGAGCACTGAAAGCGCTCGCCCCCTACCTTGGGGAGATCTTCGCCTAGAGGACCCAGGTACTCCCTGCGAGAGCGACTTCGGTCTGGCCATCAAACTGGGCTTGTGCCTCTGAAAGTGGCACCTCCGGGTCCGTCCATGGCTGAATGTGGGTGAGCACCAGCCGCCCAACACTACCTTCGCGCGCCAGAACCCCTGCACGTCCACCCGTCAGGTGAATACCGCGAGTCTGCTCCACCTCGGTGAATCCACATTCGGCGAGGAGAAGATCCAAACCCTGCGCCATTTCCGTCATACCATCGCATGAATCTGTGTCACCCGTGTACGCCAACGTCACGCTCTGAGTGGACTGCAGGTCCTCAGAAGGTCCTTCGATACGAAAGCCAAAAGATTCCACGGTGTGGTTACCTGGGAACGCGGTGATTCTCATTGGTCCAACTTGAAGGACATCGCCACTGGCGACAGGGTGGAAATCGAGCAACTCCACAATCTCGCCCTCGTCGGCATACCCATCAATCTGCGCCATGCGCGCACGCACCTCTGCGGGACCCGCTGTGTGGAGAGGTGCCTGACGGCCTTCGGGATGCCACTTCAGGAAGACGTGAAAGGAAATGATGTCGGCCATATGGTCAGCGTGCCCATGAGAAATCAGCAACGCATCAACGTCGCGTGGATCCATCTGCTTCCACAGCTGGCCAAATGAGCCGGGCCCCATGTCTAGGACGACAGACCAAGTCCGCATCTTTCCCGTCTCACGATCAAAGCCCTGCGCTTGAACGAGATAGCTAGATGCTGAGGATGCGGGACCCGACATCGATCCGGAAGAACCAAGAACCGTTAGCTTCATCGAGCCTCCTCAACCCTATGTGTGGGCGCAACGACCTCGACCCCGTGAACTTCTGGCCCAAGAAAGCGCCTCGCCAAAACGGAGAACTCTGGGCTCTCCCCCGTCGATAGGAACCTGTAGTGTGAATGCTCTCCCGGGGCCCTGGGTGAATGTAGTAGATCCAGGTCAATCAGCGCGGAATAGGTGGCGTTTGCTGTTGCTTCCGATGACGTAACTAAGCGAACACCGGGTCCGAGCAGTCGAGACAGGACTCCCGTCAGCAACGGGTAGTGGGTACAACCCAAGATAACCGTGTCAACGTCGGCAGCAATTAGCGGCGCAAGGTACTGCCTTGCTGCCTCGGTCACGGCATCTCCTGTGGTTTCGCCCTTTTCAACGAACTCAACAAATCTTGGTGCCGCATTCTGAATAACCTCAACGTCAGGCACGGCACGAAGTGCGTCCAGGTAAGCGCCCGACCTCACGGTAGCAGCCGTTCCGAGGACACCGATGCGGCCGTTGCGTGTTGTTGCGGCACCTTGCTTGGCTGCCGGAGTAACCACCTCGATGACAGGAATCCCCTGCTCCCCGTAGCGTTCCCTAGCATCCTGCAGTGCGGCTGCAGTAGCGGTATTACATGCGATCACGAGAATTTTGGCCCCCAGCTCAACCAAGCGGTCAAGGCCCGCAAGCGTGAGCGCGCGAACATCCGACAGCCTGCGCGATCCATACGGGGTGTTGGCACTGTCACCAAGATAGATGACATCTTCGCCCGGCAGCTGATCAATGATTGCGCGGGCCACCGTCAGGCCACCAAGGCCTGAATCAAAAACTCCGATTGGCGCGTCATTCACGTCCTCGACGTTATAACAATTCCATCGGGCAAGGTGGCTTTGGGGCGTGAAACTCCACACCTCGTGACGCGTCCCATGTCAGGAGGCTACGAGACCCGAATGGTGACCGGGCATGCGCACGTCAGCGCGGCGAAACGACTACCGTTATGCCATGGCCGCTTCTGAATCAACAGCACTGCTTACTGACAAATACGAGCTCACGATGGTCGATGCCGCTCTCCACTCGGGTGTCGCAAACCGGAGATCTGTGTTCGAACTATTTGGCCGCAGAATGGCCCCATCGCGTCGGTACGGCGTTGTCGCCGGCACAGGACGCGTCCTTGAGGCATTGGCGCGATTCCACTTCGACGACGACCAGATCGCGTGGCTTGAGAGCCAAGCATTCCTCAGTGACAAGGCTCTGGACTTCCTGTCAACTTTTACCTTTACGGGGAGCATCCACGGCTATGCGGAAGGGGAAATCTACTTTCCGGGTTCGCCGCTGCTGACTGTTGAGGGGACATTCGCTGAAGCCACACTGCTCGAGACGTTGCTCCTGTCCGCCCTCAACTACGACTGTGCCGTCGCGTCAGCTGCGTCGCGGATGACCATTGCGGCCCACGGTCGACCATGCCTCGATATGGGTGCACGCCGCACCCATGAGCGTGCCGCCGTTTCAGCTGCTCGGGCATCGGTGATCGGCGGGTTTGTCGCCACATCCGACCTCGAGGCCGGGAGGCGCTACGGAATCGATACCGTGGGTACCTCGGCCCACTCCTTCACGCTGGTTCAAGACTCTGAAAAGGCCGCCTTCGCTGCGCAGATCGCAACGCTCGGGCCAGACACAACGCTCCTTGTCGATACCTACGACATCCATCAGGGGGTCATCAACGGGGTCGAGGCTGCTCGCGCAGCCGGTGGTGAACTCGGCGCAGTACGAATCGACTCCGGCGACCTAGTGGCGCATGCCTTCCAGGTTCGCGAGCAACTAGATTCCCTGGGTGCCCAATCGACCAAGATTGTGGTGACATCGGATCTGGACGAGTACGCAATTGCGTCGCTAGGGGCGGCCCCGGTGGACAGCTATGGGGTCGGAACGCGCCTAGTAACAGGATCCGGCGTTCCGACAGCCGCTCTCGTCTACAAGCTGGTCGAACGTGAGGACAGCGACGGGACGATGCAGCCCGTCGCCAAACTGAGCGAATCTAAGGGAACTGTCGGCGGTGAGAAAGCTGCGGGGCGCCTCTACAACCCTGATGGACGCGCAGTTCAGGAAGCACTCGTAATGGGTTCCAGCCGCGAAGAGAATAGGGACCGCTTGCTTGAGGTCGGTGGCCGGCTGCTCCAAGTTCCGCTCGTCAACAACGGCCGCATCCTTGAGGAAGCGTGGAGCCCCGAGGCGACCTGGGCTGCTCAGGACCGCCATCGCAAGTCTCGCAACGAGTTGCCCTACCAGGCCTGGCGCCTGTCTGACGGGGAGCCTGGAATTCGCACTCGATACTACGGCCCAGAAACGCCCGTGGAGAAATTCTCTTAGGTTGAATGGGTTGGGGCTAGTTCACCGCTGTCTGGCCTAGGGGATGTAACTCCCCTCTCGGCGCGCCCCGTTTGGGGACGGCGCAAACATTAGGGACGTATATATGGGGCACTCCGGCAGCAATGCCAGGAAACCCCGTACAAAGGCGCCTCCCAAACATCGTAGCGTGTGGGCAGAGGGGCGATTCAGGGGCATATTCCTCGGTATTGCTCTGGCCATCCTGGTCTACTTTCTCATGCCAGACCAACTAACTGGTTCCCTTGCTGAGACCCTTAACTATGACGGCACTCCGCGTTACACTGCGCACGGCCTCAAGCTCACGGCTGCCACCGCGACACTCATGGCGACCTGGTGGATCACTGAGGCGATTCCTCTTCTAGCAACCGCCCTCGTACCACTCATCGTGTTTACGCTGGCGCAGACACAGACTTTTGCTGAAACCGCCCGACCTTACGCGTCCGGCACCATCTTCCTTTTCCTGGGTGGTTTCTTCCTGGCGGCTGCGGTCCAGAAGTGGAACCTTCACCGACGCATAGCGTTGAACGTTGTCAAAGTCGTTGGAACAAAGCCCAAGATGATTGTTCTCGGGTTCATGATTGCGACCGGGTTCATCACCATGTGGGTATCCAACACGGCCACGGCAATCATGATGCTCCCCATCGGCCTCTCCGTCCTCCACCTCATAGACGGAGGTAAGAAAGGTAGCGAGCTACTCCATTCCAACTTTGCCAAGGCACTAATGTTGGGCATCGCGTATTCGGCGTCGATAGTCGCCACCTCCAGCCTGATCTCAACACCACCGAATGCACTTCTTCGCGCCTACATGTTGGATGACTACGGCATCACCCTCACTTTTGGGCGATGGCTCCTCTTCGCGGCACCGATGGCCTGGATCTTCCTACTCCTAGCCTGGCACTTGCTGGTGAACGTGTTCTTCAAGCCAGAAATGGATGACATTCCGGGTGGACATGAGCTAATCGTCTCTGAACTGCGACAAATGGGGCCGATGTCGCGGGGTGAGAAACTTGTCGCAATGGTGTTTGTGCTTGCGGCACTCTCGTGGCTGTTCCTGCCGATGCTCTTCGGCCACATGGGTGTGACCGACGAGCTCATCGCAATGGTGATTTCGCTTCTCCTCTTCCTGATCCCAGCTGGACCAGACCAGCGCCTACTCGATGCGAAGACGGCGCAGGGAATCCCCTGGGAGATCCTGCTGCTCTTTGGCGGTGGACTCGCCCTTTCATCCGCATTCACGAACAGTGGTCTAAGCACATGGATAGGGGATCTGTCCCAAGGTTTGGGTGGGATGGGTGTGGTCGTCCTCGTCCTCGCCGTGACCATCCTGGTTATGGCGCTGACAGAGATGACGTCGAACACCGCAACCGCTGCCACATTCCTGCCCGTCCTGGGGGGGTGTAGCAGCGGGCACGGGTCTGGACGTTATGCTGCTGGTGGTACCGGTTGCCCTGGCCTCCACCTGCTCATTCATGCTTCCGGTCGCGACACCACCCAACGCTGTGGCCTACTCGACGGGCTATATCCAAATGAAGGACATGTTGCGCGTCGGCATCTGGCTCAACCTGATCGGCATCGTTCTGATTACAGTCACCACACTCACCATGGGACCCCTGGTTCTAGGGATTCAACTCTGAGTGCAAGACGTCCCCAAGAGGGTATTCCCGAGGACGTTCAAGCTGTTCACCTAGTCGGCAAAGGGCCAGTTTCTACCCTGTTTCCCAGCCTCATCCCGCAGTGCCTTACAACGCGGACAGACCGGGTACTTCTTAGCGTCACGCGTGGGCACCCACACCTTGCCACACAGTGCAACGACTGCCTGCCCGGTGACTGCCGCCTGGTTTGCTCGGTCACGCCTCACAAAGTGGGCGAACCTGTCCCCATCCCCGTCGCCGGACGTTGGTTTTGTCTTAGGGAGTTCGAGGACGTCTGCGCTTCCAGCGGGTGCTTCCTGAGCCATGATCACTAGCCTTTAAGGGAGGACAGGGCGACTTCGCCCTCGTACGCAGCTTTGTAGTAGTCCTTCAGCTGCAGTTTGCTTGCCGCACTTTCGTCCACCAGGATCGTTGCGTCATTGTGGAACTGCAGTACCGATGCGGGCCACAGGGCGCTCACTCCACCTTCAGCGAGGGCCGCGATTGCGTCTGCCTTCTGCTCACCCTGCGCAACCAACACCACAGCCTTGGCGCGACCGATTGTGGCCAGACCCTGGGTGATGCAATAGCGGGGAACAAGGTCGATGTCGTCATCGAAGAAGCGTGCGTTGTCCTTGCGAGTCTGCTCAGTCAAGACCTGGGTGTGTGTGGTCGAGGAGAGGGAGCCACCCGGCTCGTTAAAACCAATGTGTCCGTCAGTTCCAATCCCCAGGATTTGCAGGTCCACTCCCCCGGACTGGACGATCTTCTCTTCATAGTCGTTTGCGGCCCTCTTAGGATTTGGAGCCGTTCCATTCGGTCCGTTCACGGCGCCAGGCGCGAAATCCACCTTCGAGGCGAACACCCTCTGAATGAAGTTGCGGTAGCCCTCAGGGTGATCTTCCGGCAGGCCGACGTACTCGTCGAGCAGGAAGGCCTGGGCATCCTTGAAAGACACCTCGCCTTCCTCATAGCGGCGAATCAGTTCATCGTATACGGGAACAGGCGAAGACCCGGTCGCGAGTCCCAACACTGCGTTTGGCTTCTTTGCAAGCAAGTTCGTGTAAAGATCCGCTGCAGCACGAGCAATTTCTTCGGTGGAGGACAAGACTACGATGTTCATTCACAACTCCTGAGGGTAAGTGGTAACTACTTTCCGTGTCTCATCTTAATCCCGAAACGGGGTTGGGGACACCTGCCCCCAACCCCGCTTCGTCTCGGTGCTTCATGTGCGCGGAATCCTCGCCGCCACATGGCGTCCGGTTTCCGCGGTGAAACTACTTTCCGACTGCACTCTTCAGTGTTGAACCAGCGGACAGCTTGACGCCGTAGCCAGCCGGAATCTGGATTTCCTCACCGGTGCGTGGGTTACGACCGGTGCGGGCTGCACGCTCAACACGCTCAACCGACAGTAGGCCGGTGACGCGCACCGACTCGCCCTCGGAAAGGGCATCAATGATAACGGACTGGAAAGCACCCAGCGCAGAGTCAGCCTGAGCCTTAGTAAGACCCGAGCGTTCAGCCATCTGTGATACCAGTTCGGTACGGTTAATCGACATTAGTCATCCTCTTGTAGGTGAAAGTTCTCAAGCCACTAACGTGACCTACGAAAACGCTACACAGTAGCGGGGAGTTTGTCAGGTCTGAAACGTTGAAAACCCGCGTATTGTGGCAAATTTCCCGAGATTAAGCCCCCAAATCCTCCGCAAGCTTCGCTAGAAGGCGCCCCCCGAACCCAGTCGCACCACTGCGGAGCCACCTATCGTTTCCTGCACTTATCGATGGTCCTGCAATATCAACATGAACCCACGGCACCTCACTCACGAAGTTCGAGAGGAAGAGGCCGGCAGTAATGCTCCCCGCCGCCCGATTCGACATGTTCGCATTGGCGATGTCAGCAAGGTTCGAATCGAGAATCTTCATGTACCGCTCGTGCAGTGGCAACTCCCAAACGGCCTCTCCCGTTGCGTCACCAGCGCGCTCCACCTCCCCAAGGAGGTCCTCATCGTTACCCATGATTGCCGCAACATCGTCGCCGAGGGCGATTATCTGCGCACCCGTGAGCGTCGCGATGTCAACGATCCATGAGGGCTTCGACTCTGCTGCCAACGAAAGGGCATCCATCAGGATGAGACGGCCTTCCGCATCCGTGTTAGTGACCTCGACAGTCTTCCCGTTGCGCGCGGTAATGATCTCACCCACCCGCATTGAGTCACCCGAAATCATGTTGTCGGTCGTCGGGAGCCAAGCATCCACCGGGATATTCACATCAAGATCAGCGAAAGCTGAGAATGCGCCGAGTATTGCAGCGGCCCCGCCCATGTCGGTCTTCATGTTGATCATTGATGCGGCAGGTTTCAGGCTGAGGCCACCCGAATCAAAAGTTATGCCTTTACCCACAAGGGCTAGGTGCCTCTCCTCAGTCTGCTTCTGCGTGGGTGAAAAACGGAGTTTGATGAGGCTTGCTTCGTAATCCGAGCCACGATTGACACCGATGATTCCCCCGCACCCCATCTCTTCCAACTTGGCGTGATCGGCAATCTCAACCTCAAACCCGAACCGCTTCCCCAACGTCTCTGCCGTCTCGACGAGGGTGCGTGGCGTGAGGTGTGCGGGCGGCGCATTGGTCAAGTCACGCGCGATGTAGGTCGCACGCACCAGTGCCCGTGCGCGTTCCAAAGCGGCCTCAAACACCTGCGGTGCAACTGCAGCCCTATCTGAACCAACGATGGTCAGCCCCCGCAGCTCCGGCGTACCCTCTGGATCCTTTTCGGACTTGAAAGTCGTCAGTGAGTAAGCGGCAAGCAAAGCACCTTCAACCAAGGCAACCACCTGCGTGGGGTCGGCTGACTCATTCAGGATGATGCAGCCGCGACCACTCTTACCCACGCACCTCGTGAAAGCAGCACCCGCCTCACGGTACGCGTCCTCATCCAAGTCTTCCCTGACTCCCAACCCAACAAGGATTGTCTTCGCACCGCTTGGATTGGGCAGCACAAGTGTCTCACCAAGCTTGGCCTTGAAACCTGCGGTCCCCAGCGAGTCCAAGTCCCAACCCCCCTCGAGCGTCACACCCTCGCCTGTCACCAGCAAATGAGCAATTGAGCAGGAAGCATCGCTTTTGCACGAAAGCTCCCGGTCAGATGTTTGGAACTGAAGGGACAGTCTGTCCAAAGCCGAAATGCCCGGAGTTAAGTCGACGCTGTAAGACTCGTTTACCGAAACCACGTAATGAACCACCTAACTAGAGAAATGAAGCGGCGGAGGGCGCCTCACATCCATGGTAGGCGAGGGTTCCGTCACTAACTGACAAGAGCAGGACCAAGGCGCCACGTCTAGGCCGACACCCTCTGGCAAGATCGGGGCGTGCTTAC
>RRZT011812718.1_pt1 | contig 10255 bp, 8 predicted proteins | sample 2165551 | NCBI WGS metagenome assembly RRZT01 (sample SAMN10456910, study PRJNA506462) | wastewater metagenome | biome: wastewater; feature: sludge; material: wastewater sludge; isolation source: wastewater sludge with Escherichia coli K12::gfp cells carrying plasmid... | place: USA: Moscow, Idaho ...
CCGCATCCGCCGCTCGACCGAGGCGATCGCCAAGGGCGTCGGCGTGCGCGGGCTGCTCAACGTCCAGTACGCGCTCGTCTCCGACGTGCTCTACGTCCTCGAGGCGAACCCGCGCGCGTCGCGCACCGTGCCGTTCGTGTCCAAGGCGACCGGCGTCTCGCTCGCGAAGGCCGCCGCGCGCCTGATGGTCGGGGAGTCGATCGCCGACCTGCGCGCAGCCGGCGTGCTGCCCGCCGAGGGCGACGCGGCGGTCATCGACCTCGACCAGCCGATCGCGGTCAAGGAAGCCGTCCTGCCGTTCAAGCGCTTCCGCACCGCCGACGGCGCGGTCGTCGACACCGTCCTCGGGCCGGAGATGCGCTCGACCGGCGAGGTCATGGGCCTGTCCGCCCAGTTCCCGACCGCGTTCGCGAAGTCGCAGGCAGCTGCCTTCGGCGGGCTGCCGACCTCGGGCAACGTGTTCGTCTCGGTCGCTGACCGCGACAAGCGCGACCTCGTGTTCCCGATCAAGCGGCTCGTCGAGTCGGGCTTCACGATCCTCGCGACGGCGGGTACCGCGGCGGTGCTCAGCCGCAACGGCGTGCCGTCCACGGTCGTGCGCAAGCACTCGGAGGGCGCAGGCCCCGCGGGCGAGCCCACGATCGTCGATCTCATCACGCGCGGCGAGGTCGACATGGTGATCAATACCCCGTCGGGGCAGGGCGCTCGTGCTGACGGTTACGAGATCCGTGCTGCGACGACGGCTGCCGACAAGGCGATCGTCACGACGATCCAGCAGCTCTCCGCTGCCGTCCAGGCGATCGAGGCGGTCCTGTCCGGGCCGTTCGAGGTGCAGTCGCTCCAGGAGCACATGACGGCCCTCGCCCAGTCGAACCTGCCGACGCCCGGGGCGATCGCGTGACGGCCGTCCCTCTCGTGTCACCGGACGCGCCCTTCGGGGCGCGTCTGGCGGCCGCGATGGACGAGCACGGCCCGCTGTGCGTGGGTGTGGACCCGCACGCGAGCCTCCTGAAGCAGTGGGGCCTGCCCGACGACGTCACCGGGCTGCGTGAGTTCTCGCTCCGCGTGCTGGAGGCGGTCGCGGGCAGCGCCGCCGCACTCAAGCCTCAGTCAGCGTTCTTCGAGAGGCACGGCTCCCGTGGCGTCGCCGTCCTCGAGGAGCTCGTCGCATCGGCGCGCGACGCAGGGATCCTCACGATCCTCGACGCCAAGCGCGGTGACATCGGCTCGACGATGGCGGCGTATGCCGAGACGTTCCTGCGCGACGGATCGCCGCTCGCGGGCGACGCCCTGACGGTGTCGCCGTTCCTCGGGTTCGGCTCGCTCGCGCCCGCGATCGACCTCGCTGCGAGCACGGGCCGCGGGCTGTTCGTGCTGTGCCTCACGTCGAACCCTGAGGGTGCGTCCGTCCAGCACGCGACGTCGCCCGACGGGACGACGGTCGCCGCGTCGGTCGCGGCGGCCGCAGCCGAGCTCAACGCGGGGGCCGTCCCGCTCGGCTCGGTCGGTCTCGTCGTCGGTGCGACGGTGGGGGAGGCTGTCACCACGACGTCGACCGACCTCGCGGCGGTGAACGGGCCGCTGCTCGCGCCCGGGGTCGGAGCGCAGGGCGCAGGCGCGGCCGAGCTGAGGCACGTCTTCGGCGAGGCACGAGGAGCCGTTCTCGCCTCGTCGTCCCGCGGCGTCCTTGCCGCCGGCCCCGAGATCCCGCGCTTGCGGGCCGCCGCCGTGGCGGCCTCGGAGCAGGCCAGGGAGGCGCTCCGTGGTGCCTGATGTGCTCGTGCGCAGGTGAAGGCACCTCCCGGCGCGTTGCGACATCCGCCCACCGAAGTTAGGTTCGTCACAAGGTTGTGCAGGCCTTGCCCCAGTTCAGGAAGGTGACACCCGTGGCGCTCCCACCGTTGACCCCCGAGCAGCGCGCAGCTGCACTCGAGAAGGCCGCCGAAGCCCGCAAGGCGCGTGCCGAGATCAAGAACCGCCTGAAGTATTCTCAAGGCTCGCTCTCCTCCGTGATCGAGGCAGGGAAGACCGACGACGTCATCGGCAAGATGAAGGTCGTCGCCCTGCTCGAGTCGCTCCCGGGGGTGGGCAAGGTCAAGGCGCAGGCGATCATGACCGAGGTCGGCATCGCGCAGTCGCGTCGTATCCGCGGACTCGGGCCCCACCAGGCCGAGGCGCTCATCGAGAGGTTCGGCTGACATTTCCACCGTGGACGCACAACTGCATGCAGCACCCGCCCGGCTCACCGTCCTCGCGGGCCCGACCGCGGTAGGGAAGGGCACCGTCTCCGCAGACCTGCGGGAGCGGTACCCCGAGGTGTGGCTCTCGGTGTCCGCGACGACGAGGTCGCCGCGCCCGGGCGAGGTCGACGGCGTCCACTACCACTTCCTCACGACCGAGGAGTTCGACCGCCTCGACACCGCGGGGGAGCTTCTCGAGTCTGCAGTCGTCCACGGTCAGAATCGCTACGGCACACCCCGCGGTCCAGTCGAGGCGCGCCTCGCGGCGGGGGAGCCGGCACTGCTCGAGATCGACCTCCAGGGCGCCCGGCAGGTCCGCGAGACCATGCCCGACGCACGGTTCGTCTTCCTCGCGCCACCCAGCTGGGAGGAGCTCGAGCGGCGTCTTGTCGGCCGCGGCACGGAGGGGCCGGAGGAGCGGGAGCGCCGCCTGGCGACCGCGCGCGTCGAGCTCGCTGCCGAGCCCGAGTTCGACCACGTGATCATCAACGACGACGTACATCGCGCCACCGACGAGCTGGTGAGCGTCATCGGCCTCGTGCCGCGACCTGTCGCCGACTAGGGTGGCGCTCCACCCCTGACCGGCAGCCGCCTGATAGCATGATTTGCTGGTCGCACCTGCCCTGCCCGGCCCAGCCGGCGGCGGTCCGCGACAACCTCGGAACGAAGCTCGGAGATCATCTTGTCTGGAACCGTTGCCCAGCCCACGGGCATCACCGACCCGCCCATCGACGACCTGCTCGAGCGCGCCAACTCGAAGTACGCCCTCGTGGTGTACTCGGCCAAGCGGGCCCGCCAGATCAACGCGTACTACTCGCAGCTGTCCGAGGGCCTGCTCGAGTTCGTCGGGCCGCTCGTCGAGACCCGCAACCAGGAGAAGCCGCTCTCGATCGCGATGCGCGAGATCAACGCCGGTCTCCTTACTGTCCGCGACACCGAGGAGACCGAGGGCTGAGCCCTCGGTGAACCTTCCCGGCGGGCCGTCGTGAGGATCCTGCTCGGCGTCAGCGCTGGCATCGCCGCATACAAGTCTGTGCACCTGCTTCGCCTCCTCAAGGAGGCGGGGCACAGCGTGCGCGTCCTCCCGACCGCGACGAGCCTCGAGTTCGTCGGTCGTGCGACGTGGGAGGCGCTGTCAGGCGAGCCTGTCACGGAGCGCGTCTTCGAGGACGTGCCCGACGTCGCCCACGTGCGGATCGGTCAGGGTGCCGACCTCATGATCGTCGCGCCCGCGACAGCCGACCTCATGGCCCGGGCAGCAACCGGCCGCGCTGACGACCTGCTCACCGCGACCCTCCTGACGGTCCGGTGCCCGGTGCTCTTCGCGCCCGCGATGCACACCGAGATGTGGCACCACCCCGCCACCCGCGCCAACGTCGCGACGTTGCGCGACCGTGGAGTCACCGTCCTCGACCCGGCGGTCGGCCGTCTCACGGGCGCCGACTCCGGTCCTGGGCGGCTCCCCGAGCCCGAGGAGATCGCGGCCGTGGCGCTCGCACTCGGGCCCGACGCCCGAAGCGCGGCTGCCCCGCAGGACCTCGCGGGTCGACGCGCAGTGATCAGCGCAGGCGGGACGCAGGAACCCCTCGACCCCGTCAGGTTCCTCGGCAACCGGTCGAGCGGCCGCCAAGGTGTGGCCCTCGCTGAGGCGGCGCGCGCCCGCGGCGCCGAGGTGCACCTCGTCGCGGCCAACCTCCTCGTCCCCGCGCCCGACAACATGACGGTGACCCACGTGGGCAGCGCGCTCGAGCTCCGCGACGCGGTGCGTACGGCTGCCGCCCAGGCCGACGTCGTCGTCATGGCGGCCGCGGTCGCCGACTTCCGCCCGCAGGACGTCCCGGGCACCAAGATCAAGAAGGTCGCGGGCTCTGCCCCACCCACGATCACTCTCGTCGAGAACCCTGACATCCTCGCCGAGCTCGCGGACGACCGGCTCCGCGCGGACCAGGTCGTCGTCGGCTTCGCCGCAGAGACCGGGGACGCCGAGAACACCGTCCTCGCGCTCGGCCAGGCCAAGGCGCGCCGCAAGGGTGCCGACCTGCTCGTCGTGAACGACGTGTCCGGCGGCAAGACGTTCGGTGCGTCCGACAGCGCTGTCCACCTCCTCGACGCGGCCGGCGAGGTGATCGCCGAGGCTACCGGCACGAAGCGTGACGTCGCGGACGTCATCCTCGACGCCGTCATACCGCTCCTCGTGCGCCGCTGACCTCTCATCGTGGACGCGTCCCGGAGATGCCCGCCCCGGCGTCTAGGCTGATCCCATGACCGATCAGCTACGCCTCTTCACCTCGGAGTCCGTCACCGAGGGACACCCGGACAAGGTCTGCGACCAGATCTCCGACGCCATCCTCGACGCGATCATCGAGCAGGACCCGCAGGCGCGGGTCGCTGTCGAGACGATGGTGACGACCGGGCTCGTGCACGTCGCCGGAGAGGTGTCGACCTCGGCCTACGTCGAGATCCCCCAGATCGTGCGGTCGGTCGTCAAGCACATCGGCTACACGTCGTCGTCCATCGGCTTCGACGGTGACTCGTGCGGTGTCTCGGTGTCGATCGGGCAACAGTCGCCGGACATCGCCCAAGGCGTCGACAAGGCGCTCGAGATGCGCTCGGACACGGGCGACCACGACCCCCTCGACCAGCAGGGCGCTGGTGACCAGGGCCTCATGTTCGGCTATGCCTCCTCCGACACGCCGCAGCTGATGCCAGTCCCGATCTGGCTCGCGCACCGCCTGTCGGAGCGCCTCGCCGAGGTCCGTCGCTCCGGCGAGATCGCCGGGCTGCGCCCCGACGGCAAGACGCAGGTGACGATCGGCTACGACGGCGACCGCGCCGTGCGCCTCGACACGGTCGTCCTCTCGACGCAGCATGCGCCCGAGGTGCGCCAGGACGAGCTCCGCGAAGCAGTCGACCTCCAGGTCGTGCGCCCCGTCCTCGAGAGCGCGGGCCTCGACCTCGACGTCGCGGGCTACGACCTTCTCGTCAACCCCACGGGCATCTTCGAGATCGGCGGCCCGCAGGGCGACGCCGGCCTCACCGGCCGCAAGATCATCGTCGACACGTACGGCGGCATCGCACGCCACGGCGGCGGTGCCTTCTCCGGCAAGGACCCGTCGAAGGTCGACCGCTCGGCTGCGTACGCGACCCGCTGGGTCGCCAAGAACGTCGTCGCGGCGGGCCTCGCCGCACGCTGCGAGGTCCAGGTCGCCTATGCGATCGGCCGCGCTCACCCCGTGGGCGTCTACGTCGAGACCTTCGGCACGGAGACCGTGCCGCTCGACCGCCTGAGCCGTGCCATCAAGGAGGTCTTCGACCTGCGCCCCGGCGCGATCGTCCGCGATCTCGACCTGCTGCACCCGATCTACCGCAAGACCGCTGCGTACGGGCACTTCGGGCGAGAGGTCCCCGAGTTCACGTGGGAGCGGACGGACCGTGTCGCGGACCTGCAGTCCGCCGTCTGACCGTCGCAGTGCCCACCGAGCGTCCCAGCACCGGTGAGGGTGCGGCTCCAGGTGCGGGTGGGCCCGAGCAGCTGACCCTCCCCGGCCTCGCACCGCCCCGCAAGCGTGCCCGGAAGGCCGGGATCGGCGGTGACGCCCTCGTGCCGGCCGAGAACCTCCCGGTCGCCCAGGTCGTGGTCGACGTGCCGGCTGCCCACCTGGACCGCACCTTCGACTACCTGGTGCCCGCAACCATGGATGCCGGCGCCCAGCCGGGAGTCCGCGTGAAGGTCCGCTTCGGCGCGCAGGACCTCGACGGGTTCGTCGTCAGCCGCAGCGACACGAGCGGGCACGACGGCCGGCTGAGCCCACTGCGCCGCGTCGTCTCGACCGAGCAGGTGCTCTCGCCCGAGACCCTGGCGCTGTGCCGGGCCGTGGCCAACCACTATGCGGGGTCGCTCGCCGACGTCCTCCGTCTGGCCGTGCCGCCCCGGCATGCGCGGACGGAGGCGGAGCCGCACCTCACCACCGACGTCTCACTACCTCCGGCGCGCGACCTCTCGGCGACTGAGCGCACCCCGTGGGCGGCCTACGGAGGCGGCGAGGCGTTCCTCCGTCACCTCGCCGAGGGAGGTGCGCCACGAGCCGTCTGGACGGCTCTGCCGGGACGATGGTCCGGGGAGGTTGCCGACCCGTCGGTGGCCCGCGAAGGGTGGGAGGAGCTGCTCGTCGAAGCCGTCCTGGTCGCACGTCACGCTGGCCGCGGCGCGCTCGTCGTCCTGCCGGACAAGCGGGACGTGGACCGGTTGTCACGCGCGCTCGACGCTGCAGGCCTCGTCCAGGACGCCCCAGGGCATGCCCGGGGGCACTACGTGCGCCTGCTCGCAGACGACGGCGTCGCGCAGCGCTATCGCTCGTTCCTCGCCCTCAGCCGCGGCGAGGTGTCGCTCGCGATCGGTACCCGAGCGGCCGCGTTCGCGCCCGTGCCCGACCTCGGTCTCGCGGTCTGCTGGGACGACCTCGACCAGAGCCACGCCGAGGCGCGGTCCCCGTACCCGCACACGCGCGAGGTCCTCGCGCTGCGCAGCGAGCTCACGGGGTGCGCGCTCCTCGTCGGCTCGACGAGCCGGTCGGTCGAGGCCCAAGCACTCCTCGGCTCGGGCTGGGCGCGTGAGATCGCCGCGCCGCGCGACGTCGTGCGGGCGCGAGCGCCCCGGGTGCGCGCCATGACGAGCGCCGAGCTCGCAGTCGAAGGGCCGGGAGCAGCGGCTCGCATCCCGTCCGCAGCGTGGCGCTTCGTCCGTGACGGGCTCGCGCACGGGCCGGTGCTCGTCCAGGTCCCGCGCCGTGGCTACATCCCGGTCGTCGCATGCCAGCAGTGCCGGGAGCCTGCCCGGTGCGCGCAGTGCCACGGTCCGCTCGGTCTGCCCGCTGACGGCGGCGCTCCTCAGTGCACCTGGTGCGGACGTCTCGCCGCGGCGTGGCGGTGCAGCGAGTGCGACGGGACCGCGCTGCGCTCGGTCCAGGTGGGTTCGCAGCGCACTGCTGAGGAGCTCGGCCGCGCGTTCCCGGGAGTGACGGTCAAGGTCTCAGGAGCGGGTACGGCGTCAGGCGTGATCGACCTCGTGACAGCCACGCCTGCGCTCGTCGTGTCGACGCCCGGCGCCGAGCCTGTCGCGGCGGGCGGCTACGCTGCCTGCCTGCTGCTCGATGCCGCAGTCCTCACGTTCGGCACGGGCCTGCGCGTGCGCCAGGACGCGCTGCACCGGTGGATCTCTGCCGCGAGCCTGACGCGTGAACCCGCCGCTGGCGGACGGGTCATGGTCGTGGGCGACGGCGATCCCGTGGTCAGCGGGGCTCTCGTGCGGTGGGACCCGGCGGGTCTCGCGACGCGAGACCTCGAGGAGCGCGCCGAGCTCGGCCTGCCACCCGCCCTGCGGGTCGGGGCCCTGACCGGCAGCCGCGCCGCGGTCGAGGCGATGCTCGCCCGCCTCAGCCTGCCCGACGGCGGCGGCGTCCTTGGGCCCATCACTGTCTCTGGCGCCGGAGGTCCGGGGACACCCGTTCCCGCGGCGCTCCTCGGCGACGACAGCGAGCTCGTCCGGGCGATCGTGCGTGTGCCGCGAGGTCAGGGGCGGGCTCTCGCTCTCGCGCTCAAGGAAGCGGTCGCGGTGCGCGGCGCCCGCCGCGAGACGGGACACGTGCATGTTCAGATGGACGTCGCCGAGCTCGTGTGACCGAACGCCGTGCGGCGGTCACCTGTTCGACTCCGCGACCGTGCGAGACTGGTGGACGCACGCAGGGGCAAGCTCGGAGGCACGACCAACGCTGTGACGACACCACGCACCATGGAGCTCGAGGCGACCGCCGAACCGGAGGTCGCAGCGGTACGCGACGCGAGAACCCAGGAGCCCCATCGGCGATGGATCCCGGGCCTCGACGGGCTCCGCGCGATCGCGATCCTCCTCGTGCTGGCGTTCCACCTGGCCCCGACTGCTGTGCCGGGCGGGTTCGTCGGCGTCGACGTGTTCTTCGTCATCTCGGGCTTCCTCATCACCACGGGCATCGTCCGCGAGCACGCCAGCGCCGGCCGCCTCGCGCTCGGCGCGTTCTGGGCGAAGCGGGCACGGAGGCTCCTCCCTGCGTTGGCGCTGGTTCTCGCCGTCTGCGCGTCGGTCGCCCTCGCCGTCGGCGGAGACGTCCGTGTCGACCTCGACCGGCAGGCGTTCGGTGCCATGACCTTCTCGAGCAACTGGGTCTCGATCGCCGGGGAGGACACGTACTTCGCAGCGCTCAGCCCGCAGCTGTTCGCGAATCTCTGGTCGCTCGCGGTCGAGGAGCAGTTCTACCTGCTGTGGCCCTTCGTCGCGCTTCTCGTGCTCAGGTTCCGGCGGAGGTCGCGTCGCATCGGGGTCCTCCTGGGGCTGTGTGCGGCGAGCGCGTCGGCTGTGACGATGGCGGTGCTCTGGTCACCTGACACGGACCCGACGCGGGTCTACTACGGCACGGACACGCACCTGTTCGGGCTCATGCTCGGTGTGGCTCTCGCGTTCTGGTTCGCACGGCCGCCGGTCGAGCGTCGCGGGTGGCCGGGACGTCTGCCACGGCCCGCCGTGATGGCGGCGGTCGGCCTTGCCGTCATCGCCTTGCTGGCGGTCGCACTGCCGTGGGAGTCGGTGTGGACCTACCGCGGTGGGCTCCTGCTCGCCTCGCTCGGTTCGGCGGCCGTCATCGCGGCGCTCCTGCGTGGCGGTAGCGTGCACCGCTGGCTCGAGACGCCGGTCCTCGTGTGGGTCGGTCGGCGCAGCTACGGCCTCTATCTGTGGCACTGGCCTGTCTTCGTCCTGCTCACGCAGATCTTCGCGAAGCAGTACGTTGAGGGGACGGGCGTCTACCTCGTCTGGGTGCTGACGATCGTCGTGACGTTCGTCGCCGCCGGACTCTCGTACCGGTGGGTCGAGGTTCCGGTGCAGCGGCTCGGCTTCGCCGGCGCGGCATCGGCTCTCGCCACCTGGGCGACCAGGCCTGTGCGCGACATGCCCACGGGCGCGACCGGTGGTGTCGCGTCAGGCGCTCGGCTGCGTGTGCGCGGAGCGGTGGCTGCGGTGCTCGCGAGCGTGGCCGTCGTCGGCGCGGGTGTTGCGATCGCGACGGCCCCCGCGGTCTCGGCGATCGAAGAGCAGATCGAGAAGGGCATCGGCGTAGCGTCGGACTCCGGGCTGACGGTCGTCCCGCGGCCTGCGGCGGAGGTCCCTGGCGACCCCGCGACCCCGGTGCCGACGGACGTTCCGGGGACGGGTGCACCTGCTGACCCGACGAGCAGCCCGAGCGCTCCGACGGAGCCGTCCGTCGAGCCGACGGCACCCGCTCCGCTGACGGGTGCCGACGTGACGATCATCGGCGACTCTGTGACGCTCGCCAGCGCCGAGTCGATCTCGAAGCTCCTTCCGGACGCTGCGATCGACGCGGAGGTCTCGCGATCGATGCTCGCCGCACCCGGCATCTTGGCGAACCTGGAGAAGAAGGGCCGTCTGCGCGACGTCGTCGTCCTGTCGCTCGCGACGAACACGACCCTCAAGAAGGACCAGGTCGCTGACGTCATGGCGGCGGTGGGTCCGCAGCGCCAGGTGATCTTCGTCAACGCGTACGGCGCGCGCTCGTGGATCAAGGGGACGAACAAGGAGCTCGCGCGTGCTGAACGCGACTACCCGAACGTCGTCGTCGCGGACTGGAGCGCCGCGATCTCCAGGCACGGCGAGGGGCTGGCCGCGGACGGCGTGCACCCGAACCAGGACGGGGCGAAGATCTACGCCCGCGTCGTGATGGATGCCTACACGCACCTTCCGCGCTGACCCCCCGACCAAGGTCCTACCCCGGCCGGAAGTGTCCATCTGGGCGTCGTCGAGGTGGGATCGAGGAGCCGAGCAGCGTCGGGGTGGTCGAGCCGCTGTGCAGGTCAGAGCCTTGTGGCGCGAGCTGGCGGGTCAGCGCGCCACACCGGGGGTGTGATTCAGTTCACAGAACGACGGGTTCTTGGTAGGCTCTTTGCAGAGGTACCTAGTACTTCAAGTATCA
>RRZT011000227.1_pt1 | contig 10254 bp, 9 predicted proteins | sample 2165551 | NCBI WGS metagenome assembly RRZT01 (sample SAMN10456910, study PRJNA506462) | wastewater metagenome | biome: wastewater; feature: sludge; material: wastewater sludge; isolation source: wastewater sludge with Escherichia coli K12::gfp cells carrying plasmid... | place: USA: Moscow, Idaho ...
CCGCCAGCATGATCGGCAAGGAGTAGATGTTGTCGACCGGGATGTTGAAGAAGCCCTGTATCTGCTCGGCGTGCAGGTCCATGGTCAGGACGCGATGGACGCCTGCTGCGGTAAGCAGGTCGGCCATCAGCTTGGCGGCGATCGAGACGCGCGCCGAGCGACCACGCCGATCCTGACGGGAATAACCAAAATAAGGGATGACTGCGGTAATCCGGGCGGCCGACGCACGCTTCAGGGCATCGACCATAACCAGCAGTTCGATCATGTTCTCGTTAGCTGGTGCACAAGTGGGCTGAATGAGGAAGACGTCCTTGCCCCGCACGTGATCCTGAATCTCGACGGATACTTCACCGTCCGAGAAACGCCCCACATCGGCCCGGCTTACCGAAATGTTCAGATGTCTAACGACTTCAGCTGCCAGTTTTGGATTGGCATTGCCAGAAAAGACCATCAGGCTGTCGAATGACATGTTGCGCACCTCGGGCGCCGAGCGGCACCTTCTAGAAAAGACGGGCAGGTAAGGTTTACCTGCCCGGCTAAATGAAATTTTTGTGGCTGGGGAAGAAGGATTCGAACCTTCGAATGCCGGAATCAAAATCCGGTGCCTTGACCAACTTGGCGACTCCCCAGCAGACCCCGTTGCATGACGCAGCGAGAGAGGCGCGAATTATACCGAAATAAACAAAAAAAACTAGCCCCTTCTTTGACAAGGCACCAGAACCCTTTCGGCAGATCACAATCTGGGCTGACGCCCCAAGCAAGGATACGAGGGATCGGAATACCCCGGCGTCGAGGGATGCCCAGGCGCCACGAGGCGATCGACACGCTCTTCCTCTGCCGCCGACCAGCTGACCTCAAGCGCTCCGAAATACTCTTCCCACTGGGCAAGCGTGCGCGGCCCGGCAATCACGGCGCTGACCAGCCGGTTACGCAACACCCAGGCCGTTGCGTACTGCCCGAGCGTCACGCCGAGCGCCTCGGCACTCGTTTGTAGCGCCCGGGCAACGACCAGCGACTCCTGGCGAAACTCGACCTGCATAAAGCGTCGATCATTGCGTGCGCCACGACTACCCTCAGGCAGGACTTCCCCCGGCCGGTACTTCCCGGTCAGCACGCCGCGCGCCACCGGGCTGTAAGGCACGACACCGAGCCCGAAGCGCCCGCAGGCCGGCAATATCTCGACCTCTGGGGTACGGTTAAGAAGGTTGTAGTAAGGCTGGCATACCACCGGCGGCGGCACCCCCAACTCACGACACAAGCCCACTGCCTCGGCAATCCGCCAGCCACGAAAGTTGGACAACCCGAAATAGCGGATCTTCCCGGCGCGGATCAAATCCCCCATCGCCCGTAGCGGCTCCTCCAGCCCCAATCCTTCGTAATCGCGGTGCAGGTAATAGATATCCAGATAATCGGTATTGAGGCGACGCAAACTGTCGTCGATCGCACGCATGATCCAGGTGCGCGAGTAGCCACTCATGTTCGGCGCCTCGTTCATGGCATTGCCATGCTTGCTGGCCAACACCCAGTCGTGCCGGGAACCTGCCAGACACTGCCCGACAATCCGCTCGGATTCGCCCTTGGTATAAATATCGGCCGTATCGATGAAATTGACGCCGCGCTCGCGTGCCGAATTCACCATACGTCGCGCCTCGGTTGCATCGGTCTGGTCACCGAACATCATCGTGCCAAGGCACAAGGCCGAGACTTTCAAATGACTGCTGCCCAAATGCCGGTACTCCATGCCCGCTCCCTGGTAGCGAAAGTTGTATTTGAGCACGCCCGCCAGCACTTAACCAGTCACACCAGCAACGCGATCCGACTCAGCCAGCGAGATCGCGCAAGGGATGCGCATCGAGCCCCGGCGCAGCCCAGCCACGCCAACCGGCAGGCAACTGCGCCAAGGCCTGCTCGGCGGCATGACGCGAGGCAAACTCGGCAAAGACGCAGGCTCCGGAACCACTCATGTGTGCGGGCGCAAGCGTCTTTAACCAGGCGAGATGCTCGGCCACTTGAGGGAATTTCGAGCAGGCGACCGGCTCGAGGTCATTTTTCCCGCTGCCTGGCTGCCAGTCACTGGCGCGCATGGGCGGCGTATCGCGCTTAAGTTCGGGCACACTGAAAATCGCCGCCGTCGGCACCTGCACCGGCGGTTCGAGCACCACATACCACGCCGGGGGCACATCAATGGCCTGCAAAGCCTCCCCCACCCCTTCGGCAAAGGCAGTCTGCCCAAAAACGAACACCGGCACATCGGCGCCCAGCGTCAGCCCGACCGCCTGCAGGCGGGCCCGCGACAGACCAAGCCTCCACAAATGGTTGAGCGCCAGCAGCACGGTGGCTGCGTTCGAACTCCCGCCACCCAACCCGCCCCCAAGCGGCAAGCGCTTAACCAGACGGATGCTCGCCCCTTGAGCGCACCCGGTCTCCCGCTGCAGCAGTCGTGCCGCACGCACGGTCAGATCATCGTCAGGACAGACGCCTGGCAAGGGCGTTTCCAAAACGATGGCACCATCGGTGCGCGGCGAGAAATACAGGGTGTCGCCATGATCGACGAAGCGAAACAGGGTTTGCAGCAGGTGGTATCCGTCGGCGCGACGACCGACGACATGCAAGAAAAGATTGAGCTTGGCAGGCGCCGGGTAAGCCGCCTCCCAGCCGGGTGGTGCTGGACAACTCAAGGCGTTTTCCCTGAAGGCAGATACTCAGTGTGGGATAGCGGCGTCCAACGGTCGATGCGCAAACGCAATTCCGTTGGATCCCCGCCAGCCTGACCGCTGACGACCAGTCGACTGGGCGGGACATCGGGCGCATCCACATCGTAAGCGTAATCGATCCGCCAACCGGCCGCGTCGAGCCGCACCAGACGGCCGTGCACATCGCGCTGCCCGGACTCTCCGCCGCGTGCCCGCAACCAGTCGGCAAGCCCTGTGATGGGCAAGGGATAGCCGAGCACCCTGGCGGTCAAGGACTCACCATCGGCCGCCGCGTAGGTTTTCCCTTCGCTTGTCTTTAGACGCGCGCCCAACCCGTCGGTCACGATTTCGGCGAGTCCTTGCCCGAAAGGCGAGGAGAGCAGCACGACGTTCTCGCCTGCCAAGTGGCGCCAGGACAGGCGGCCGGAAAAATTCTGCTCGCCCTGGCGCAGGGAAAACCGGCCTTCGAGCTCGAACGCACCCAGCGTATCGCGTGAGGGCAACTGCCCAGGCGATACGCCAAGCCCGGCACAGCCCACGAGAACAAAGCTCAACGCAGCGCACAAGAGCCGCCCCGACGTGGCCCGGAATGGCAAAATCCAGCGACACCCCAACAGAGGGAGCAACTGGCCTATCACGGCGCGTATTTCCGCACCGCCTCGGACAGTATCTCGCTATCCGGGAAAGACTTTTGTGCCTCGCGGAGGATGCGCTGCGCCTCCTCCGTGCGCCCCATCGCGGTGAGCACTTCGCCAAGGTGGGCAGCCACTTCCGGATCAGGCCGGGCAGCGTAAGCACGCTCCAATTGGGCCAGCGCACCGGGCAGATCTCCCAGGCGGAAGAGCACCCAACCCAAGCTATCGACGATGTAAAAATCGTTGGGGGCCAATGCCAGCGCTTTCTCGATCAGCACGCGCGCTTCAGCTAATCGGGTATTCCGGTCGGCGTACGAGTAGCCAAGGGCATTAAAGGCTTGAGGACTGTCCGGCTGTAAAACCATCAGGCGACGCAAGCGTTTCTCCATGACCTCATACTGGCCGAGGCGTTCGGCCATCAGCGCCGATTCGTACAGCAGGTCAGGATCGTCACGACGTTTCGCCAAATGGGCATCGAGCAGCGCAAAGGCCGCCTTGTAATCCTTCGCTTCACGCAACAAAGCGGCCTCGGCAATCACCATGCGCACCCGGTCTTCAGGCGTGCTGGTCTTGGCCTCCGCCAGCACCCGTCGTGCCTCGTCGCGACGCCCGAGCAACGACAGGATCTGTGCTCGCCGCGACTGCGCCGAGAGGTAACGATCCCCGCCGTCGATTGCGGCGTAATAGGCCAGCGCTTCATCGTAACGCTTGGCATCATCGGCGATCTGTCCCAGGTAAAAATAGGCGAGACTTTTATCTTTGAAATCGAGCTGCAGGAGGTGTCTGAAATTCCGTTCGGCCTGGGCGATATCGTCATCCTGCAGCGCCAGGACAGCGGCAGGCAAAACCACATCGGGGTTGTCAGGGAAAGCGGCCTGCAAGGCGTCGAACAAACGCCGCGCCTCGGCATAGCGCTTGACCCCGACCAACGCACGCGCCAGCGAAAGCTGCATGTCGTACGCCTTGGGATGATCGGCGAGATAGCCCTCCATAAAACGGATCCCATCCTCGCCCCCATCGCGCAACATCAACTGGGCCAGCAGTACGGCCGCCGCCTCCCAGTCGGGTCGAATCTCGAGCGCTCGCCGGGCCTCGGCCTTGGCCCGGTCTGCCAAATTCGTCCCTGCCGCGGCAACCGCGATGGCGAAATGCGCCTCAGCGTACGAAGCAAAGGCCAATCCGACTTCCTCGACCACCCTGAACACGGCCAACCGTTCGCTGTGCCGGGCCAGCGTCCGGTTAAGGCCAAGCAAGTTTTCGGGAATCTTGGGCGGATCGCTCTCCAGCAAGCGAATCAGGGAGGGAGCGACCCCGTCGAGTTGCCCGACCAGCATCATCGTACTCACCAGCATCTGCTGCGCGCGCTTCGATTCAGGCTCGACATCCACCCAGAGGCGGGCGGCTTCGACGGCCAGATCAAACCGGCGCGCATAGCTGGCGACCTCGATCGTCCGTTCAAGCACCTGTGGATCCCGCGTGCGTAACGCAAGGTCGGCATACGCATTGCTCGCCAGTTCGTTATCGCCACGGCGCAGCGCAATCTCGCCAAGAATGACTTGAAAAACTGTCCGCGCCAGAAGGTCGTCCGGCGTTTCAACACGCGCAGCGGGCTCCGCCTGAGGTGGCCGCTTGATCTCGCGCTTGACCGTCGGGCGCGGGTTCTTGGCTGGCGGCGCTTCCTGGGCAGTCGCTGGCAAGCCCAGTGATAGCGTCAAGGCACCGGAAATAATGAGGCGGGTGAGGAGATTCATGTGATACCTGTCGATCCTGACCGGATACGGCTTGGAGTCGTTTGCGTCATAATGGTTTGCGCATGTTAAGAACTTTTCTCGGGAGCAGCAATGCCGGAACTGCCAGAGGTCGAAGTCAGCCGCCTCGGAATCGCCCCAAAAGTGGAAGGGCAGCACATCGTCGCGGCCATTCTACGCGCCCACCGGCTCCGCCACGAGATTCCCGCCGAACTCGCCACAATACTCAAGGGGCGTCGAATCGACGCCATTCGCCGCCGAGGCAAGTACTTGCTCCTCGATTGCGAGAGCACTTGCGGCGGCGGCTGGTTGATTCTGCACCTCGGCATGTCAGGCAGCCTGCGTTTCGTTCCGGTCGGCACCCCGGCGCAAAAACACGACCACGTCGACCTCGTCTTCGACGACATCGTGCTGCGCCTGCGCGATCCGCGTCGTTTCGGCACATTGGTCTGGCATGACGGAACTGGCATTGAAACCCACCCGCTGCTCGCCGCGCTCGGCATCGAACCGCTGAGCGAGGATTTTGACGGCGACTGGCTCTATACGGCCACCCGCGGCAGACAAACCCCGATCAAACCCTTCCTGATGGACGGGCATCGCATCGTTGGTGTCGGCAACATCTACGCCGCCGAAAGCCTGTTCCGTGCCGGTATTTCGCCAACCCGCGCCGCCGGTCGGATCAGCCGCATCCGGTGCCACATGCTCGCTTCCGCCATCCGCTCGACCCTCGCCGAAGCGATTGCCGCCGGCGGCAGTTCCGTCCGCGACTACGTGCATAGCGACGGCGGTGCCGGCAGCTTTCAGCTCAACTGCGCCGTCTATGGGCGCCATAACCAGCCCTGCTCGGTTTGCGGCCATTCCATTGCCATGTTGCGGCAAGCCGGAAGAACGACCTTTCATTGCCCGCACTGCCAGCGCTGAAGCGGCTCGGCTTGTGTTAGAGTAACCGCCAATCCATCCGCCGGATTCCGACATGACACTCGTCCAGCACTTTGCCGCCTACAGCCACTGGCGCACCCAGCTTGCAAACCATCTGGACGCTTTCCGCACCTGCCTGGCCGATAACGAGTTGTCCGACGCCCAAACTGAACTGCGTCTGTCGCGCCTGCTCGACAAGCTTCAGGAAGACCGCCTGCACGTTGCCTTCGTCGCCGAATTCTCGCGCGGCAAATCCGAACTGATCAATGCCATTTTCTTTGCCAGTTACGGCAACCGCATGCTGCCCTCGACCGCCGGCCGCACGACAATGTGTCCGACCGAGCTGCTCTATGACCCAGAGCGCCCGCCGGCCATCGAACTCCTTCCGATCGAGACCCGCCAATCCAGTACGAGCATCGCCGAATACCGCAAGATTGCCGGCGCGTGGACGGTCGTCCCGCTCGATACCGCCTCGCCAGAGCGCATGCAGGAAGCCTTGCGCTCGGTCAGTGCCGTCCAGCGCGTCACCCCGGAGGTTGCCAACACCCTCGGCTTTGCCCCCGGGCAAGACGAAGCGCAACTGCCGATCGGCGACGATGGGCTCGTCGAGATTCCGCGCTGGCGCCATGCGCTGATCAACTTCCCGCACCCGCTCCTCAAGCAGGGTCTGGTCATCCTCGACACGCCGGGGCTCAATGCCATCGGCACCGAACCCGAACTGACGCTCGCCCTGCTCCCGGAAGCACACGCCGTCCTGTTCATTCTGGCCGCCGACACCGGAGTCACGCAGTCCGACCTCGCCGTCTGGAACGAACACATCGCCCTGCCCGGCCGGCGCAAGCGCGGTCGCCTCGTCGTGCTCAACAAGATCGACAGCATGTGGGACGAGCTGAAGACGACGGCCGAAATCGACGCCGAGATCGACAGCCAGACCGCATCGAGCGCCAAGACCCTGGGCCTGCCGGCAAATCAGGTTTTCCCCGTCTCGGCGCAAAAAGCTCTGGTCGCCAAGATCAACGACGACCTGCCCCTCCTCGAACGCAGCCGCCTGCCAACCCTGGAACACGCGCTGTCCAACGTGCTCATCCCGGCCAAGCAGGAGATCGTGTTCGAGAACACCGACGCCGAATTTTCCGACATCTACATGCGTATGCGCGTCTTGCTCGAATCGCGCCTGGCCGGATTGCGCGAGCAGCTCGACGAGCTTGGCGAACTGCGCGGCAAGAACAAAGGCGTCGTCGAATACATGATGGGCAAGGTGCGCATCGAAAAGGAGGAATTCGAGGCCGGCCTCCAGAGTTACTACGCGGTGCGCAGCATCTTCTCGCAACTCACCAACAAGCTGTTCGCCCACCTGGCACTCGACGCACTGCGCACCCGTACCACGAACACGCGCGCCAAGATGGACAGCGCCACGTTTTCCAAGACACTGTCGGAGTCAATGCGCGAGTATTTTCTCCAGGCGCGCGACAAGATGGCGCAGGCCGACGCCGAAGTTGTCGAAATTCTCACCATGATGGAAGCGGTCTACAAGAAATTCTCCGTCGAGCACGGACTCAAGCTCGGCACGCCGACCAGTTTTTCGCTGATCCGCTACCGCAAGGACGTCGACCGCCTCGAACAGTGGTGCGACACCCACCTAAACACCGCGCTCAAGCTGATGACCCAGGAAAAAACACGGGTCACCCAGAAGTTTTTCGAGGAGGTGGCCACACAGGTCAAACGCTCCTTCGAACGCGCCAATCGCGATGCTGAAATCTGGCTCAAGGCAATCATGGCCCCGATGGAGACCCAGGTCCGCGAACACCAGATCCAGCTCAAACGCCGCCTGGAAAGCATCAAGCGCATCCATCAGGCGACGGATACGCTTGAAGAGCGGATTACCGAACTGGAACAGGTCGAGCGCGAACTGATGGCCCAGGTGCATGCCCTGGAACAAGCCGGCAGCACCGTCCAGACGGCACTGCAGAGCATCAGCGGGCGACGCGGACGACGCCCGGCCGATTAAGCCGCCGTCCGCGCCCTTGAATCAGGAGCGGGGGTTGCCGGTCAGCTGGGTGTATTTTGCCCAAAGCTGGTCTTCGCTCTCAACCCGCGCCGGATCCTTCGGAATGCAATCGACCGGGCAAACCTCGACGCACTGGGGCGTGTCGTAATGCCCGACGCACTCGGTACACTTGTTCGGATCAATCTCATAAATCTCGGCGCCTTGCGAAATTGCTTCGTTCGGGCACTCCGGTTCGCACACGTCGCAGTTGATGCATTCGTCGGTAATAATCAAAGCCATGGCTATTTTGTCCTTCTGATCAAGAGTTTTTCGCTAACACCTTAGTACGCAACCGCTCGCCCACGACGGGGTGCACAAATTTGCTCACGTCGCCGCCAAAATTGGCGATCTCGCGAACCATCGTCGCCGAGATGAACATGTACTGTTCACTGGGCGTCAAAAACATGGTTTCGACCTCGGGGAACAGATTCCTGTTCATGCCCGCCATCTGGAATTCGTATTCAAAATCCGACGCCGCGCGCAGCCCCCGCAGGATGACCTTGGCGCCACGCTCGTGCAGGAAGTCCATGAGCAGCCCTTCGAAGCTGCACACTTCCGCGTTTTCATAGAGCGCCAGCGCTTCGCGTGCCATTTCGGCGCGCTCGGCCAGGGTAAAAAACGGTTTCTTCGCCCGACTCTCGGCAATCGCCACAATCACGTGGTCGAACAGCCCGACCGCGCGTCGAACAATATCCTCGTGCCCACGGGTCAGAGGATCGAAAGTACCAGCATAGATCGCCACCCGCCTATTGAGTGTCATGGGGTTTCGCCTTTGCGCATCAAATGATAATAAACCTGTCCGGCACGGCCCTGGCGGACGGTCAGCCAGTCTCCGAGCCCGTCGAGTGGGTGCTCTGCCTCGACGTACAGATCGCCATCGTCGGCCAGCAACTCCGGCAACAGCGGCTCCACCCGCTCAAGCCAGCCCTGACGATACGGAGGATCGAGGAACAGCACATCGAATTTGCCCTCGCGAGAAACGAAGGAAGGGGCGGATTTTACCGCATCGCCGCGAATTATCCGCAACCGGTCGCCAGCGGCCAGTAAACGGGTGTTGTTTTCCAGTGCAGTCACCACCTCGGGAGACTGCTCGACCATGACCACCCGCGCCGCCCCTCTGGAGGCCGCTTCAAAGCCCAGCGCCCCGCTCCCAGCAAAGAGGTCGAGGCAGCAACGGCCAGAGAGATCCTGCCCCAGCCAGTTAAACAAGGTTTCCCGCACCCGGTCGGGCGTGGGGCGCAAACCCAGGGCATCGGGAAAGCGTAACTGGCGACGCTTCCAAGCCCCGCCGATGATTCGTACCGTATTCATGAATATGCCAGGCCGTCCGGGGACGGCCAGAAAAATCCTTAAGGCGCTGTCGCTGCGGGTTCGCCACCAACGACAACGGTGCGCAAGCGCAGCGGATCGACATGCCGCGCGAACGCCGCCTTGACATCTTCCGCCGTGACCCGCTCGACGTTTTCAGCATAGCGATCAAGATAGTCCAGCGGCAAGCCATAAAACCCGATCAGGGCGACGTTGTCGAGAATTTTACGATTACTGTCAAGGTTCAAGGGAAAACCGCCAACCAGGTTTTGCTTGGCCGCCTTCAACTCAGCGGCACTTGGCCCCTCGGCGACAAACCGCACAAGCACGTCACGCGCCACGCCGAGCGCCTCGTCGGCCTGTGCCTTCTTGGTCTGCAAGACCACCTGGAACGGCCCGGGCTGAGCCATCGGGGAAAACCGGCTATAGACGCTGTAGGCAAAGCCGCGCTTCTCCCGCACTTCCTGCATCAATCGCGATACGAAGCCACCGCCGCCCAGCGAATAGTTTCCGACGACAAGTGGGAAAAAATCGGGGTCGCCGCGCCGGATCGCCGGCAAGCCGAAATAGACATGCGCCTGCGCGGACGGATGCTCAATGCGCGTCTCTCCCCCTTGTCCGCCCAGAGGCGCGCTCGGGGCTGCCGGTCCAGGCCCCGACGGCAAACCGTCAAGCAGGCGGACAGCCAGCGCCTCGGCTTGCGCCCGCGAGAGGTCGCCCACCAGGGTCACACTCGCGCGCCCCGCCCGGTAATGCTCGGTATGAAAGGCCTGAACATCGCTCCGATTGAGGCTGGTGAGGGATTCTGGGGTCGCCTGGAGACCGTAGGGATGATCGGGATAGAGCGCCCCCCAGAAGGCACGTACGGCGAGCGTATCGGGACGGGTCAGGGCATCCTTCAGCCC
>RRZT010145874.1_pt1 | contig 10252 bp, 8 predicted proteins | sample 2165551 | NCBI WGS metagenome assembly RRZT01 (sample SAMN10456910, study PRJNA506462) | wastewater metagenome | biome: wastewater; feature: sludge; material: wastewater sludge; isolation source: wastewater sludge with Escherichia coli K12::gfp cells carrying plasmid... | place: USA: Moscow, Idaho ...
ACTAACTATGATGATAAAAAAACTCTATCTCAATATGTTGATTTAGAAGCTCGCAATGTACAGGTTAAAGGTCCTTTACAAATCCCTAATCTTTGTATGCAATGTTCCAAAATAATGAATCAGGTTGGTTTACCTACAATTTTGAGGCACTGGAACATATCTGGCTTAAAGTTAAGTGGCATACAACTCGCTAAGTATGTGGCAGGAAGTCACATTAGAAATCATAATGATACTGCAACAGAATTTTCATCGAGATGTGTATCAGCTATTCTTTATCTTAATGATAATTATGAAGGTGGAACGTTAAATTTTCCACGTTTAAGCTATTCTCATCATCCTAATGTTGGGGAATTATTGCTATTCCCCTCCGAATACCTTCATGGTGTTTTTCCTGTAATATTAGGTATTAGATATTGTTTTGTTGGTTTTTTCCTAGTTAATGATAATTCTAATTGGATCAAGGATTGATAAAGTTTTTCTACAATTAACATAATACACCTTATAGGGGTTCTAGGGATTTTCCCCTCTAAAGTAACATAAATCGCCATAACCCAAGCAGTTAGTGGCTTGTGGAGCTGGGTTACCTTTCATTTTAGACTTCATTTTGAACAATAGGCCTAGTTATTTCCTGTAAATCAGGTAGTTTGCGGTTACTAGCGAACTGATAAGTGCCGCTTAGATTAATATTCTGCCATGCAACGGGTGATACTTGTCGAGTTATTGCAGCTTTTTCCTCGTCACCAACGTCTTCAAAGTGCAGTAGTAGATGACTTAGGATCATCGAGTTAAAGTAAATAATTGCATTTGCCGTCAAACGGGCACACTCGTTCCAAACGACTATTTCTGATTCGTTTTTTCCGCGGAACTGGTCACGATTGACCGATGCAATGGCTCGCCTGAGGAAATGCCAGGCTTCGCCTCGGTTCAGTGCTCGTTGAACATATTGGCGCAGACTTGCATCATCAATATAATCAAGTAAATATTGGGCTTTGATGAGCCTATTATATTCCGTCAATGCTTGTAATATAGGGTGTCCAGATGGATAACCAGATAATTTGCGTACTAGCAATGCCTGTGTTGTGCGTTTTTCTTGAAGGGATAACACAATACGCTGAATATCCTGCCAGCCTTCCTCAATCACATTCATTTTTATCGGCTTTTTCAGCGCCAGATGCGTATTTCCGTCGTCGCTTTCAGTTACGTTAAATAGGTCATTGATCACACTGGTGAACTGAGCATACCTAGGCGCAAAACTATAACCGCATAAATCCAATAAGGCATAATTAACATGATTAACACCATGGGTGTCGGTTGAGAGTACGTCAGGCTTAAGATCACTAGTATTAGATTGTAGTAAGTCGTAAATATAATGGGACTCATGCTCATTAGATCCTATTATACGGGCATTTAACGCACTATGATTGGCAACTAACGTCATGGCCGTAATACCTTTGTTGGTGCCGAAGTATTTCGAGGAGTAGCGAGTTTTAAAAGTCTCAAGGTGAGTTTCAAATTTTTGCCCATCGGTACTGGCGTGTAGGACGTCTTCTTGGATGTGATAGTGACGGAAAATAGGGAGTGCCGCTACTGCGTTATTGATGATATCACTTGCCTCTTGCAAGGTTTCAGGCCTAATATAATTAGCTTGTATAGTGCTTAGATGCTCATAACTGCGATCAGATATTTGTGCCATCCCATATACGCCACGATGTGTCGCATTCGCAATGAGAATAGCCAATAAATCATCCTGATTGGCGCCTACTTGTTTTTGGATTGGCAGCACGTGTGCGAAGCATTGCATAAAGTTGGTTTCTTGTTCAACATAACGCAACACATCAGCAATACTGACGGGGATCATCTGTTTAAAGAAGGGGTTGTTGACAAATGATCGGGAGCCTTTAACTGGCAGTCGCCATCGTGCGCCACTTCGGCTCTTCATGATCACATTGCGGTTATCACCATTATCAATGTGACGAGCAACATCTTCTAGGGATGTTGCTAAGCGTATTTGTTTTACTTGCAGTAGCTTCTGAATCGGCTGCTTTAGCTTTTCCAACGTTGACGATGCCAATAGATCAGACTGTATTGACGATGCAATTAAGTCGTCTTCTAGCGCACGATATTTAGTGACGTTTGATAAGTAAATTCGACCATTAAGCCGAGAAGCCAGTTGACGGTAAAGCAACCATTCGTATCGCTGTGGATGAACAACATCGTTGTTGAGTAACCATGGACGATGTTTTTGTTGGATAAGTGTACTATCCATTGTTTGCAATGTATTACCTGCTAATAGTTCTGTTTTTGTGGTTCTGAGCTGTGTCACCAATACTTCTGAGCCTTTACCTGCTTGGCATTCAAGACATAGAAACACGGGCCTTAATAACTGTTCAAGTAAGGTGTTTTGATCATCATAATATTGCCATTGATATTCTTCTACTGTGCGTTTTTGCTTTTTTAAGTACAGGCATAGCGTTTCTATATCTTGGTTATTCATTACACTTAATGCTTGTTGCCTAACCGTTGCAAATGGTTGATTATCGTCGATACTGTCATCAACAAACAGATGGAGTAATTCTGCAGCTTTGGTGACATTGTCCGCAGCTGACCTCCATGAATCAAACACTGCCTGTTGGGCAAACGCATGCGCAGCTTCTTGTTGTTTCCGGATATGATGAATAAAACCATCAGTCAGTCGCTCTAAGCTTTGCCGTATGCGTTGAGTCAGAAAACACAGCAACCATAGGTGTTGCTGTGGACGCTTAAAGCGTTTTAGTTTACTACCATAATAATCCACCATTTCACCGAAGTGTTGTTGGTTTTTAGACGATAAGGCTAAGTCCTTAACAGCATCATCAATCTGTCTTGTATAAGGCTGTAACTGATGATAAACAATCAGTTCTTTTTTTAGCTCTGTCACCATAACGCTTTTTGCACCTGCTCGAAGCTGGCTTAAGGAGAGCCCATCTTTGTCATCGATAATAGTATTTAGAAATTCGTGTAGTTCAGATGAAACATGAATACGAAGCTTATTATTTAACCCCTTCTTTACCTGTTGGATAACACGACTGATAAGCTTTTGTAAGACAGTATATTTAGGGATGGCAATTCTATGCGTTGCTAGAGATTCAGCGGCTGCATCGAATAGATAACGAGGCTCAAGCCAAGCTTTGCCGACCATTACAAGATGATCGTACAACGGCGCAAAGTGCAGACTTTCTTCCCATTTCTGATAGTTTAGTAGCCTCAGTATTCTTTGATAAATACGGTCACGCTGCATCTTATTTATGCTGAAAGGCCTGAGCCCTTTGCCTCCTTGAACTTGCGTTGAAATAAACTGCATATCGTTAAAGATGAGGTTAAAGCTAGGTGAAAGAATGACAGGCTTAGACTTAAAATACCCTAATAACGCAATGAAATAGCATCGATGGCTCCTTAGGCGAATGCTTTTCGACTCTGTTAACTCGATCTCGTTTTGCGTAAAATACAATCGTTGCTGTTCAAGGGTTAATAGTGGCGGAGAATATAGATCAAGCTGCTCAGCTTTGGTAAGAATTGAGAGTTCGTTTTTTATAGCCATAGGAATTACGTTAAGTTTAAGGGGTAGTTAACCTCATAATTTGCCATACTTTGGAGAAGTAACCCACCTTTGTATGCCTTTAGATATCGTGAGTATGGCGATTTATGTTACTTTAGAGGGGAAAATCCCTAGAACCCCTATAGGGTTTGGTATTGTACTTTTCACCTTGATTGTTCAAGCAACAACTAACCCTATGTTAGTCAGAAAATTAAAAATTTAATGGGAGTCTTTTAATCCATAATTTTTATAAAAATTGCATCGTAAATTAAACATAATGTAGATCATTGAGTTAACCGCTTAATAGTTTGTCTGATTGTTAATTTAATATACAAAGCTAAAACTATTAATCTAACGTAATTTAAGGAAATCATGTCATATGACGATACCAATACCACACCGCCCAAGCGGTTTTCTACTGGGTGATGCCGCAGCCCAAATAACGATTGATGCCTTTATTGATATTCAATGTCCTCATTCACGTACAATTTGGCCGAGGTTACTTGAAGTTTCAAACTACTACAAGGGTGAATCTGTCAGTTTAAGGGTTCACCTGATAACGCTGAGTAACCACCGACAAGCTTGGGACATGAGTTTAGGCCTCTTTGCATTCGCAGAGCGTGATGCCGACAAATTTTATGATTTTGCGACATTTATTTATGAACGCCAATCACAATTTTATAATAGCCGTTTTCTCAATAAAACTCATGCGGATCTTTTACAACTTGTGGCGAGCTTTGCTCAGGAGCATTCAGGCCAAGAGTATGAAATATTCCTAAAAAAAATGGCTGACAGTGATACTTATGAGCAAGCACGTACACCCATTCGTTATGCGGCAACAAAGGCGGTTTGGGCAACACCGACATTATTTATCAATAATGCGAATAAAGTGCCCGTTGATCACAAGTCGACATTTGCTGATTGGCAAGCTGTTATTGAACCATTGTTGCCTACTTAACCGTGCTACATTGATGACCAAACAAGGTAATAGTTTTTTGAATAAGTAATAAAATAATGAGTTGTATTTAATACTCAGAGGATTGAAAAAATGAGAACAAAAGTAGAATTTTCTAGTCAAGGACAAAAGCTAGCTGGATTGCTTGAAACACCTGACAGCACAATACGAGCTTATGTATTATTTGCTCATTGTTTTACCTGTGGTAAAGATATTGCCGCAGCCTCGCGAATTAGCCGATTTTTGGTTCAACATGGTTTTGCCGTTTTTCGATTTGATTTTACAGGCTTAGGCAATAGTGATGGTGATTTCGCTAATACTAATTTTTCATCTAATACCGAAGATTTGTTGTCAGCGGCAACATTTCTTGAAGCACATTATGAAGCGCCGAAATTACTTATTGGCCATAGTCTTGGTGGAGCTGCTGTTTTAGCGATGGCTGCACATCTTCCTAAGGTGAAAGCGGTAGTGACTATCGGTGCTCCATATGAGGCAAGCCATGTGGTTCACAATTTTGATGCGCACCTTGAGACCATAGAAAGCAAAGGATGTGCAAAAGTGAGTTTAGGCGCGCGTGAGTTCACTATTAAAAAGCAATTTTTAGATGATTTGCGTAATCAATCGACAGAGCACATAGAGCACCTTAATAAAGCGTTATTAGTCATGCACTCACCTGTAGATTTAACTGTAGAGATTTCAGATGCCGAGAAAATTTACAAAGCTGCTAAGCATCCTAAAAGCTTTATTAGTTTAGATACGGCAGATCACCTGTTATCAAAATCTAACGATAGTGAATATGTAGCGCAAACGATTTCAGGCTGGGCAAGTCGATATATTCCTGTGGAAGAAATATATCGCCCTAATCTCACTAAAGGACACGTTTTGGTTGCCGAGATTGACCATAAATTTCAACTAGATGTTTTTAGTGATCATCATCACTGGAATGCAGATGAACCTGTACAGTTAGGCGGTAAAAATTCAGGCCCCGATCCATACGAGCATTTATTGGCTGCTCTAGGCGCATGTACTGCAATGACTATTCGTATGTACGCTACTCGAAAGGAAATTCCACTCGAGCATGTTGAGGTATCCTTGTTGCACGAGCGTAACTATTTGGATGATGCGGGTAATGCTGCAGAACAAAACAAGAACATGGAGGCATTAATTCGGAAGGTTCAGCTATTAGGACCGTTGAGCGATTCAGAGAAGGCTCGGCTAATGGAAATTGCTGATCGCTGTCCGGTGCATAAAACGCTGCATAATAATCCACACGTGTTGACCACATTGATTAAATAGTATGTAATTTGGATGTCATAAAGTGTTAGAAGCGTCAATTTGTATTCGCTAAGTAATTTCGTCAGTAAAAGAGGTTTAATTGAAGAATATGTATTATTCAGTGCATATTAATTATTGAACGAATGATAATAAAGCTCATTGAGCATCGTGTAGTTGCTAATCGGCTCTATAGTAATTTTATCAATAATAATCAGTTTAAGGATATTAAATGAAAAACAATCAGAACATTCACGTAGAAGTTGCCATAATTGGTACGGGTACAGCAGGAATGGGCGCATACCGCGAAGTACGTAAACACATCGACAGCATTGCTTTAATTGAAGGCGGGCATTACGGGACTACTTGTGCAAGAGTAGGTTGTATGCCATCCAAGTTATTAATCGCGCCTGGCGAGTTACGTCATAACACAGAAAAATTTGCAGATTTTGGTTTGCAAGGAAAAATACCAAGCGTTGACGGCAAGGCAGTAATGAAACGCGTTAAAGATGAGCGCGACCGTTTTGTAGGTTTTGTAAATGAAGATATAGATAGTTTTGACGAAAAACATCGCATTCAGGCTTACGCTAGTTTTGTCGATGACCATACTTTGAGCCTATCAACAGGCGGCACGCTTACTGCTGACAAGATAATTATTGCCACGGGCTCTCGCCCCAATATTCCAGGATTCTTTGAACAAGCAAAAGATCTGCTCATTACCAATGACGATGTTTTCTATTGGGATGACTTACCCAAATCGATTGCGGTTTTTGGCGCAGGAGTAATTGGTTTAGAATTAGGCCAAGCACTGCATCGCTTAGGCGTTCATACGCATTTATTTGGTGTGGGTGACGCGGTTGGCCCCTTGTCTGACCCAGAGGTTATCGCCACTTCCCTTGAAATTTTTAAAGATGAATTCCCATTTCATAGCAATGGCCAAGTTAAATCTATAGAGCGCACCGACAAGGGCGTGCAAATAACGTTTAAGCCGACACCTGATAGCGAAGAAGTTACAGAAACATTTGACTACCTACTAGCCGCAACGGGTCGTAAAACAAATATTGATAATATTGGAATAGAAAATACTTCACTTGAATTAGATGGACGCGGCGTGCCTATTTATAATCTTATGTCAATGCAATGCGGTGACAGCCATATATTTATTGCAGGTGATGTTAATGGTGATATTCCTCTACTACACGAAGCGGCAGACGAAGGCCGATTAGCAGGTGAGAATGCCTCAACCTTCCCTCAAGTATTTAAAAAAGCCCGTAAAACCAGCTTAGGCGTAGTGTTTTCCGATCCACAAATAGCTACCGTGGGCATGTCATTCAGAGCACTGACTGAAAAACTAGGCTGTCATTTTGCAAGTGGTAGCGTGAGCTTTACCGGACAAGGTCGCTCAAGAGTCATGCTGGTCAATAAAGGCTTATTGAAAGTATATGGTGACAAAGAGACTGGCGTATTACTTGGCGCAGAGATGATAGGCCCACACAATGAGCACATTGCACATTTGTTAGCATGGGTTATTCAGCTTAGAATGACCGTAAGTGAGGTATTGCAAATGCCATTTTATCACCCGGTTATTGAAGAGGGGTTGCGTAGTGCCCTTCGTGACTTATTGTTTAACTTAGGCATGGGCGCACACCCACCGCTTCGTTGCATTGATTGTGGTCCAGGGGCGTAATTTCACTCGTTCCAGTTCAATTTTTCCATGTTATCACTTACCGTACTGCAGGATTTTTTATAGCCGGCAGTACATTAAAAACTGTTTGAATGTAATACCTATATATTGTTGCAAAGCGGCTTTGTTTAACAACTTAGTTAGAAACCAACTTACCTTCATAATGTAGACGGTTAGTGACAAGATCAAAGATTTTTGAGTATTGTTAGTATTAACCAATGCGTAACAATAGATTTATCAACAACAAGCAATCCATTAAATAAAATAGGAAATACCCCATGACTAAAATTGAAATATACAGCAAAAGCTACTGCCCGTATTGCAAACGCGCCAAAGCCACTCTCAGTCGTTTAGGTCTTGATTTTGAAGAATTTGAAATTACTGATTCTGAAAAACTGACTAAAGAAATGCAACAACGTAGCGGTGAAAAAACCGTACCACAAATTTTTATCAACAAGCAACATATTGGTGGTGGCGATGATTTTCATCATGCACTAAATTCGGGCGCATTAAGTGATTTAATCGGTAAGCCTATTTAATTTTCTCAGTTAACACTATTTTATCGATTACACTTACTTTATAGAGAAAAACACCATGCTAGCAACGAACACCAAATCATTGCAAATAAAGGAACAAAAAATAGCTCTATTGGTTACTGCGCTTGGCGATAATACCCTACGTTTTTCAATTGCACTTATTTTAATATGGATAGGGGTGATGAAGTTTACAGGTTATGAAGCTGGCGCTATTGAGGGTCTATTGCTCTTTCAGTGTTAAAGTTGATTCAATTTAAAATGGCTTTGATCGCGACGCGAGTTTTGAAGCATAGTTATTTATGTAACAAACGAGCAGCAATATGTAAAAGCCGTTTTAAATGAACCCAAAGGGCAGCGTTTGTTTGAAATGTATACTGCGTTATTGCACTTCATGTAGCAAACTATACTCCCTGTGCTCTGCTTTGTCTTCATCTCAAACAAGCTGCTGTAAAAGTAAACCCGAAAGATCAACAGACCATAACGCTTTTAAACTTTAGCTTGTTCAGTTTATTATTTATATAGGGCATATAATGCTGCTTTTATCGATCATACTATTATTCGCTGGAATTATTGGGTATTTGTCCCAAAGCACTGGTTTATGTCTAGTCAACAGCGTAAGGCTTGCACTCAAAAGAAGGTTTTCTCTGCTATTTGCCACTTTACTTAGCGGTTCGTTTTCTTGGATTTCAATTAGTATTGGTCAGCAATCAGGCCTTAGCGATGTCAATGTTGCCTACGGTCCAAATTTTTGGATTGCACTTGGGGGCTTTATGTTTGGTATTGGTGCGGCATTTAATCATGCTTGTACCCTTTCTACGCTTTATAGGCTAATGCGAGGCGATATTAGAATGTTTGCCACCATAATCGGCTGGGCATTAGGTTGGTGGTGTTTTACTCAATTTTCATTGCCACTACCTGAGCACATTACTTTATTCTCTGAGGAACTCCAGTATTGGACACTATTTGTAATTTCAATGTTGGTACTCATTTGGGCATTTTTTGGAAACCCAAATCAAATGCGTTTATGGCTTAGTATTAGCATGATTGGTGTATTAGGGGGAATACTATTTTTATATCAACCTAATTGGCCACCTTCAGCTTTAGTAAACGATATTAGTTATGCTGTTGTTGGACCACAAGAGACCGTTTGGCCAGAGATAAAACGTTACCTTCTGACTATAAGCTTATTGTCAGGAATGTTTTATGCTGCATATTCAAAAAGAGATTTTAAATGGAGAAAGACAAGACTATTAGATTGGCCCTTACACCTTTTTTTCGGCACGCTTATGGGATTTGGGTCTTCTATGGCCTTAGGTGGCAATGATGCGCAACTATTAATTGCTCTTCCTAATTTTTCACTTGCTAGTGTAGTGGCAATATTGTCGATGTTGATTGGTATTACTGTGGTTCTTGTTTTACAAGATTTACGCAAATAACACGGCCTGAAGAACATGTTCCTCCACAACAAACCGTCGCCACATTTTTACGTTTATTAATCGCTATAATGTTTTCGCCATCGTGACAGCATGAACGGGTGAATGTTGAGCTTTAGTGCGATAATTTTGATTGTGATGCCAACAGCGAAACTAAGTTGAACAGCATTGAATTTAAGTCGTTTGAATACTTCTAAGTTCGTCTGGGTTATTGTATTTTTGCATGGACACCTCATCTTTAGTAAGGTTTTGGTGTCCGTTTTATCGAGGAAGGAAGGCCCTCTCTTTTCAGCTGTTTCACATTTGTCGTGTTCATTACTTAGATTAAAAAACACAAGTATTAGAGGGAGCAACGGGATTCTGAATTTACTTCACAAAAAGTGATTTAAATCATTGATATAATTCAATTATTGCTTGATTTAGACCCTTGTCAGCAAAGTGTTTTATAGATCCAATTTCTCTCCGATAATACCGTAACAGACTTATGTAGCCGGAAGCTTATTGCGCTGGTCGTCGCAGCTGTCCTTTGATACTGCTTGATATTCATCGTAACATCGATAAGTTCAGACGTGCTTTACCACTCGAAGTCGGGCCACTCTCTTTCGTCATTAATAAAAACGTCCGGATGGATCATACCTGGCCGAAACGGCACCTTAGTGGGGTTCTAGGGATTTTCCCCTCTAAAGTAACATAAATCGCCATAACCCAAGCAGTTAGTGGCTTGTGGAGCTGGGTTACCTTTCATTTTAGACTTCATTTTGAACAATAGGCCTAGTTATTTCCTGTAAATCAGGTAGT
>RRZT010658478.1_pt1 | contig 10252 bp, 8 predicted proteins | sample 2165551 | NCBI WGS metagenome assembly RRZT01 (sample SAMN10456910, study PRJNA506462) | wastewater metagenome | biome: wastewater; feature: sludge; material: wastewater sludge; isolation source: wastewater sludge with Escherichia coli K12::gfp cells carrying plasmid... | place: USA: Moscow, Idaho ...
AGGCCATGTACGTCCCCGACATCGAAGCCGCCGTCGAGGAGTTCTACCGCACCATCGAGATACCCGAACACATCGTCACCGCGCTCCGCGAACTCATCATCGCCGAGTTCGACCGCCTCCACGAGACCTCCCGAAGGGATCGCGGCACATACCTCGCCGAACGCAACGACCTCAACGACCGGAGGAAGAAACTCTTGAACGCCCACCTTGACGGAGCCGTGCCGGTTGACCTCCTCAAAGAGGAACAAGACAAGATCGCCCGCCGCCTCGCGTTCCTCGACGCCCAGATCAACGCCGGAGACATCGAGTACGACCAAGCCAAAGCCCACCTGGACGACTGCCTCAGACTCGCCGGGGACTGCTACAAGCTGTACATGAGCATCGACGACTCCCTGCGGCGGATCGCCAACCAAGCCTTCTTCGACAAGCTCTACGTCCAGACCGACGACCAGATCGACGGCCAACCAGGCGAGCCCTTCAACATCTTCTTCGACCCAGACGTACAACAACTCGCCACCACAAGGCAACGAGCTGTCGAAACGGGAACTCAAACCGGACAAGTCGTTGGTTTGAACAACGACCAACTGGTGGGCGCTGATGGACTCAAACCGAACACCTGGCGACGGGTGCAGAAGGTCGTTGCCGCTCGGGAGAAGGCACAGGCGTGCGACGAGCCGCTTGTGCAGCAAGCACCGCCACCCCCTCCTTGCGTCGTTTCGCAACCAAGTAGACGCGCTAGAACACCTCTGACGCCGTGCGAAGTGGACTCAATCAGAACCCTTCGCGCTACTGGCGTCAGCGTCAACCAACTGGCCAGGCAATTCGGCGTGCACCGGGCGACGATCTGGGAAAAAACAAAATAGAGTGGCTCATTCACGGCGGGCGGCTAGTAGTGCCTTCAGTCTTGAGACGCTGATGGCCCAGGTACGCACGTCGGAATCGATCCAGTCAAGCACGCGGTAGATGGTGAGCATGTCTTCCGTCAGTTGCCGTTTGCGGATCGGCTCGTGGTGGGCGATTCGATTTCTGAGGGTGTGTAGCGCGTCCAGGGAACGGTAGACGGTAGCCTTGCTTTGGGGCTGGAGGTTCGGGAAAGCGTGGCGGAGGTAGCCGGTCCAGAGCGTTGCTTCGTAGCGCCTGGCAAGCAGGAACTTCCAGAAGCCGAAGTTCAGCTCGGCGATCACGCGGCCGGGCGACTCACCACGATGCAACCTGGCCACTCGGTGCCGGGCCGCGGCGATGTCATCGGCAGCTTGGACGGAGAGGATCCCGAGAGGGTCATCGTACCAGTGGCCTGCCATCGTGCCGTGGTGCGCGATGAGCTGCTCGCTCAGTGCATTGCGGAGCACAACTTCCAGGATGCCGAGTGCTTCGTAGAACCCACCCGAAACGGCGAGATTCCACTCATAGAGTTGCACTGCCCCGGCGAGGTCGCCGTTCGTCTCTCTCAAGTATGGGACGAGCCGCTCGGCGGAGAGCGCGGTAGCTACGCGAGCCACGTGGATGCCGTCCTCGGCCACTGTCGCACCTCCTGTGGTATCGTGGTTTGCGAAGACCCCGGAAGGCCTCTGCGAAAGCACGTCTCCGGGGTTACTGCTTTCTGATGCTACCCGCCGCCACCGACATCGCCGCGGCTGAGGTAGCCCGGTGTATGAACACCCCGGAACCGTCCCTGTAGCTCCTCGGAGCCGATCAGACGGCCGGGGTTTCAACATTCTTCCAAACAGCACCGACAAAGCGGTGGCCGGTCTCTGCGTTACAACTCTGCTGAAGTTCCCGCGGTTTCCACCGCTCGGGTCCTCAGGCGTTTCAGCGCCACACTCATTGACAGTCGTCGAGAAGTCATGAGTCAACCTCCGCAACCATCTCTGCCTGCTCGACAATGAGCGAGGTAGCGTTCGTCTCTTGATCCGGCGGGTAGCCATGTTTCAACGGGAAGAACTGACCGCGAGCCCAGACGTGGACGTTCTGGTAGTCCATAAAGACCACAACTCGATCCACGGCGTCGCTCATTCGTCACTCCATGAGTAAGAAAAACCCCGCCAATCCCGGGGACGACGAGGCGTAATACTCGCAACCTACCTCATCCCGCCACCCGCTCCTGTCAGTCGACGTCAACCGGCTCTAGAGGAGCTTGCGCCGCGAAGACCCTCTTGGCGCCAACCATTCCTTCGAGCTTCACCTTGAGGAAGGCGCGACGCTTCTCGATGAAGTCCTTGTAGTCCGCGAAGTCCAGGCTGGTGCCGGCAGGGATGAGCGGGTCGAGGGCTGTTTTGCCGAGCCGAGGCTCAAGCCAATCCTTTAGTGGCTTGTCCTGTTTGGAGGTGTTCTCACTTTCGGTGAGCAGCCAGAGGTTGCTCACGCCGTTCCAGTTCTCGCGGTCCTCATAGAAGGCACGCAGGTCCGGATTTCCGTTGAGGAACTCGCGATGATCCAAGCGGTCCTTGCCGAAGTCGGCGGCCGGGTGCAGATGGTCCGCGTGGAGTATCTGCTGGATGTCGACGTCCGGCTGAAGCAACGCAAGAATTGAGTAGCAGTTGGGATCGCCCTTCTGAGTAGCAAGCAGTCTGTCAACGAAGACGTCGTCGAAAGTGAGGTCCCGCGACGTTCCCTTGTAACCAGCCAGGATGCGGTCGAGGGGGAAACCGTCGGCGTCATCAAGGTTCTCACGGATCACCCGACGCAGGCTGGTCAGCAGCGAGTCCGCCGCGCGACCAAAAACGGAGCGAAGTAGCGACATCAGTAGCCACTGCCTCATCTTGGTCCGCTCATCTCGATGGGCGATCGGCTTGTTGATCGTGGTGAATAGCCCACGAGCACCTGAGACCTGATCCCGCTCTTTGTGGAACAGGTAGTAGGCGATCGGAAGTACTGCGTTCTTTGCGCGCAAGGATGCATCGTTGAGGCCGAACGACGCGATCATCCGGAAGGACTCGACAAGAGAGTCTCTAATGTCCTCCCAGGCGTCGCGAATCTTCGCCACATTCGACGCATCAAAGTTTCGCGCCTGGAATCTGACATCGGCGTCGGTGATCATCACTGCGGCCTTCATGACGAGGTCGCGGTCGATGGAGAAGCCGAACTCGGTTCGGACCAAGTTCACCAGCTCGTCGACACGGTCACGGGCGTCTTCCCAGTTCGCCGACATGATCGACATAAGGAGGTCGGAGAACCGCAGCGGCGTGCCGCCCTCGTTCGTTCGGATGAAAATATCGAGGACACGGCCGATGTCCTGGCTCTCCTCTACGAAGTAGTTCAGGATCGCCTCACGGCGGATCGCGAAGTAGAGCCGACTGAGCGTCTTGCGCGCGAATTGGTTGCGTCCATGACCGAGTCTGTCGAGGTAGTCCATGACATGGTCGACAATTTCGTCATCGGTCTCGACCGTCGGAAATTGGAGAATCTGACCGACCTCAAACCACAAGTTCTCCGAATCGGTCGGCCTCTTAACCAATCCATCAGCTGTGAGGAACTGGAAGTCGTAGATCAACTGGTCGTCGTTGCGCTCGGGGTCCAACGGAGCTGCGAGGTTGAGATAGAGCGTGCGTGGCGGCAGCACGGCCGGGTCGTATGCCTTCGGCCACCGAGCCCGGTGCTTCTTGACGCCGTACGTGCCCTTTAGCCCGATGTAGAGCGAGGTTAGACGCTGCTGCCCGTCGATCACAGCGTGGAACTCGCCGTGACCTTTGGTATCGAAGTCGAGGTTGTTCTCGGCGAAGCGCTCCACGTACTTGGTCAAGAATTCGTAGAAGCGGAAGCCATCTCGGATTTCGGCCGAGTCGACCTTCCAGAGCATCAGACTGTTGACCGGATAGTGCTGCATGATTGAGTCGAAGAGGCGGCACACTTGGCCCATGTCCCAAGTGAACTTGCGCTGGATCGACGGTAAAAGGTACCGGCGCTCAGCAATGTTCCGGATCGCTGACTCGACCGTAATCGCCTTCTCGTACCCACCCGCCATGAACTGCCGTCCTTTCGATCACCTGGTGCCGCATCAGTCATTCTATGGCGTCCCGCAGAGCACGGCCCGTCTGTAAGCCGAACAGGATGGAGGCGCTGTAGTGCCCAGACGAGTCCGAAGCATTGCCGACGCCGCTGCTGTAATAACGAAGACTCCTGTTCCGCGGAAGACCAGCATGCCGCAATGTTCTGACTCTCCCCACGTCCAATGTCGGTGGTCCCCGGCAAGATTGGCTCTACGAAGTCTCGATACGGAACTAGAGGAGAAGACCATGATGACAATGCTGGAGCCCACCACGCCCGTGACAGCCGAAGTTGCCCCGATCACAGAAGCAGATCTCGCTTGGTGGCATGAGAAGATCGCGGCGCTCGACTGGGTATACGCAGTCACCTATGCCGACGGGGCACCGCACGAGTACATCACTGAAAAGACCCACGGGATGACGCATGATGACTTCGTACGTGCGGCCCGCGTGATCCACACTTTCGGCGCGCCACAGAAGTTCTACAAGTGGACGCGCATTTATCTGGTACACGAGGGGTGGAAGTACTGGACGATGGATGCAGACCATCGCGATGTGAACCTCATTAACCGTGGCCGTGAACACCACGTTTACGGTGTGCAGAATGCGCCGCGCACCCAGTCAGTAACCCCAACCGCGTATGACTCGATCGCTACGTACTGGGACACCGACTTCGCCGTCACGGAGCAAGAGCGGGCCGGGTTTCGTTCGCTGGTCAACGAGGTCACCGGTGGCTACCAGAAATGCCGCACTCTCGACCTCGGTTCCGGGACTGGGCTCGCGCTCGACCTCGAACTTACCGATGCGTTTCGGCTTACTGCAATCGACCCGTCACAGCCGATGCTCAACGATCTCGTCCGAAAGTACCCGCTTGTCGCGCGGGTCGAACCCATGACATTCGCCGAAGCCCGGTTGGGCCGTGTCTTGGCCGGAACAGAGTTCGATTTGGTACTTGCGCTCGGCGGTTCGGCTTCGTACCTGATTCAGGAGGACTGGGCGGCACTGCCACAGCACGCGAAGGGTCGCTACGTTCTCTCGGTCTACGCTGAGGGTGAAATGCCCATGACGGGTGACCTCACCGAACCGCAGCTCGGTACAGGCCGATACAGTCTTCGCACCTTCGCCACCGAACACGCGGGCCGCGTTGCGCGTGTCGGCCGCTTTGAAGTGGCAGTGGTGGGACGATGAACACTCCAGCCAAAACGGCCACGGATCGAGCAGTGCCCACTACGCCAGGGCTCGACGACCCGATTGGCGCGATTCGCGAGGCTCAATTCGCTGAGCGCCAGCTCGTGCGGTTGACCGAGACGTGGCTCCGCGAGCAGAGCTTCCCGATGCAGGCCGTGCAGTGGGTGCCGCACTGGAACAGGGCCCGCGCAGTCGTGACGAAGGATGTCGCCCACCTCGCCGAGCTTATCTTCGGGCTTGAGCCTGACGACTGGGGCGGCATCCAGCGGCGAAGCAATAACGGGCGTCGCCGAGCCTGGGCGCAGGTCCGACGAAGCCTCGACGACCACAGTTATCTGGTCGAACTCTGGCCAGAGGACGACGAGAATGCATCTGGTCCGATGCTCTTCGATCGCGCCCTGGATCTCAGGGCCGGTGGCGCGGCAGCTCTCGCCTGGGCATGGGTGCGTGGCGATCGCCTGCCTGCTCACAAGTGCCTTGAACCGAGAGTCCTTTCTCCCGGACAGATGGCAGATCGCGCACTTTGAGGAGGGGTACAGGAACGCACTGTCGGAGCTGAGGTGGGCATCGGGTCGATGACGCGTCCTCAGATGCCACGTATCTCGCTTGTATAGGTCCGTACTACTCTGTATGGAACTAGGCGCCAGAGTGATTCCGGCGGCCGGTCAGGAGTGAGATGACGATGAACGAGAAGCGGCGTCCGGGGCGTCCGGCGTATGACTCGAAGCAGAAGCTTGTTGCGGCAATGTGCGCCCTGCTCTCGGAGCGTGGGTTCGAGGCGACAAGCCCACTGATGATTCAGCAGCGCTCAGGTATTGGGCAGGGTAGCATGTACCACCACTTCCCCGGCAAGGGGAAGGAAGGCGTCGCACTCGACGCAATCAGTCACATGCGTGCGAGCACGCTCGCGTTCCTCGAAGGCACCTCCGCCCCGGTCGGCGATGATGTTGAGGTGGTGAATGAGCATATCGTTGCTGCACTGGACCGACTGTTCGATCGTCGCGAAGGGCAGGCGCTGATCCGGCTCATGGCTGACGGCGTGGTCGGGGCAATCAAACCACTCGCCCGCGCAACACAAGACTGGTGCGATGACATTCGCGCGGCGATCGTAGTGATGCTTCGCGCCGACGACCCAACCGACGATCCGGAGGTCGCCGATGCGGCAGCCGCGTTCCTCGCTCCCGAGTTTGGGCAGCTTGCTGAGGGACTGTTCACCGCGGCACTCGGGCGGGGACTCGTGAATCTGCCGAAGTTTGCTCTGACCCCTGTACCTGGGGCGTGAAGACGCGTAGTCTGGTCGAAAGCCAATTCCATACGTACTAGTACGGACCTTGAGTTGCAAGAGGCGTGACAGCTTCAAGCGGGGTCTGATCCGAGACAGAAACTCGCTGCATGCGAGAAACCTTGGGAGCGGCTGCACACCTATAGGTAAAGAGATGCATCGTGCATCTGCTGGAGGTGAAGATCATGACCAATGAATCGCTCGATGTCACCGCGGTGACCTACCAACGCGTATCCACGAAAGAGCAGGCCACGAAAGGCGGCCGTGACGAAGGGTTCTCGATCCCCGCGCAACGAGAAGCGAACGCTCGCAAAGCCGAGAGTCTCGGCGCGCGTATCGTCGCGGAATTTGTCGATGCCGGGGAATCTGCCCGGTCGGCGGACCGCCCGGATCTGCAGCGCATGCTCGAATACGTCGCCAGCCACCATGTGACGTACTGCATCGTCCACAAGGTCGACCGGCTCGCCCGCAACCGCATCGATGATGTCGAGATCCACCGCAAGCTCATGGAAGCAGGCGTCACGCTCGTTTCAGCGACAGAGAACATCGATGAGACACCGTCAGGCATGCTGCTGCACGGCATCATGTCATCGATCGCAGAGTTCTATTCGAAGAACCTCGCAACCGAGGTGACGAAGGGTCTCACGCAGAAGCTCGCGACCGGCGGCACTCCGATGCGTGCTCCCATTGGCTACCTCAACGTGAGGGGACGCGACGAGCAGGGGCGTGAGTATCGCACCGTAGAGATTGACCCCGAACGGGCACCGCTGATCAAGTGGGTGTTCGAGCAGTACGCGACTGGCGAGCACACCCTGATCGAGCTGCTCAACACCGCCACCGTACGCGGGCTCACGACTGTGTCAACACCGAAGCGCCCCGCCCGTCCTGTCGGGCGGTCCGGGTTCTTCAAGCTGTTGCGCAACCCCTACTACATCGGGGTGATCCGCTACAAAGGTGTCGAACACCCCGGCGCTCACGAACCGCTCATCGATATTGAGACCTGGAGCCAGGTGCAGAGCCTGCTCGACTCGCGCAAGATCGCAGATGAGCGTCGGCGTAAGCACGACCACTACCTGAAGGGCACCCTGTACTGCGGCACCTGCGGATCACGGCTCCAGCTCGACTTCCCCACCAACAAGCAGGGCGTGCGCTACGGATACTTCGTCTGCTCGGGCCGCACAAGCAAGCGCACCCCATGCACGCGTAGCGCCGTTCCCCTCGGAGTCGCCGAGAAACTCGTCGCCAAGTGCTACAACGACATCACCATCACCGACGCCCAGTTCACTGACATCGCAGCGCACGTCGATGAAGCATTCGCCCGTCGCCTGGCCGCGAAGTCAGACGAGCTTGCCGACCTGACTGCCCACCGCAAGCGCCTGCAATCAGAAAGCGACAAGCTACTCGAAGCGCACTTCGCCGACGCAATCGACCTCGAAACCCTCAAGCGCCACCAAGTGCGCATCCGCGCAGGTCTCGCCGACATCGACCGCAGGCTCGCGACCGAACATCAGGACCATGACGGCGCACGCGACCAACTCACCACCGCGCTCGGCCTGCTCGTCAATTGCGCAAGCCTCTACGCAGCGTCCGACGACCAAGGCAAGCGGCTCGCCAACCAAGCGTTCTTCACAAAGATCATGATCGACGAGGCCGAAGACGCCGAGGCGCGCACGGCGCAACCATATGCACGCGTTTCGTCTCACTTCGCTCGCTCAACGACCGGGGATAGCGATGTCGCGAGTTCTAGTACGTCTTCAATTGTGGGCCCAAAGGGACTCGAACCCCTGACATCCACGGTGTAAACGTGGCGCTCTAGCCAACTGAGCTATAGGCCCTTGCGCCGCACCGCGGCGCAGGGTTCCGCCTGACGCCCCGGCGTGGGGTCGCACTGTGTCCCAGTGCTGGATGAGATTTCCCAACCAGCCGGGCGGACCTTGGAAGTCTACCAGCTGGTCTCGGGCATTAGCGCCGCGGGCCTTGTGCGGTGAGCCGCACTCCGGTCCATGCATCGCTCACCGCAGCCGTGGTGGTGGCGAGCAGCCCGGCCGTCTCCGCGGCCTCCTCAATGACGTCGGCCGCGACGTGGCCGCTCTCTCGCGGTCCCGGAACCAGAACCCACAAGATGGCGTCCTCGGAGTCCATGTTTGCCTTCATGTCCAACAGGAGATCGGCGAGATCGTCCACACCCCCGTCTTCATCCCGCCACCAGCCAACGGCGGCGTCAGCGATGTCGGGGTAATCCTCATCGACCAGTTCCCGGCCCACAGCCGTCTCAATCACTTCCCGAACGACGTTGTCAACGTCGTCGTCGTAACCAAATTCTTGGACAACACTTCCCTTTGTGAAACCGAACGATCCCATGAGGACAAGCCCACCGCATTCGGAGGAATTTCGCAAGCGAGCCCCACCCTTTGGGCGGATATTGAACCGAATTTCATAGTCTCTCCAGTGTTCCTCAACACTTTGGCAAGCCCAATCAAGCGTTGAAGGTCCCATGAATCGCTGCATTGCTCACAAACATTCACCACAACTGGCGCGCCAGCGGGAGCCCGTGAGAGATAGACTGGGCACATACGGGACTTTCGTCCAATCAATGCGCAGTCCCGCAGGACAAGGCCTGTACGCCAAGCACAAGGTACGTACGCCAAGCTTCGAAACGAGGGAGATTCAGTGAGCTCGCCGAATGAATTGTCACCGCTGATCAATGGACAGCTTGGTCTGGTGCCAGATATTGACCCCGAAGAGACCAAGGAATGGGTCGATTCACTCGATGACCTGATCGAGCACAGTGGTGGCCCCAGGGCCCGTTACATCCTCATGAGCATGGAGCGTCACGCTCGTCGCAAGCAGATCTACGTGCCGACCAACCTCGTGACCCCCTACATCAACACCATTCCCGTTGAGGATGAGCCTTTTTACCCCGGTGACGAGAAGCTGGAACGCAAGTTCCGCCGCTGGGTGCGGTGGAATGCGGCCGTCCAGGTGACGCGCGCCCAGCGCCCCGGCGTCGGAGTGGGCGGCCACATCTCTTCCTTTGCCGCCCAGGCCACACTGTACGAAGTGGGTTACAACCACTTCTTCCGCGGCAAGAACCACCCCGGCGGTGGAGATCAGGTCTACTTCCAGGGCCACTCCTCCCCCGGCAACTACTCCCGGGCCTACCTCGAGGGCCGGCTGAGCGAAGCGGACATGGACACCTTCCGCCAGCAGGCCTCCCGCACCTCGGGTGGCCGCGGACTTCCGTCCTACCCGCACCCCCGGCAGATGTCCGACTTCTGGGAATTCCCCACCGTGTCCCTCGGGCTCGGGCCGGCAGCCGCCATCTATCAGGCGTGGTACAACCGCTACCTCAACGAGCGCGGCATCAAGGACACCACCAACCAGCACATCTGGGCCTTCATGGGCGATGGCGAGATGGACGAAGCCGAATCTCGCGGCCTCCTCCAGCAGGCCGCTTCCCAGAACCTGGACAACCTGACCTTCGTCATCAACTGCAACCTGCAGCGCCTCGATGGCCCGGTCCGTGGCAACGGCAAGATCATTCAGGAGCTGGAAGCCTTCTTCAAGGGCGCCGGCTGGAACGTCATCAAGGTCATCTGGGGCCGCGAATGGGATCCGCTCCTGGAGGCGGACAAGGATCGCGCCCTCATCAACCTGATGAACACCACGCTGGACGGTGACTACCAGGGCTACAAGGCCAACGACGGCGCCTACGTCCGCGACTCGTTCTTCGGTCGCGATCCGCGCACCAAGGCCATGGTCGCTAACTGGACCGACGAGCAGATCTGGTCCCTCAAGC
>RRZT011741714.1_pt1 | contig 10252 bp, 7 predicted proteins | sample 2165551 | NCBI WGS metagenome assembly RRZT01 (sample SAMN10456910, study PRJNA506462) | wastewater metagenome | biome: wastewater; feature: sludge; material: wastewater sludge; isolation source: wastewater sludge with Escherichia coli K12::gfp cells carrying plasmid... | place: USA: Moscow, Idaho ...
CATGACTTCCACCTCGCGCACCATGCCGACGGCGGTGATGATCGAATCGAGCGAGAAGATGAGGTCGATCAGGATGATCTGCATGATGACGCCGGCGAAGCTGTTGGCCACCTTGCGCGAGGCTTCGCCTTCTTCTCCTTCAAGAAGCTGGTGCACCTCCATGGTGCTTTTCCAGACCAGGAACAGGCCGCCGCTGATGAGAATGACGTCGCGCCCGGAGAAAGCTGCGTCGAAAAGGGTGAACAGCGGCTCGGTCATGCCGACAATGTGCGACAGCACCAGCAGCAGGCCGATGCGCATGAACATCGCCAGGAACAGCCCCACCTTGCGGGCGAATTCACGCTGCTCTTTAGGCAGCTTGTCGACAACGATCGAGATGAAGATGATGTTGTCGATCCCCAGTACCAGTTCCAGCGCGGTCAGGGTGAAAAAAGCGATCCAGATTTCCGGATTGAGGAGGAGGTCCATGATGGGGTAGGCGAAAAGGGAGTGAGAGGGCGCTGACGCGACCGGCTTCGGCGCGTCAGCCTGTAGAGTGCCCCGGTGTTACTGCCACGCCACCAGCGCGTATTGCTTCTTGCCCCGGCGCAGCAGGGTGTAGCGGTCGTAGAGCCGTTCGGCGGCGTCGATGCGGTGTTCCAGCGCATCGACCTTGTGGCCGTTGATGCTGACACTGCCGCCCTGGATGAAGGTGCGGGCCTCGGATTTCGATTTGGCCAGGCCGGTTGCCGCCAGGGCGTCGATCAGGCCATCCGTGTTGCGCGCAAGTGCGACGCAGGGCAGGCCATCCTGCGCCAGTTGCGCCAGGTCGTTTTCGGTGAGGCTGGCCAGATCACCGGAGAACAGGCTGTCGGTGATCCGGCGCGCCGCCAGCAGGGCTGACTCGCCATGCACCAGGCGGGTGGCTTCGTCGGCCAGAATGCGCTGGGCTTCCGGTTTGCCGCCACTGCTGCGGTCGGCTGCTTCGATCTCTTCGATGCGTGCCAGCGGCAGGAAGGTAAAGAACTTGAGGAATTTGTACACATCGGCGTCCGCCGTATTCAACCAGAACTGATAGAAGGCGTAGGGCGATGTTTTCTTCGGGTCGAGCCAGATGGCGCCGGCTTCGGTCTTGCCGAATTTGGTGCCGTCGGCTTTGGTGATCAGCGGCACGGTCAGGCCGTATACCTGGGCCTGGTGCAGGCGGCGGGTGAGATCGGTGCCGGCGGTGATGTTGCCCCACTGGTCGGAGCCGCCGATCTGCAGGCGGCAGTCGTAGCGCTGGTAAAGCTCGCCGAAATCGTAGCCCTGCAGCAGGGCATAGGAAAACTCGGTATAGGAAATGCCCTGGTCCTCACGTTGCAGGCGCTGCTGCACCGAGTCGCGCTTGATCATGGCGTTGACCGAGAAATGCTTGCCGATGTCGCGCAGGAAATCGAGGCAGTTCATGCTGCCGAACCAGTCATGGTTATTCGCCATGCGGGCCGCGTTATCGCCCTCGAAGCTGAGGAACGGGGCGACCTGGTTGCGGATGTTGTCGACCCAGCCGGCAATCACTTCGGGGGTGTTCAGCTTGCGTTCGCTGGCCTTGAAGCTGGGGTCGCCGATCATGCCGGTGGCGCCGCCGACCAGGGCGATCGGGCGGTGCCCGGCATCCTGGAAGCGTTTGAGGATCAGCACCGGCACCAGGTGGCCCAGATGCAGGCTGTCCGCCGTCGGATCGAAGCCGCAATAGAGCGTGATCTTCTCCTTGCACAACAGTTGGTCGAGTGTCTGCGCGTCGGTCAGTTGCGCGATCAAACCGCGCGCGTGCAGGTCTTGGAGAAGGGGGGACTGGTACATTACGGACTCCGTCTGGCGGGGGCTGGCAAAAAACAAGTGGCGGATTCTACCAGAGCGCTTTTTCCTGCCGCTCCCGGAATGCTCCGGCGACCGTGCCCGGCGGACAAGGTGTCAGTTTTCCCGTTTTGACTGGATTTCTCACGATGCAGCACGCAGTAGCACAGATTGCCGAGACATTTCTGACCCGGATCGATGCCGACTGGCGGCGCCTGGTCGAACAGGTGGGGCCGTATGCACCGCAGTTCACGCCGGCGTATGCTCCCTACGCGGCGTTGATCCGGGCCATTACCCACCAGCAATTGCAGACGCGGGTTGCGCACCTGATCCTGGAACGTTTTCTGGCCTGCTTTTCCGGCGAGGCGTTTCCTGCTCCGGAGGCCATTCTGGCGCTGGACCCTGGCGTGCTGCGTGCGTGTGGCCTGTCGCAGGCGAAAGTGGTGGCTATTCGCGGCGTGGCGGAAGCTGCGCTCAGCGGACAGGTGCCCACGCGTGCGCAGGCTTTGGTGGCCAGCGATATGGACTTGATCGAGCGTCTGACCTGCTTGCGCGGGATTGGCCGGTGGACGGTGGAAATGTTCCTGCTGGAAAATTTGCAGCGGCCGGATGTCCTGCCCGCCGACGATTTCGGTGTGCGCCAGGGCTATCGCCGCCTCAAGGGGCTGGAGGCGGCGCCTGGCGCGGCGCAGTTGCGCCGGATCGGCCTGGCCTGGCAGCCGTATCGCAGCGCCGCCGCCTGGTATTTGTGGCGGGTGCCGCCGGGGTGAGCAGGTAAAATGGCGGCCTTGCCTTTTTGCCCTGATCCGGAGTCTCCATGTCTACACGTCTGATTTACGGTTTTCACGCCATCATCGCCAAGTTGCGCCAGGCGCCGGGGGAAATCCGCGAAATCCTGCTCGATGCGCAGCGCCAGGATGCGCGTGCGCGCGACCTGATGCAGCATGCCGAGTTGCAGGGCGTGCGCCTGCACCTGGTGGCCGGCAAACGCCTGGACGATCTGGCCGGGAGCGGGCGGCATCAGGGCGTGGTGGCGCTGCTGGCGGGGGCGCGCAAGAGCCTGCATCTCGACGATGTGCTCGATACCCTGGAAGAACCGGCCTTTCTGCTGGTGCTTGATGGGGTCACCGATCCACGCAATCTGGGCGCCTGTCTGCGGGTGGCCGATGCCGCCGGGGTGCATGCAGTGATTGCGCCGAAAGACAGGGCGGCCGGCCTGAACGAGGTGGCGGTTAAAACGGCCTGTGGGGCAGCCGAAAGCGTGCCCTACATCACCGTCACCAATCTTGCCCGTTGCCTGCGCGAACTGAAGGAGCGTGACATCTGGCTGGTGGGTACCGCCGGCGAAGCCAGCGACAGCCTGTACGCGGCCGACTGGCCGCAGGCCACGGCCTGGGTGCTGGGGGCGGAAGGCGAGGGCATGCGCCGCCTGACCCGGGAAACCTGCGATCAGCTGGTGCACATTCCCATGCACGGCAGCGTCGATAGTCTCAACGTTTCCGTGGCGGCCGGCGTCTGCCTGTTCGAGGCGAGACGCCGGCGACCGGCCTGACGGGCGGTCCGGTTTACTCTTTGCTGTCCGCCGCCGCCAGCGTGTTGCCCGGCGGCGAGGTTGCGCTTGTGGCTTCCGGCTTCCAGCCGCCCCCCAGGGCTTTGAACAGATCGACGGCGGCAGTGAGGCGGGCCTGGCGGGTGGCAATGGCGGCCAGCTGCGCTTCGTTGGCGCTGCGCTGGGCGTCAAGAACTTCGAGATAGCCGGAGTAGCCAGCCTCGTAGCGCAGCTTGGCAAGGTCGAGTGCTTTTTGCGTGCTTTCCACCCGCACTGTCTGTGCCTCTTCCGCCGTGCTGTTGCTGTCGAGACTGACCAGTGCGTCACGGACTTCCTTGTAGGCCGTTTCCAGGGCCTTCTGCCAGGCAATCAGGGATTGCTCATTGAGTGCCTTGGCTTGATCGACACGGGCGCTGGTGCGGCCGAAATCGAGAATGGGCATGAGCAGCGACAGCCCTGCTGACCAGGTGCCGGCACCGCTGCTGAACAGATCGGACAAGTCCTTGCTTTCGCGTCCCAGACCGCCGGTGAGGCTGAATTTCGGATAGTAGGCGGCTTTGGCGACGCCGATGTTGGCGTTGGCGGCGATCAGCTGCTGTTCGGCCTGGCGTACGTCCGGGCGTGCTTCGATCAGGTCGGCCGGGAGTCCAGCCGGCGGTTGCGGCGGTTGCGGCAACTGGCGCAGATCGCCGGCGGCGATGCGCAGATCGGGTTGGCCAGTGAGTAGCGCCAGCTGGTGTTCGGCCAGGGCGCGGGCACGCTGTAGATCGGCGTATTGCACCTTGATGGCGGCCAGGGCGCTGTCCGCCTGATATTCGTCGAGCGGCGAGACGAGGCCGGCGGCGACGCGTGTTTTGACGAGTTCGGCGCTTTCCTGGCGGCTTTGCAGGCTGATTTCGCTGACCGCCAGTTGCGCATCGAGGGCGCGCAGATTGAGATAGGTGCTGGCGACCAGACCGGTGATCGACAGGCGGATGGCGTCGCGGCCGTACTGGCTGGCCAAGAGGTTGGCGCGGGCCGCCTCGTTCATGCGGCGGACCCGGCCCCAGACGTCGATTTCATACGACAGCGAGAGTCCGGCGCTGTGGGCGCGCAGGGGGTCGGGCGTGCTGGGGGTCCAGGTGGCGGTTTTTTCGCTCGGACTGACCCTGCTTGCTCCGGCCTGGCCATCGATGCTGGGGAACAGGCTGGCTCCGGCTTCTCGCGCGGCGGCGTCGGCCTGATCGAGGCGGGCGACGGCGCTGCGCAGGTCGGCGTTCTTTTCCTGGGCGGCTGCGATCAGCTCATTTAGCGTGGCATCGTTGAACAAGGTCCACCACGCTGCGTTGAGCGCCGGGTTGGCGGCGGATTCAGTTGCGCTGGCAGTGGCTGTCGGGGTATCCCGGAACAGGCTGGGCAGCCAGTTTTCTGCCCGCAGGTAGTCAGGGCCGACGGCGCAGCCGGAGAGCAGCAGGCTGAGAGCGAGCGGCGTCAGGGTGAGTAGGGGGCGGCGCAGCATCAGGCCTTCTCCTCGGTAGTGGGGGGCAGCAGTTCTTCAACGTGGGCCGGTTTGCTGGGTTTGCCACGCTGCATCCATTTGAAGAACAGAGGGATGAAAATGGTGGCGATGAAGGTGGCGAACAGCATGCCGCCGAACACCCCGGTCCCCATCGATTGCCGGGCTGCGGCACCGGCGCCGGTCGCCTTGACCAGGGGGAAGACGCCGAGCACGAAGGCAAGCGAGGTCATGATGATGGGGCGCAGACGCAGGCGGGCAGCTTCCAGCGCCGCCTCCATCACGCTCATGCCTTCGGCGTATTTCTGGGCGGCGAATTCGACAATCAGGATGGCGTTCTTTGCCGCCAGACCGATCAGCACCACCAGACCGATCTGGAAGTAGATGTCGTTCGGCATGCCGCGCAGCCAGATGGCGGTGAGCGCGCCGAGCAGTGCGAACGGCACGGCAGTGATGACCGCCAGCGGCAGCGACCATTTTTCGTACTGGGCGGCGAGGATCAGGAACACCATGATGATGGCGAAAGCAAATGCCTGCAGCGAGGAGCCGGAGGTCTGCTTTTCCTGGAAGGCCTGGCCGGTCCAGGCGATGTCATAGCCTTCAGGCAAGGCCCGGGCGGCGACATCTTCAACGATCTGGATGGCGTCGCCGGAGCTGACGCCGGCTTTGGAGTCGCCCATCACCTTGGCGGCGATGAAGCCGTTGAAGCGTTCCACCTGTTCCGGACCGACGATGTTTTTCACCGTGACCACGGCGGACAGCGGAATCATCTTGCCGCTGCTGGCGCTGCGTACGTAGACCTTGCCAATGTCGTCCGGGCGCATGCGGTAATTGCTTTCTGCCTGCAACTGCACGCGATAGACGCGGCCGGATTTGTTGAAGTCATTGACGTAGAGCGCGCCCATGGTGCTTTGCAGGGTGGAGTACACATCGGCCAGCGGAATGCCGAGTGCGAGCACCTTGGGTTCGTCCACTTCGACGAACAGCTGCGGCACGGTGGGGCGGAAGAAGGTCGAGATACGGGTGAATTCCGGGTGCTTCTGCAGTTCGGCCATGAAGTTCTGCACCACTTCGTTCAGCTTGCGCGCATCGCCATCGACACGGTTCTGCACATATACCTCGAAGCCGCCGGCCGTACCCAGCCCCATGATCGGCGGCGGGTTGAACACCAGGCCCATGCCGTCCGGCTGCATCATGCCCAGCCCCATGAACTTGCCCGCCAGATCCTGCGCCTTGCCTTCCCGCTCATCCCAGTCCTTGAGCGGGATGAACATGGTGCCGGCGTTGGGCTTGTTGCCGCCGCCAATCAGGTCGAAACCGGAGATGACGACAGTGTGTTTGACCGCCTCGTCCTGCGCCAGCATCTGGCGGATGCCTTCGCCGGTGGTGGCGGTGCGCTTGAGGGTGGCGCCGTCAGGCAGCATGATGGCGGAAATCAGGTAGCCCTGGTCTTCCGCGGGGACGAAACTGCCGGGGATGATGCGGAAGAAGGCCAGCGTGCCGCCCACCACCAGTAGCAGCGCAATGATGCCGAACGAGCCGTGCTTGAGGGTGAAGCCGACGGTGCGGGTGTAGCGCTGGGTCATTCGCTCGAACCAGCGGTTGAAGGGGGCGAAGAAACGGTTTTCCGTGTGCTGTGCTTTCAGGATCAGCGAGCACAGGGCAGGGGTCAGGGTCAGGGCGACGACGCCGGAAAGCACCACCGCCACGGCGACGGTGACGGCGAACTGCTTGTACAGCTGGCCGGCGATGCCGCCCAGGAATGCAACCGGAATGAAGACCGAGCACAGCACCAGGACGATGGCGACCAGCGCGCCCGATACTTCCTGCATGGCTTTGACCGCCGCATCGTGGGGGGAGAGCTTTTCTTCGTCCATCAGGCGTTCGACGTTTTCCAGGACGACGATGGCGTCATCGACCACGATACCGATCGCCAGCACCATCGCGAACAACGTCAAGGTGTTGATCGAGAAGCCGAACAGCCACAGGCCGGCAAAGGTGCCGTTCAGCGAAATCGGTACGGCGACCATGGGGATCAGGGTGGCGCGCCAGCTCTGCAGGAAGATGTACACCACCGCAATCACCAGGATGACCGCCTCGATCAGGGTCTTGATGACTTCATCGATGGAAGCGGAGACGAACAGGGTGGTGTCGAAGGGGATGACGTAGCCCATGCCCTCGGGGAATTTGGTCGACAGTTCCGTCATTTTCGCCTTGACCAGCTCGGCGACCTGCAGCGCGTTGGCCCCGGTTTGCAGGAACACGCCCATGGCGATGGTCGGATTGCCGTCCAGGGTGACGCTCTGATCGTAGCTGTAGGCGCCCAGTTCGATGCGCGCCACGTCCTTCAGGCGCAGGACGCCGCCAGGGCCGCTGGCGCGGATGACGATGTCGCCGAATTCCTCAGGCGTCAGCAGACGGCCCTTGGCAGTGACGGTGTAGACCAGTTGCTGGTCATTTGGCGCCGGTTCCTGACCGATCTTGCCGGCCGCGTTCTGGGCGTTCTGGACGCGGATGGCGTTGGCAATGTCGGAGGTGGTCAGGCCCAGCTGGGCCATCCGGTCCGGCTTGAGCCAGACGCGCATGGAATAGTCCTGGGCACCGAAGACAACGACGTCACCGACGCCGGGGACCCGTTTCAGATCGTCGACGATATTGAGAGTGGCGTAGTTGGAGAGGAAGAGGGTCGAGTACTTGCCTTCCTCCGACTTCAGCGACACGACCTGCAGGATGTCGGTCGAGCGCTTCTGCACGATCACGCCGTTGCGCCGCACTTCTTCCGGCAGGCGCGGCTCGGCGGCCTTGACGCGATTGTTGACGTTGACGGCGGCATCATCGACGTCGGTGCCGACGGCGAAGGTGGCGGTGATGGCAACCGAGCCGTTGGCTGAGGCCGAGGAGGTGAAATAGAGCAGGTTTTCCACCCCGTTCAGCTGTTCCTCGATCGGCGCGGCGACGGTGCGGGCCAGGGTTTCAGCCGAGGCGCCCGGGTAGGTGGCGTTGATCATCACGGTCGGCGGGGCGATCTGCGGGTATTGCGCAATCGGCAATACCTGCGAGGCGACCAGGCCGGCGATGATGATGATGATGGAAATGACCGAAGCAAAAATCGGCCGGTTGATGAAGAATTTGGACATGGCTGCCCCTTATTGCTTGTCGGCAGTCGGTGCGTCGGCCTTTTGCGCGGCCGGCGCTGGCGCCTGGGGCGTCTGGGGAGCAACGGGCATGCCCGGACGCAGCTTGATCAGGTTGTCGATGATGACTTTGTCGCCGGCCTGCAGGCCACCCAGCACCACCCAGTCCTTGCCATACCATTCAGCGGTTTTTACCGGGCGCGGTGCAACCTTGCCCTCGCCGTCCACTGTCATGACCAGGTTGGCCTGTTCGGTCTGCAGCACGGCGGCCTGCGGCACCAGGAAGACACCTTCGCGCTGGCCGGTCAGCAGGCGTACGCGGACAAACTGGCCGGGCAGCAGCTGCTGCTCGGGGTTGGCGAACTCGGCGCGCAGGGCCTGGGTGCCGAGCACGGTGTCGATGTTGGAGGCGATGAAGTTGAGTTTTCCCGGCTGGTTATAGACCTGACCGTTGGCCAGGATTAGCTCAACGCCGCTGACGTTCTGTTCGCTGACGCGTCCACCGGGCAGTCTGGCCAGCTCGCTTTCGCCCAGGGAGAAGCTGACCCACATCGGGTTGCTCTGGAAAATGGAGGTGAGCAGGCTGTCGCTGGTGCTGATCAGGTTACCTTCCGAGCGGATGGCGCGGCCGCTGGTGCCGCCGACGGGGGCTGTGACGGTGGTCCAGGACAGGTTCAATTCAGCCTGACGTAGTGCCGCCTGGGCCATGGCGTCGTTGGATACGGCATCGTCGTAGTCTTTCTGGCTGATGGCCTTGGCTTCCGCCAGACCTTTCAGGCGCTGTTTTTCACGGGCAGTTTGCTCGGCCCGGGCGCGGGCTTCGGCGAGAGCGATTTCAAACGGCGCGCGGTCGATCTGGAACAGCGGTTGCCCCGCCTTGACGGCATCGCCTTCCTGATACAGGCGTTTCATCAGGATGCCGCCGACCCGGGCGCGGACCTCGGTTTCACGCGCGCCCTCGGTTTGCGCCATGACCTCCAGCGATGTCGGCACGTTTTGCGGCTGCATTTCGATCACGGTGACCGGCATCGGCCCCATCGCCGGAGCTGCCGGAGCCCCTTTGTCAGAGCAGGCGGCAAGGCCAAAAGCGGCAACGAGGGCGGTAAGGCGGGTGGCGCTACGAAGGGGCGTGATGAATTTCATGGGGAGGGTTCTCCGGGGAAAATTTTGGGCTATTATATACGTGCAATAGTGTACGTAAAAAAGTTTTTGTGATTATTTTGTCTGCGCCGGGCGTGAGTTGCGTTCCGCGTGACAGGTGGGAGTGTGGTGCATGGTGCGCAGGACCAAGGAAGAAGCGGAGCAGACGCGGCGGGACATCATCGAGGCGGCGCGGCGGGTGTTCCACGAGCATGGCGTGGTGCGCTCGTCGCTGGAAAAAATTGCCAAGGCGGCCGGGGTGACCCGCGGTGCCGTTTATTGGCACTTCCGCAACAAGGCCGAGCTGTTTTTTGCCATGCGCGATGATGCCTTCGCGCCGATGATCGGCTTCACCGATGCCATTCTGGTCGATCCGGCCTGGGATAATCCGCTGGATGCAATTGAAGCGTCGACCAAGGCGTTCATCCGCGCCCTCAACGACACCGCCAAATTTCGCGAGGTGTTCGAAATCATGATCATCCGCTGCGAATACGTCGATGAATTCGCCACCATCGAAGAGGAGGTGGCACGGCCGGCGCTGGAGTTTTTCAAGAAGCAGGAAGCGGTTTACCAGCGGGCGCAGGACAGGAAATATCTGCGTCGCGGCATCTCACCGCTGGCCGCTGCGCGCGATACCTGGGCGTTTACCAGCGGTTTGCTGCACCTGTTTCTCGGTTCCAGCCGCGGGGCAAACATCAGCCTCGCGATGGCGGAAGAAATGATCACCGCGCACATCGCCATGCTGCGCTGCTGTGCCGATGACCCCGGGTGCCGGTTGCGGCCGCTCTGAATGCTGTTGTCGTCGTTGCTGCGCCGAGGCGTGCCGGCTGCGCTACAGTGGCGTAAATTTTGTGGAACATGTCGATGGAACACCGGATCGAGAGTAGTCAGGCGCAGGCCGAAATCTGTTTCCAATTCGAAGCCTTCGCCCAGCGCCTGGGGTTCACTGTACTGGCTGTGCACGACCTGGGCGAAAGCATGCTGCGGCGCGGGCGTGCCTTCGATGAGGCCGGGGTGGTCTACAGCCTGGTCAGCTGGCCGGTGGTCGATGCGCTGCTGGAGCATGACCCGGCGCTGGTGAGTTGCCTGCCCTGGCGTTTTGCGGTGTATACCCGGGCC
>RRZT010130152.1_pt1 | contig 10251 bp, 6 predicted proteins | sample 2165551 | NCBI WGS metagenome assembly RRZT01 (sample SAMN10456910, study PRJNA506462) | wastewater metagenome | biome: wastewater; feature: sludge; material: wastewater sludge; isolation source: wastewater sludge with Escherichia coli K12::gfp cells carrying plasmid... | place: USA: Moscow, Idaho ...
ATCGAAGGCGAGAATCTCGCGTTTAAACGTCGGCAGCGCCAGAAGGGCACGAGTCAGTATGAGAAAACTGGTTTACGTGGTGAAGAGTTTGTTGTGGAAGAAGGCGGGCATCGGTTTGAGGTGAATCTTGAAACCTACCTTGATACTGGCCTATTTCTGGATCATCGCCAAACACGGAAAATGGTGCAGGGTCTAGCTGCTGGCAAACGCTTTCTCAATCTCTTTGCCTATACCGGTAGTTTTAGCGTGTATGCCGCCAAAGGTGGAGCCATTAGCTCTTTGACTCTGGATATGTCCAATACCTACCAGGCTTGGACCAAGCGTAATTTTGAGTTAAACAAACTGGATTTGGAACAACATCGTTTGGAGCGGGTAGATGTATTGCGCTGGCTGGATGAGGCGAGTCGTTTGCCGGAGCGTTTTGATGTGATCGTCTGCGATCCTCCTAGCTTTTCCAATTCGGCCAAGATGGATGGCACGTTTGATGTTCAGCGCGATCATGCCTGGATCATCGAGCGTTGCCTGGATATCTTGAGTCCTGATGGAACTTTGTTTTTTTCAAATAATAAGCAGGGCTTTAAGCTGGAGGATTGGTTGAGTGATAGCTGCATTATCAAAGAGATCAGCTCGCAAACCGTGCCCGAGGATTTCAAATCGAGGCCAAGCCATCGTTGCTGGTTAATCACTCGCCGAAAATAAACTAAAGCCGCAAACACAGTTTGCGGCTTTGATTTATTCGCCCGTATTGTAACGAATTTCCAGCACCTCAATTTCTTCCATGCCACCCGGCGTTTGCAGCTTAACCATATCACCTACTTCGGCTTTCAATAGCGCTCGTGCAATCGGTGAAATCCAGGTAACACGATTTCTGGCTGGGTCGAGTTCGTCCATTCCGACGATGGTGATCGTTCTTTCCTCGTCATGCTGGTTGCAATAGGTGACGGTAGCTCCGAAAAATACCCGGCTTTGATCCAAGGCAGTTACGTCGACTACTTCGGCTATTTCTAGGCGTTTTGTCAGAAAACGAATACGTCGATCAATCTCCCGTAGCCGACGTTTACCGTAGATATAGTCGCCATTTTCTGAACGGTCGCCGTTTGAGGCGGCCCAAGATACCGTTTGAACCATTTGAGGACGTTCTTCTTTTACGAGAAGAGTCAGTTCATCCTTTAGGCGTTTGTGTCCTTGAGGGGTGATGTAGTTTTTTGTGCCGGCTGGTAAGCGAAGTTCGGCGGGCATTTCTTCATCATCAGTGTCATTTTGAGGTGCAGAAAGTGAGCTCATGCTTGCATTTGGGAGTTAGGGATAAACAAAAGGCTTGCCAGAGACAGGCCGAGGATTTTTATTTAACTAGTTTAAGCACAACGGTTTGCAAGCCCTGCAGAGGAATACTGAGCTTTCCCTTTGGGTCGGTTTTATAGGACACCTGAGCGCTGCCGTAAAGGGGAGTCCATTGGCTGTTACCTTGAGGAAGCTTGATTTGGTATTTTTTAGGTTTGTCGGCGTAATTTGAAATCACAAGTATGGTGCTGGTTTCAAATTCGCGGAGATAGCTAAAGGTCGTGTTTGCTTCAAGTGAATTGAATGTTCCCATCGAAAGCGCTGGCTCTTGGGTGCGCAGTTTTATAAGCTGGCGGTAAGTATTCAAGAGTGAGTCAGGTCTTTGATCTTGCATTTCAACGTTGTGCGTCGTTGAGTTTTCTACCAGTGTTCTGAATGGTTTCTTATAGGTGGTAAAGCCAGCTGTAATAGGGTCAGCCGTCCAGCTCATCGGGCCACGAATTTCCTGATCTTCATAATGTTGTTCGGGAGAAAGCGATAAACCGATTTCCTCGCCGTAATAGATGTATGGGGTTCCGGGAAGTGTCATGAGGGTTGCGGCTGCGAGTTTGTACTCAGCTTCATTACCATTAAATTGTTTAAACAAACGGCTGCCAGCGAACGCATCATGGTTTGCCAGAATGGTTGCCATATTTTTCATCGGAAAATTATTGAGGCTATAGACCATGTCATTAGAGACTCGTCCGAATTTAACACTGCTAACGATGTGTTTTTGTAATCCAAATGCAAAGGCACTACCACAGGAGTTGTCTGCGGCAAAAGCGGCGGGATCGCCAGGTGCTTCACAGACCATATGGCGTTTGGTGTACTGGTTAAGTAGGCCGCGAACTTTCTGCATGAGCTGATGATTCTCCGGCTGGTTTTCCCAGCCTGCGATGCTGTTTTCAACCAAAACGCCCGTAGCATCAAAACGGAATCCATCCGCCCCACGGTTTAGCCAGAATTTAAGGTTGTCGAGATGCCAGTCAACCACCTCCTGATTTTTGAGATTGAAATCTGGCATGGAGTCTACAAAAACGCCGTAGTACCAGTCTCCCGCACCTTTGTGCCAAGGGTCTCCCGAAAAGGTGCTCCATCCTTCTGGGTAAGTTTCTGACCAGACATACCAATTACGGTAAGGAGAGTTTCTTTGTTCACTTAGATCAAAGAGCGGGTGAGAAGAGGCGCTGTGATTCATGACGTAATCAACAATCACGCCGATCCCGCGTTTATGAGCTTCCTCGGTCAGTCGATCAAAGTCCTCCAGTGTTCCATAATGTTTTTCGATGCTGCGATAGTTAATGACGTCGTAACCGTGGTCGTGGGCTTTGCTTTGAAAGATTGGCATGAGCCAGATGCCTGATATTCCCAGTGATTTGAGATAATCGAGTCGTTGGATAACGCCATTTAAATCGCCTTTGCCATCTTTGTTACTGTCTTGAAAGGCTCGAACAAAAATTTCTATGAATACGCCTTTTTTGTGCCAAAGTGGGTCAAGCCCACTGTCTTTGTCCTGTATCGCAACGGGGCCAAGATCGGCGGGTAATTCTGCTCCATGAGCCGCTAAGGCACAAAAAAAGGCACAGACAGTTAATGTTCTGCTAATCAGGGGCATGGCATCTCTCTCAGGAAAAAGAATCATCATCCAAAAGTGGAGTATAGCAGGTTGAGTTTTTAGGAATTCCTTGGCTCTTGGAATCTATGGTGGCGCTGTGGATAACTTTTGTGGATTTGATAGTGCTCAAGCCCTGTTGTTTTTGTTTATTTGTTTGTTTATTTAAAACAATGGTTTGAACTTTTCTTTTCGTTTCTTTTTTTATTTCTATGTCATTGTTTGGCTTGTGAATTTTCTTGCATTTTGTTTTTTCGAGGCGTAGGATTGAATCTGATACGTAATGTGTCGCCAGAGGGCTAACCTAACCGAAAGGTAGGGGCGCAAAATTTCCGGTCTAACGGGGTTGTTATGAACTACTCAGCCCCCAAGGTAGCGGGATTGCATGGTTCACTTCCTATGTGTGGTCCACATATCTAGCGCAGGCCCTCAATTACCGAGAGTATTACGGAGTTTTTCAAGATCTGTTGGAAACGCAGGTCTGGAATGAGGGTTGCGATCATGAATACAAAAGCTGCTTTAAATAATCAGACGCAGCAAGGCAGTTCAGCCAACAGCTTTAGTCTCTTCGAATCCATTACCTTACTGAATGAGTGTAGGGATGTCGCTGCTGAATGGTTGGCAAAGTCCCTGGATACAATGCTGGGTCAACTCGAAAATGTCTTGTTTGAGCAAGCAGACCAAGCTTTTGATCGAAACAAAGCTAACCTGCTGTTAGAAAGCAGGGCAATGGTACAGGCTCGCCGCCACGAGTTAGAGAAACATTTTCGCGCGAACTTTGTTGATACTTTCAACTCAAGAATTAATCCGCGGGCTCAAGAGACCTCCGTTTTTGGGAAGATCGAGTCAGGCGAGCTTGAGCTAAGTTTGGTTGCCAATGATGATTTTGAAGAAAAAATGGTCGTTGATGACATGGCCAAGCGATTTAAACAGGTCAGTGTCTCGGAGTTGAATGCATTAGATCAGCGTATTGGCATGTTAATGCAGCGCCAGGTTGATGATCGGGATAGTCCTCTCAGCCCTAATACAATTGCGGAATCATTCAAAAAAGCCTGCGAAGATCTCGATATTTCGAGTGACATCAAACGAGTGATGATGGATCAGTTTGATAGTCGTTTTGTATCTCAAGTCCCTCAGTTCTATCAGACTATTAACCAGCATTTAGTTGCGCGTAACGTCATGCCTGTGATTGCCGCTCTCCCGCGCCGGGCTAGTGCGGGTCCTAAGCGTGTAGCAGAGAATACTCCGGCCCCTGCAAATTCCGATGCGCCAATGAGTGTTGCCGATGTTGCGCAAGCGATGGAGCAGGGGGATTGGCAGCAAGTTCTAGGGCAGTTGATGTCTCGTCCAGGAATGTCGGCGGGAATGGCAATGCCGGCGATTGGCCCTACCCCTTCGGCGGAGGCAATGCCAATTGGTTTATTAAACGAGCTATCTAGAATACAGCAGCAGCAAATGTCGGCTGTTTCTGCCGCTGGCGCAAATATTTTGCACGACCTTCGGGCGGGCGCGTTGTCTCAGGCTGCCCCTGAAAAAGAGTCAATCACCATTGATATTGTCGCAATGTTGTTTGATTACATTTTTGATGATCACAGCATTCCATCGTCGATCAAGGCATTAATTGGCCGTTTGCAAATTCCTGTGCTCAAGGTTGCAATTCTCGATAACAAGTTTTTCTCTAAAAAATCTCATCCAGCACGCAAGTTATTAGACTCACTCGCTTCTGCATCAATTGGGTTGGTGGATGACGACGAGCACTGCAAACGTCTTAAAGAGAAGTCATCTGAGATCATTCATCATGTTTTAGCCAACTTCGAAGATAACCTTGAGATTTTTACCGAGGCTCAAGTTCAACTAGAGACATTTTTAGCCGCCGAAGATAAGCAGGCATCAGAAGAGGCCGCTAAAACCGCTAAGTCGATTTATGATCGTGAGCGCTTGGAGTTGGCACGGGTAATGGCTAAAGATGAATTACGGCAGCGGGCCTTGGCAGCTCGAGTTCCCGAGGTCATTAGTGAGTTTTTTGACAAGCATTGGTCAGAAGTTGCTGCACGCTCGTTTATTCAGAGTGGTGAGCAAGGCCAGCTCTGGCTGGATGTCATTCGTACGGCCGAGGATTTGGTTTGGAGTGTTGCTCCCAAAACCTCTGTTGAAGATCGAATGAAACTGGTTTCCTTGCTCCCAGATTTATTGAGGCGCCTCGAGAAAGGTGTTGCGGCTGTAAAAACGCCTCAAGAGCAAAAGGAAGTCTTTTTCTCCGCCTTGGTGCAATGCCATGCCTTGGCGATAAAAGAGGGTATAAAAATTATCAATGAACAGGCTGCTGCTGCAAAAGCGGCGGCTGCCACCCCGCTGGTCGTTAAGACTGAAAGCGGGTCTCGTTCTGCTTCCGTGCCCACACCTGTAGTGCCTGTCGTAGATCCATCCTCTAAAGTCATTGAGACCCCCGTGCCTGCTATTTCTCCAATGCGAGCACAACTCAAGGCGCTGGATGCCCAGTCTTTTGATCCCCTAGCAGGATCTTTGGCCGCTAGTTGCTCTCCTACTGAAAGGGCTGAGTCTGCCTCAATAGCCAAAAATGATTCTGCTGTGCCTCATCAACAGGGGGGGCTGAAACGCGGGAGCTTGGTTGAGTTTGGTGTTGGCAGCCAAGCGCCAATTGTTATGAAGCTCGCGTGGGTGAGTCCTCTGCAGGGAGTGTATTTGTTTACCAATCGAGATGGTAAAAATGCAGTGTCTGTGGATAAACTTGATTTGGAGAAAAAAATCCAGGCTGGGCAAGCCCGGTTGTTAGATAATACGGCGTTGTTTGACCGGGCGATGACAACCATGGTTGGGCAGTTGCAGGCTGGAACAGCTTGATATTCCTTTTCGTCTTGCAAACAAAGGCCGGCTTGTCCGGCCTTTTCTCATGGTCATCTACAGCGATTGAGTATTGCTTTATTTCAAAATTGGAAAGTAGTTTGTGTTAAATATTTTATTTGGCGCTTTTATTCTGGTGTCCCTCTTTGCCGCTGTGGCACAAGCGATTTTTCATGGTGATGGCAGTGTTGTGAGTCAGCTTTCGCCGGCATTATTCGATGCGGCTAAAACCGGATTTGAAATTGCGATTGGACTCACCGGATTGATGTGTTTGTGGCTTGGATTGCTTGCAATTGCTGAAGCATCTGGCATGACATCCGCGTTAGCTCGGTTTTTGTCTCCTTTGTTTTCGCGCTTATTTCCGGACGTTCCTAAAGGTCATCCCGCCCTGGGTGCGGTAACGATGAATATTGCTGCGAATATGCTGGGCTTGGATAACGCAGCAACCCCTTTGGGATTAAAGGCAATGGAGGAGCTTCAGAAGTTGAATCCAACGCCAGATCAGGCCAGCCGTGCTCAGACATTGTTTATGGTTATTAATACCGCCTCAGTCACTCTTTTTCCCGTCATGGTTGTCGCCTATCGTGCTCAAATGGGTTCTAAAACTCCGGCTGATATCTTTGTCCCGCTTTTGCTTGCTAGTGCCATCGGCACGTTGGTTGGTGTGATAAGTGTATTAATTGCTCAGCGGCAAAGATTATTGGATCCGGTTTTAATACTTTGGGCGGCTGGTTTCATGGGGGGCTTGGCTGTCATTTCTGGTTTCTTGCTTCGACTGCCTACTTCGGAAATGCAGCTTGTTTCTAGTCAAATAGGAGACGCGCTGTTAATCGGGTTTGTCGGCTTAGTGATTTTTTTAGGAGCCTGGCGTCGCGTCGCGCTGTTTGATGTCTTTGTGGAGGGAGCCAAAGAGGGTTTTAATATCGCGATCAAATTAATTCCTTATTTGGTTGCCATGCTTGCAGCAATTGCATTGCTGCGGGCTAGTCATGTTTTGTCGCTCGTGTTGGAGTCGGTTCGTTGGTTAGTTACATTTGCTGGTTTTGATACGCGCTGGGTTGATGGTTTGCCTGTGGCAATCATGAAAACATTTTCAGGTAGTGGGGCTAGGGCAATGATGCTCGATACCCTGAAAGTTGCAGGTCCCGATTCATTTGCTGGGCACCTCGTGTCGATTCTGCAGGGGAGTAGTGAAACAACATTTTATGTTCTCGCCGTTTATTTTGGTTCCGTTGGAATCCGTAAGGCTCGAACGGCAGTAACCTGTGCCTTGATTGCCGATCTGGCTGGATTTGTTGCATCAGTGCTGGTTTGTTATGCTTTTTTCGGTTGACCAAAAATAATCTTAATACCCCACTAAGTTTGCCTACAATTAAAACTCCTATTTTTATATCTGTCTTGCCATGAATCGCTCACCAACCGAAATCGCGAGGGATACATTTAAAGCCCTGACTCAGCGTCGGCTTCCTCCCACCCCGGAAAATTACTGGCATACCTACCACGAAATTGCCGGGGAATCAGACTCCGCACCTGAGCAGGCATTAGTTCAGGCAATTCTGGCGTGTGCCGGCGAGTTGCGGCCTGCTGCATTACGCGCGGTAGAGCAGGCTAGTACGGACAGAAATTGGCCCCGTTTTAGCGAGTTGATACTCGATGTTCTAAAGCAAAATGCCAGTGAGTCCAGCTGGGTGCAGCCATGGCCAGATCTTGTAAGGGAGTTATTGCGGCAATGGGATATTCGTAAGCCGGGATTGACCTCCGCCCGTAAGCAGGAAATGTTGACTCGGGTTCTGGTTAATTTCGGAAATGATCCGGTTCAGTTGAATGAAAAACTCACAGGTTTAGTTAAAAGCTGGGGTGAGTATGCCGTATCAGATGCCATCCAAGATGGCGCTTTGCCTGTTGATGAGGACTCTCAAAAAGACGTTATCAAATCCGATGGAAACGATGGGTTAAATACCGATCAGGTATGGCGGGAGGTGCAAGAGGTGCTGGCGCAGGTGTTGGAGTTTGCTCTGGCGCCAAGGTTAAATGGACTTGCCAATTTGCAAGAAGAGACCGTTGCACTAGCGCAGCAAATTAGAGTTTCTCAGTGGCCGCAGCAATTTGGCTTGGCCGAAGCTCAGTTGCGTAAGCTTTGGTTAAAGTTGGAAATGCAGGCTCAGCAAGAAGGGCGTTTGCTTGATGGTGTTATGAATGTTTTGCATTTGGTCATTGATAATTTGTCTGAGGTTGCAGCGGAAGATGAGTGGCTGACAGGGCAATATGCCGTTGTACAAAATATGTTTGCCGCACCACTCGACATGCAGTTGGTTTATAAAGCGGAATTGTCGTTAAAAGACCTCGTTTTAAAGCAGGGCGCACTAAAACATAGTTTGCATGATGCAAAAACACAGCTCAAACAACTGATTACAACTTTTATTGATCGTTTGGGCGCTTTGTCAGATTCAACAGGAGCCTTTCATGGCAAGGTAAGAAATTATGCCGAGAAAATCCAGAAAGCTAACCAGATAGGAGAGCTTTCATCTCTTGTTGATGATTTGATGAATGATACAAGAGCGATGCAAGTGGATGTTTTAAGGTCTCGAGAGGAAATCCAGCTTGCAAGGGCGCAAGCAGAGGCCGCCCAGGAAAAGATAGAAAACCTGGAGGCAGAATTACAGGCGGTAAGTGAAAAAGTTAGAGAGGATGAGTTGACTGGAGCTCTAAATCGTCGTGGTCTTGATGATGCTTTTGAGCGCGAGGTTTCTCGTGCTAGTCGGGTTGGTAGTCCGATGTGCTTGGCACTGCTCGATATTGATAATTTTAAAAAATTCAACGATCAACTTGGTCATCAAGCAGGCGATAAAGCCTTACAGCACTTGGTTGCAGTGGTCAAAGATACCTTACGCCCTGCAGACGTTGTCGCGCGCTATGGCGGTGAAGAATTTGTTATTTTGCTGCCTGACACAAAGATGGACGAGGCCTCTATGGTCATGGAGCGTTTGCAGCGGGAACTTACCAGGCGATTCTTCATGCATAATAATGAGAGACTGCTAATCACTTTTAGCGCTGGTCTTACAAAGTACATGCCTGAGGATACAGAGAAAACAGCAATCGCCCGAGCGGATGATGCGATGTATCGAGCCAAGCGGGCAGGTAAGAATAGAGTAGAGTGCGGCTAGATTCGAAGAGACGAAAAACATTAAAAGCGGACCAAATCCGCTTTTAATGTTTGAGCTGGCTTAGGTTACTCATTTCCGTCTTGAGATTTGCTCTCGGCGGGAGTTCTTGACTTAACCGCTTTCTTTAGGCTCTTATACAAGTCAGGGTGGCATTCACGCAGATATTCAACGATATCAAAATCCTCTTTGCGGACCCTTGTTAAATCAACTTGTTCAACGTGAACAAGTCGCAGTAACTCCCGTACTGGTTTGGGCATATTTCGGCCACTTTCATAACGGGATCCACCACTTTGTGTCACACCAATTTGAGTCCAAAACTCTTGTTGATTCATGCCTAACTTACGGCGGATGTCACGTGGGTTGGTGATTTTTTCAAATAGCTTCATTGCAAACCTCGCTTTGTTAGATTTTAGTGAGTTATCGAAATGTAACTCATCCAGTCCTTTATGATTATATTGTGATATACCATTAGCCTAAAAGCAATACATTTATGGGGCATAAATGCATGCGTGTTGTAATTTGTTATTCTCTAGGTCTGATTGGGTTGAAACAGTCCTGCCGCCACCGGCACTTCAAAGTATGCATCTGGCTGTAAATGTTGCTTCCATATAAAGAGGTTCTTTGTGTTCTTTCTATCTGGATGGCAACCGACCCTGAATTAGTAATGGTTAGCACGGCTGTTCCCGACCAGTTCGCAAACTTGATAAGCAGGGAACTGCTTCCGATGCGCCTGACTCTCCCTCTCTTCACTAGATAATTTAAATTTCAGGTTAATTAGTACGTGTTATGAGCAGAGTGCCGCGTGATAATTAAAGAGCTTTAACTAATCGTCAACAACTAGATTACGGAACGCGGTTACGAGCTCGGGCAATTCCGAAGTCGCTCGAAAGCTAGGGATGATTTATGTCGTGCTCTCGTGGGGATTTAGACCGCTACTTTATACTTGGCTTAGTACTCCCCGTTTTTTTGCGTTTGATTGGGTAAAAACTCAGTCAATCGTGTTCTGATTGATTTAAAGTTCCTGCAGACGTTGAGCAGCTAGAAGGGACCTGCTAGAGTTTGCTCAGAGATCGCGATTATTAATCAATCTGCGACTGATAATAGCGATTTGTTCATTTAATGAAGGAGAGTTTGAGTATGGCATTTAAAACCCTTAACACCTTACCTTTAGTGGCTACTGCTTTAGTTATGGGAGGCTGTGCGTATTTTGCTCCTGCTCCTGCGAAGGTTGAGCCTGCCCCTGCTCCTGTTGCGAAGGTTGAACCTGTGAAGGTGGCTCCTGCACCTGTTGCC
>RRZT011845697.1_pt1 | contig 10248 bp, 7 predicted proteins | sample 2165551 | NCBI WGS metagenome assembly RRZT01 (sample SAMN10456910, study PRJNA506462) | wastewater metagenome | biome: wastewater; feature: sludge; material: wastewater sludge; isolation source: wastewater sludge with Escherichia coli K12::gfp cells carrying plasmid... | place: USA: Moscow, Idaho ...
AGTAATTGGTGGATGTATGATCCTTTGGAAAAAACACATACCAACCTGACCAAAAAAGTTACAACTCACTGGGACAACTATAATACTTCTGATGCTCCCCATCAATTTGGAGCCTATGGCAATCCGGGCTGGACCAATGATGGAAAGAATGTTTTATTGTATGATGTCCATGATATCTGGCTAGTGGCTATCGATGGTTCTTCTTCCAAGCGATTAACGAGAGGATACGAGAAAAACATAGTTTACAGGATAACTCCCATTGAATATGACTGGCGATCACAGAGTAACTATGATGGAAGGAACCCCACCATTTTTGATCTGTCAAAGGATTTACTGCTCGAAGCAAGGAATACCGACAATTGGTCAACAGGATATTTTATTTACAATGATAAATTGAAAGAACATCCCCTAGTATATGAAGCCGGTAAAATAGATGAAATCCGCAAGAGTAAAAACAGTGCTTATCTCTTCCAGACTCAAACTTTCAATCAGTCGCCACGATTGGAATTCAGAAGGAAAAACCAGACCGCTTCCAAAATTTTATTTCATTCCAACAAACAGCAAAAAGATTATTCTTTTGGGAAATCAGAATTACTGTATTACTACAATAGTAAAGGTCAAAAACTAAAAGCGGCGCTGTTCTATCCTGCCCATTATAACCCAACAAAAAAATATCCAATGGTAGTCCATATCTATGATGTAATGTCTGATGAACTTCATCAGTATGTCAATCCCAGCTTCTTGAATCGGGAGGGTTTTAATGTAACCAATTATACGCTCAATGGTTATTTTGTGCTGATGCCCGATATCATCTACCAGATGGGTAATCCTGGAAGTTCGGCTGTTGATTGTGTAACAGCTGGAGTCAATGCAGTTATTGGTAAAGGCATGGTGGATAAAGATAAGATCGGTTTGTTCGGGCATTCTTTCGGGGGTTATGAAACCAATTTCATCATATCGCAGACCAATATTTTTAAAGCCGCCGTTTCCGGAGCCGGAGTGAGCGACATCATTTCTTATTACTTTAATATCAGCAGGAATGGTTATTTTCAGTCTGATATGTGGCGATTTGAAAATCAGCAGTTCCGCATTGGAAAATCGCTGTATGAAGATAAGGAAGCATATGTCAGCAACTCACCCATTATGCACGCCGAAAACGTAAAAACCCCGCTGTTGCTATGGGCAGGTAAAAATGACAGGATTATTCCGTGGAATCAAAGCATTGCCTTTTATCTAGCGCTTCGAAAATTGGAAGTTCCAACACAGATGCTCGTTTATCCTGACGAAGACCATTCACTAGAGAATTCAGAAAACCAGAAGAATCTCAGTCAGCGAATGATGGAATGGTTTGATTATTGGCTGAAAGGGGAAGCTGAATTTAAAGCAGTATCAAAAGAAACGGAATAGGGAATAAACATAAAAAAATAATGCAGTTTTTCAAAAAAACTGCATTATCTTCATTGAAAAATGATTTTACTAATTGCGGTGCAATTGTTGGTTACAAGAAGTTTTACTGCCACCATAGGCGATATTACCACCGCTGAGACAGGCAGGGCCATTACCAGGAGCACAGTTAACATCAGGAACTTCCTGACAGTCGTTCACTGATGGATTGTGAATAAAAGCCGGAATTAATACATCGGCTTTACTTACTTCTGAAGTGTTAGTACTTACTGCACCGGCACTAGCCAGAGCAAATGCTGCTATAGGCAGTACAAACGCTCTTAAAATGGTTGTTTTCATAATATTTAAATTTAAATTAATAGAATTTGATCTACTCTTTTCTACAGGTTTTCGATCGTTACTCCTGCTACCGGCCGGTATCTTTCAATAATATTTATATACTGTACTAAATTTTGGATTGGATTCTTTTCCCGTATCCGTATTTGAGCATATAATGTCCCGAAAGGATATACATCGCTGAATCGCCAGCGAAAAAGTTTTTCATTCGCCCCGCTTCTTCATCATACACGTAAAAACTCAAAAGATAAGTCTGTTTTGACAAATCATAAACGTCAACTACAGAAGCATACTTCCACACATCAATCTCTTCATATTTGCCTCGTAACAGGGAATTAACGAAAAGTAAGTTACCCCGTACTGTTGTGTGACGATTAACCATATACGGTGGTGCTGCCAATTTTATGTCCCCGGATTGTTTTATTTTTACCACTTCCAATTTTGCTTTAGTAGTAGTGTCAATGGTATTGGCACGATGCTCAACGGTTAGGTTTTCCTTTGTAATAATATATTGGTTGCGATAGTAGTAAGTGTAAATCAGTTTATGCAATGTGGCGCTATATTGTAGTGTACCATCGGTATCAAAAATTCCTTCCATCTGTTTTTGCAACACCTGTGGATTGTATTTGATTTTTGGATTCTCATAGTTGTTGGCAATCCCCAGAATATTTTCTCCTGTTGGAGGTTTTTGGGTTCGAAAAGCCAGTTGCGTATCATTGATAAAGACTATATCTGAAAAATAGAATTGTTTTTCCATCATTACTTTGGCTTTCCAGTGGGAAATCAAACCTCTGTAAATGACAGGAACCGTCCCATCAATTACATAGAAATATGGAGCGTTAATCCGAATCTCGACTGCCTTAAAATTAAAATTCTCACGGTCCAATTGGATGGTGTATTTCTTTTTGCTTTTTAGATTGGAATCAATTTCAAGAATCTGTAAAGGAGCCAAACGATTGGCTAAATAAATTTTATTTTTATTAGTACCAGCAACATAATAAGATGTATTTCTTAAATCAATGCTACCTACTTTGGCAGCCGTAGCCTGTGGAAAGCGTCTAATAAAAGGGTTTTCCTTTTGCATAATATCTTCTGAGAAGAGAAATAATCCTGTTATTACCAAAACACTTCCTAAAACTAATAAGGATAGTCGAATCAGAATGCGGTTATTCATGGATCGCAATAAAATGGCGAATATTGCCAAAAACAGGAATGCCAGATTAAAAATAAGATGTTCTTTCCATCCTAACTTTTCCAAAATACCGCCGCATGAACAGGGAATAAAATAACTGAAGTGCAGTATGATAACTATATAAGCAGTAAACATACTCATCAAGGCAACTGCTGCATATAAAGCAAAATATCTAAATCTAGGGACACTCAGTAGAACTGCTATAATCAGTTCCAGAACAATTACTGTAATAGACACAAAATCTGCAAAGGGACTTAAAAGGGGAGACTGTCCCAACTGAGCCTGAAAGTTTTCAAAATCCAATAGTTTACTGACTGCTGCATATACAAAAAGTATAATATAGAGCAAACAAGTAAACTCTAAAAACAAGTTCTGTATTTTGATATTGAATCTCATAGCTTCATAGATTTTAGTTCTACAAAGCAAAATTCTGAATTCAAAAGCCAAAACACTTGTCTTATTGGGAGCAAAACTTGGCCAAAACGGATAAAGTTTGAAAAACTAAAATTTAACATTCCGATAAGGAAGTAAAACTGTTTTCATTTCGCTTTATTTCATATGGAGAAAAACCAAATCGTTTTTTAAAGGATTTTGAAAAATTGGGATAATCGTTAAAGCCATTCATCACCGATATATTTTTCAAAGGTATAGTAGTGTGTTCAATCATAAAATAAGCTCTTTTCAAACGCTCATCATTATAAAACTGGTAAATACTGGTCTTAAAAAAATGACGAAAGCCATCTTTTAATTTATGTTCATTAGTACCAAATTCAGATGAAAGCACTTTTAGCGATGGAAGCGGTTCTTCAAGGTGTGACAATATATAGTCATAAAGTTTCTGAATCAATAGTGCATCAGCTTTTCGAGTTTTTAAATATTTCTCGTTTTCATTTTCGTACATCAAATGACGATAAGAATCTTTACGTGCAGGAGTAACAAAATTTAATATAATTTCTGAACTATTAACTAACCTTCCAATAGTACAGGAAACAGAAACAGGCAAATGTTCATTAGGTGTAAAATCTAAAGCAAGAGTTGTAGGCAATGAAACATTTGCATCGAGTACATCATGAAGTTGTTGCAAAGAAACCGTAGTAATAATGCCAGCCAAAGGCAGGTCTATCAATTCAGATTCCGAATAACCTAAAAAATAAGCAATTTCAGGAGTAAAGCTTTTGATAGAAAAAGAGGCGTCCAAAACAAGTGTACTTTGAGCTATAAATTGAAGTTTTCTATGGGTATTAACAAAGCCGACATTAAAAATCGACTCTTTCATTTCTTCTGCGACCATATTAATTAAAACAACTAGCGTTTCCAATTCGTCCTCATTGGAGCTTAAGGGAATGCTACTGCTAAAATTGCCACGTGCCATCTCAAATAACATTTGATGAATGGTAACAATACGTTCTTTATTGTACGCTTTCATAAAATTCAACTCTTAATTTTTCTTTCTAAAAACTAAATAAACCCTTTCAGATAAACTAAAGCATCTTCTTCTTTAGTGAAAATTTGAGTAGGTACAGAAGGTTTACTAATCTGTACATAAAAAGTGCTTATCGTCAACAATACTTTCTCGTGCACAATAAGACCAACGGCTTGTGTCAATATAGACCCAGATTGTGCCAAATAATCTCTACCTGATTTCTCAGTGGCAACAATACCACGAATATCACACAGAATAGGATAAGATTTTTCGTTTTGAAAATGAATTCTATCAGTTACAACACATTGGGCTACCTTAAGATCAATAATAGTATTGGGTTTATATTCAAAAAAAAGAATACCATCGGTTATCCAAAACCGCGCAAAATCATTCTCATAAAGATCATGGGCTGCAATCATGTTCTATGAATTAAAGTCTTACAATTAGACAAAAATATAAACATTTATTAACAAGCGCTTGTTAATTTGGGAATATTTGTTGCTTTTTGCAGTATTTGTTGTTAATTCGGGAATTTGACTTGTCAATTTGGGAGTATTGAGGAAGTAGATGAAATAACTTTCATTTTTTATAGTGACTTTTATAAAACTATTTTTTAATAACGATTAAAACAAATAAAAAATGGCAAAAATCAAGCACAATAATTTTATAGATACTGTAGATGAAGTTTTTTCGAACGCAAAGAAAGAAGGCATATTACATTTATATGCTGAAGATAAAATTTTAACAGGCAGAACTATCCAAATTAAAGGAAAAGAAATGTTCCATTTCGGCACAACAGGATATCTGGGCTTGGAACAGGACGGCAGACTTAAAAAAGCCGCTATTCAAGCCATACGCAATTATGGTACGCAATTCCCTCTTTCAAAGTCATACATTTCACATCCGCTATACAGCGAACTGGAGAGCAAAATCGAACAAATGTATGGCAATACGCCTATTATAACCAAGAACAGTACACTAGGGCATTTATCGGTTATTCCAACACTCATTAGAGATGAAGATGCAGTAATAATGGATCATCAGGTGCATTGGAGTGTTCAAAATGCTTGCCAGCTCTTAAAACTGCGCGGGATTCCAGTTGAAATGATTAGGCATAGTAATTTGACTATGTTGGAAGATAAAATCAAACAGCTAACATCCAAATGCAATAAAATCTGGTATATGGCTGATGGGGTATATTCCATGTTTGGTGATTACGCTCCAATTCCTGAATTATTGGCTTTGACTCAAAAATACTCTCAGCTTAATCTTTATTTTGACGATGTTCATGGTATGAGTTGGAGAGGTAAAAATGGAACAGGTTTTATTTTCGATGCGATTAAAGAATTGCCTGAAAACTGTGTTGTAGTAAGTACACTAAGCAAAACCTTTGGAGCTAGTGGTGCAACAGTATTTTGCAGAAATCAAAGATTGAGGGACAAAATTAAAAATTTTGGAGGACCGTTAACTTTTTCCGCTCAGTTAGAACCAGCCTCTGTAGCAGCAGCAATTGCATCAGCAGACATCCATTTGTCTCCAGAAATAGAACTGAAACAAAAAGACTTAGCTGATAAAATCGGCTATTTTAACCAATTGTTATCAAATGGAAACCTCCCTATAATTTCAAAAAACGATTCGCCAGTTTTCTTTTTGGGAATGGGGACGCCTGCAACGGCCTATAATTTTTCGAAACGTTTATTCAAGGAAGGATTTTTTCTGAATTTGGGGATTTATCCTGCTGTACCAATAAAGAATACCGGAATTAGAATTACGCTGTCCAGTCACAATCAGCAACAGGACATTATTGCCATGTCCGAAGCGTTGGAATATCATTTTCCTAAAGCGTTGGAAGAAACAAACAACAGTGAAAACAAAATAAGACAGGCTTTTGGAATTGATAGTAGAAAAACTGAAAAGATTTCGGAATCAAAAGAAAAGGAACTTTTTATTGAAGAAAAATACACCATTCAGGATATCGAAAAATCTGAATGGAATCAATACATGGGAAAGCAAAATATTTTCGATTGGGAAGGACTCGTTTATTTAGAGAATACATTCAGTCAGCATCCAGACCCGACAAACCAATGGGATTTTTACTATTACACTATTAAAGACAATGAAGGCAAAATAATATTAATGACCTTTTTCACCTACGGTCTTTGGAAAGACGATATGCTTGCTACTGAATCTGTCTCCATTCATTTGGAAGAAATAAGAAAAACTACTCCTTTATATCTCACCTCAAAAGTGCTGAGCATGGGGTCCTTATTTACAGAAGGAAAACACTGTTTTATCAATCAAGAACATCCTTTAGCAGAAAAAGCATTGAAATTATTATTGGATAAATTAGAAGAAAAATACAATGCTTTAAATGCCGATATGTTAGTTTTGAGAGATTTCGAAAAGGACAATAGTTACAATAAAACAATAGTAGATCAGGGTTATTTTAAAATAGACATGCCTGAATCTTGTGTAGTTGAAAACCATGTTTGGCATACCTACGAAGAGTTTACAGAAACATTATCTCTTCGTTCCCGTAAACATTTCAGTAAAGAGATAGAACCTTATGAGGAGTGCTATGATGTTACAATAAAAGATAAATTGAGCAAATCAGAAATAGAAAGAGCATACCAACTCTACAACAATGTAAAAGACAATAACTACGCTATCAATACATTTCGATATTCTCAATATGTTTTTGAAAATATGAATGAAAGTCCAAACTGGGAGTTCATACTATTGGCATTGAAAGCAGATACCGAAAATCCATTCGTAGGAATCATGTTTTGCTACAAAAACAGCAATCACACCTATGTCCCGGAATTAATAGGCATGGATTATAAATGGGCAAAAGAATACCAACTATACAGACAATTGTTATTTCAAACCATAAAAAGAGCTAATGAGCTGCAATTTCAAAAAATAGACTTTGGAGTGTCCGCTTCTTTTGAAAAAAGAAAATTAGGTGCTAGGGTAATTCCAAAAGTAGCTTATGTTCAGGCAAGAGACAATTACGCAATGGAACTTATGAATACTTTGCAAAATGATTACAAATCAATTGCAAAATGACGAAAGTATTTGATAACTAATATTTAATGAGATGTTTGAAAAATCGATTGAATCATTTAATGCTGTCTGCAATGAAATTTTAGAGGCAAACGAAACGATGCAGAATAAGGCTTGCAACGGAATTGTTTTGTGTAATAAAACATTAACGAACTTAAAAGAGATGGTTGATAAAAATGATTTCAACACTGTCCCAGAGGAGATCGATTTTTTTAAAAATATCAAGCCCGTTCCCATGAGTTTACTAATTTATTTTACAGAAGTACGTTCCTGCGAACTAAGAATGCCTAAAGCGGGTAACACTTATAAGGTCGAATTCCTCCAAAAAGAATTGAGAAAAATCAATAAGTTCTTTTACAGAAATGCCGATTTTGTGCATTATATGGAACAAGGTTACTGTTATCTAGATCATCAATTCTTTACCAGAAACCATCGGGATAATTTTTCTTTTACCCCCATGACCGATTATTACCAGTTTCCGGAATTTACAACATCGCAAGACATGCTTTGGGCAAAAGTAAAAGCGATGTATCGATTTATTCATTACATCCGACAAGCGCTGAAAAGACTAAAAGTGGATGATTCTGAAATATTTGAAGAAAAAAAACACAAAGTATTGGTATGGACAGGGCCAAAAACAGCTTTAACAGAATTGATTTATGCTTTGTTTTCTAATGGTACAATCAATCATGGTGCGGCAGACATTAATACGCTAACAGCATCCTTTGAAGATTTTTTCAACATCAAACTTGATAACATCTATAAAACCTATACCGAAATCAAAGCCCGTAAAAGCAGTAAGACAAAATTTCTGGAAGAACTAACGCTAAACCTGCAACAAAAAATGTACAGAGAAGACCAAGAGTAAAGCCGTAACTACGAAAGCTCACAAGCAGTAAATCCTGATTTAAAAGGATATACTGCTTTTTTTTGCTAGAATCAATCAAAGAATAATTCCCAGTAAAAATTAAGGTTTTTTACGGTTTTTAAATGTTAATTTTTTTCGTACTACGAAAGCTATTGGGATAAAATCCAATAATTGCCACCAAATTTTGTAAAAATAGACTAACCAGTATCGATTTAAGACGGGATTCGTGGTTCACTCATTTTTTATGACAGAATCACTCAAATAATTGGAGCCTAAAAAGAGAATATTTTAAATCGAATAAGAAATCATCATTTTTTAGAGAATTATTTTCTAGTAAAACCGAGGCTTTAAGAATTTTAAATGTTAAAATTTTTCAGTACTACGATAGCCATTGGGATAAAATCTAACAAAAGCTACTGAATTTTGTAAAAGCATATTAAACAGTATCTCTATCTGGAAGAATTGCTACATACTGCGTATTGAACCTAAAATATTAATTATGAATGTTGACAGAATAGAATTTATGGCTTGGATGGAGCGAATAATTGAGAGGTTCGACATCCTTATGGAATTGGTAAGCGGGGCTAAAAATCAAAGTGCTATTATTGATGGAGAAGAGTTGCTTGACAATCAGGATATTTTGCAAATGCTGAAGATAAGTACACGATCCCTGCAGCGTTACCGCTCTTCCGGCAAGTTGCCCTATTATACAATTAGTGGGAAAATTTATTATAAGCTCTCAGATGTGCATCAGTTCATCAGAGAAAGTTTTACTGCTTCCATGCCCAAAGTAAAAGTCAACGGGTGACAAATAATGCCAACGGATGTCAGTTAGTGCAAAACAGTGGAAGCCTCTTTTACTTTAGATGTCGAACTTAAAAATTTCAAATTATGAGTGAACAAACTTTAGATAAACCACAATCTCCTGAACAATTATCGGAGATATTATTGGTGCTGGACAAAGAGAAAAAGAAAATTCAGGCTGTAAAGGGTATTGATAAAAATGGCAAGCTAGAGACCATTGACCCTACAAAGAAAAACCAAAACCAGTTTATGCGGGTGGATAAGAATGGCGATTTGTTTTCCAACTTCTTCTCCAATTTCTTCAGCCAGTTGAAGAACCCTACTAATTTCTCATTTTTCAAAGTTCCCGCACCATTGGCTATTAATATGGCAAAAGAAATGCAAAAACAGGTAGATCACCCAACATCTGAAGGAGAACTACTAATGAAGCAACACAAAGAGGAAACGGAACTAGGTAAAAATAATAAACAAGAAAATAAAAATAGTATGGAAACAACACAGAAAACATCAGAGACAGGTGAATACCGCTACAAACCAGAACAGATTGACTGGGAAACAATGAACAATCTCGGGCTGAATAAAGAAAAACTCGAAAAGATGAACCTCCTTGATCCTTTATTGAGAGGTTTTAAAACCAATGAGCTTGTACCAGTAAGCCTTAATCTCGGTACTGCCGTTACCCGTATGGATGCACGGTTGTCTCTGCAACAAAATGATGAAGGGGCGGTTGTGGTTGCCATTCATGGTATCCGCAAAGAACCTAACCTAAATTTTCCTTTTTTCGGTCACGAGTTCACTAAGGAAGATAAAGAGAACCTGCTCCAGACAGGGAATATGGGACGTGTGGTCAATCTGACCAATCCAAAAACGAATGAGAGCATTCCATCCATTGTCAGCGTGGACAGGTTTACCAATGAACTTGTTGCACTGCGAACAGACAAAATCAAAATCCCTGATGAGATTAAAGGCGTGAAACTAGATGATGTACAAAAGCAAACCCTAATGGAGGGCAAACCACTTTATATCGAAGGAAAGAAAAACAAAAAAGGAACTGCGTTTGATGCAACCGTACAATTCAATGCCGATAAACGTTTTGTAGAGTTCCTGTTTGATAGGGGTAACTCCAATAAGCAGATGCAAGGTAATCAGCAAGCC
>RRZT010867316.1_pt1 | contig 10247 bp, 12 predicted proteins | sample 2165551 | NCBI WGS metagenome assembly RRZT01 (sample SAMN10456910, study PRJNA506462) | wastewater metagenome | biome: wastewater; feature: sludge; material: wastewater sludge; isolation source: wastewater sludge with Escherichia coli K12::gfp cells carrying plasmid... | place: USA: Moscow, Idaho...
CACACCTTGCTAAAAGAATTGACCTTTTGGCGTAGCCTATTAACTCTAATTTTCCAATAATTTAATTTTCTTTTTTTGGCTTGTCAAGGGCGATTGAAGCGCATAGGAAAGCCTCCAACCTTTTTGTTTAAAAGCCGGAGCCGAAAGGCGACAAGATAAACCGCCGAGAAATGGAGCGGGAGCGAAGCGACACGGATGGCGGTTTCTTTGGTTGTTTTTAAGCCGGAGGCGAATATGGTGGCTTGTTTAACCCTGTATCTGCTTTTTCAGAGCATCGTTTTCGTTTTTAAGCTCCTCTATTTGCTTCCGTAGTTTCCAAACATATATGCTAGACAAGATGATTACGGCTACGCCTACTAAGTCAGTAATTGTTGATAGTTCCATTAATTCTTCCTTTTGTTTATTTCTTATGATTGTACATTTTTTTCCAAAATTTAGGACTTCTTTTTATGGGGTTTTTGACGTACAAAATTACCGATGAGGGCAATTCTTTTAGCAAGGTGTGAATTGCGCTTGTGCTATTCATCGCCGCATAAAAGTTGGCCGGAGTTTGAAATGCAAGCTTTAGTAATCTTGGGGTAAAACTTGGGGTAAGGCGATTTTTTGGGGTAAGTCAAAAGTGCCTTGAAGTACTGATTTTATTGGTGCGCCCGACAGGATTCGAACCTGTGACCTTCAGAATCGCAATCTGAAACTCTATCCAGCTGAGCTACGGGCACATTAGGGGGTTATTTTTGAGGGTGTGATTGTATCACACCTTTTAAAAAATTAACCGTATATTTTTTTGAGAGATTCAAGCTTTGAAGAGAGATTCAAAAGGAGCATATCGGCGGTTATCAATGCGGCCATTGCACCGACGACTACGGCACCTCTGGCGGCTATGCACGGATCGTGTCTCCCTTTTAGGTTCATTATCTCCTCTTCACCGTTTACATTTACGGTTTGCTGAGAGACAAATATTGATGGCGTTGGCTTAAAATAAACCTTTAGCTCGATATCTTGTCCGGTACTGATGCCGCCCAGTATACCGCCTGCGTTGTTGGATAAAAAGCCGTTTTTGTCACGCTGGTCGTTATTTTGGCTGCCTCTCATAGACGAAGCCTTGGTTCCTGTCCCTATTTCAACCGCTTTGACACCGTTTATCCCCATCATAAGGGCACCAATCTGTGAATCAAACTTGTGATACAACGGCTCGCCGAGACCTGCCGCAACCCCTGATATTCTGGCTTTGACGGCACCACCGACAGAATCGTGCGAATCCCTCGCTTCCCCTATCTTTTGCTTCATCTCCGACTCTTTTAGCGGGCAGAGGGCAAATATCTCACTCTCTTTTGCAAACTCGAAATCCTCTGTTTCGGCGACACACTCACCTATCTGAAATACCCCATAGTCTACCGTTATCCCAAACTCCCGCAAGAGCATTTTTGCAAAAGCTCCGGCCGCCACCCTAGCCGCCGTCTCTCTGGCTGAGCTTCTGCCGCCCCCTCTGTAATCTCTGATACCGTATTTTGACATATACCCAAAATCTGCATGCCCCGGTCTAAAGCTATTTGCCACAGCGCTATAATCGGCAGATTTTTGGTCTTTGTTTCGTATGAGAACAGCTATCGGGGTTCCGGTCGTTATGCCGTCAAATACACCGCTTAATATCTCCGGCATATCCTCTTCACTCCGCTGCGTAGAGTAAAGATTTTTCCCCGGTCTCCTCTTGTCCATCTCTGATAGCAGAAACCGAGTATCCACCGCAACGCCGGCCGGCATTCCGTCAATTACGCACCCTATACCGGCTCCGTGCGACTCGCCAAAGGTAGTTACCCTAAGAGCCATCCCAAAACTATTCACCTACTGACCTTTTTTCAAAATTTCCAAAGTTATTTTTGCCGCTTCCTGTTCGGCCTCTTTTTTACTAGGCCCCGTAGCTTTGGCATAAGATTTTTTGTTCACCAAAACCTCTACCGTAAACTCTTTTTTATGATCCGGTCCGGTTGAGCCTACCATAATATACTCCGGAGTTACACCAAACCTAGCCTGAGTCAACTCCTGCAAAGAGGTTTTGTAGTCGCTAAATAGCGTCATTAGGTCGATTTTCGGATACACCCTCTCCATCATCTCTACGGTAATCCGTCTGACAGTCTCTAGCCCCTCCTCAAGATACACGGCTCCCATCAAGGCCTCAAAAGCATTCGATAAAATCGACGGTTTATTTCGTCCACTATTATTCTCTTCGGCGTTTGAGATCATGATGTATTTACCTAGACTAATCTCATTGGCCAACCGCATAAACCCTTTTTCGTTAACTATAGAGGCTCTAATTTTTGAGAGATTACCCTCGTTGGCAGTCGGAAATTTGATATACAGATACTCCCCCACTATCAAGTCCAAAACGGCATCTCCCAAAAATTCGAGCCTCTCGTTGTTATACGGTTTTTTACAGCTTTTGTGCGTCAAAGCGTGAGTCAAAAGCTCTTTGTTTTTAAACGTATATTGTATATTTCTCTCTAGTTCGTCAAACGACATACTTATTTCCCATTTTTTTGGTATATCTCGGCTTGCGATTTTGCTATTTTATCGCACTCTTCGTTTTGCGGATGCCCGCTATGTCCCCTCACCCACGACGCTTTAATCTTGTGCCCTTTTGAGACTGCGATATACTCCTCCCACAAATCTACGTTTTTTACCCCCTTAAAGCTCTTTTTTACCCATCCGTAAATCCATTCGTTAATGGCCTTTGCCACATACTCCGAATCTGTAACCAGAGTTATCTCGCACGGCTCTTTTAAAACCTTTATGGACTCGATAGCCGCTTTTAGCTCCATCCTGTTATTTGTGGTGTGAGCCTCTCCCCCGCAAACGGTTTTTGTGTGTTTCTCTCCGTTTCTCTCATATTCGAGTATGCCGCAATATCCGCCGGCTCCGGGATTTCCGAGGCTAGAGCCGTCCGTATATATATGTATCCGCTTCACCAACTCTCCAAAGAAAACTCACCGCCGAAAGGGTTTTTCGATAAGATCGTTTTTGGCCTGCATGAGTTTTCGGCATGGCAGTTTTTGCAAATAAAAAAATAGTCTATATCGACGTACGAACATTTTTGACACGAATACTCAAATACCAAGGCTGCATCCTCTCCGTAGTCTGTTTTTTTTAGCGCCCGAAATGCGTCAAGCTCCAATACTCCGCTTTTGCCCTCATACGAAATTAGCTTTTTTCCGTCCAGAACGGCTTTAAACATAGGATTTGAAACTTTTTCAAACCCTTTTAGATCGGCTTGCCAGACGACATCAAGGAGCGAGTCGTCAAAACTCTCTTCCAAAAATTTTTCTGCCGCAATCTTATCTAAAATGATAGCCAGTCTGAGCCTCTCCCTTTTAAAATAAGGGATATTGCCACTGTACCCTTCTAGGGTATCCAATTTTTGCCTCTCCGTAACTGCTTTTGAGAGTTTGGCTGCAAGAGAGATAAACTCTTTTTTTGCCGATACATTGACCCCCAACTCCTCAAGAGCATCCAAACCGTCAAGCGCCTTTTCAAGCTCCCCCCTTTTTTCATACAAAAAAACGAGAGAATCTAGTGTTTTTTGGTTTCTGGGAGACAAAAAAAGGCTTTTTTCATACGCCTCTACGGAACGTTGCAAAAAACCGCCTTTTGTATATATATCCCCCATTGAGGATAATACGGCGGCTTTTTTCTCTTTCTCAAAGTGTGTGAGGTGCTCCAAAATGGCCAAATTGATTTTTAGGGCACCCTCCAAATCACCGTTATCAACATATACGCCGGATAGCTTTGTGAGTATCTCGTAGCTTTTCGGATATGAGACCAACAGCTCACCGTAGTCTGCCTCCTCTTTTGCGGGGGCAAACTTGTTCAAAAACCGTCTGACTGCTTTTGTCTCCGTATCGGTTTTTATTTTTGACAATACGATACTAACGGTCGCTATGACCATTGCAATACCGGCTAACGCCGCAAAACCGAATATGGGATCTCTCAAATCCAAACCGCCGTCCATAAAAAAATTGTATCAAATCTAAGTTATAATGAACGTATGATAAAAACCGAATCCATCGAATCTCTCAAGCAAATTATAGACATAGTAGACGTAGTAGGGAACTATGTAGAGCTAAAAAAATACGGCTCCAACTTCAAGGCCTGCTGCCCGTTTCATGCCGAAAAAACACCTAGTTTTGTTGTTAGTTCCACAAAAGGAATTTTCCACTGTTTCGGGTGCCACGCCTCCGGAGATGCGATAAAGTTTGTCCAGGATTATGAAAAAATCGGCTATGCGGAGGCCATTGAAAAGCTTGCCGATATGTTCAATTTTAAGCTCGAATACACAACGGCGCAAACCAAAAAAACAGACATACTGGAGAGGTTTAACGATTTTTTTAAAAAAAATCTGGAGAACAATAAAACCGCAAGGGAGTATATACTCAAAAGAGGGGTTTACGAGAGCCAGATAGAGAGGTTTGAGCTAGGATATGCGCCGTCATCCTCCGAGCAAATAGCTTTTTTAAAAAGCTCGTTCTTGTCATCCGTGGATGCCGTAGAAACCGGAATTTTCGGTGAAGAGGGCGGGAGAATATTTGCAAGGCAGGTTGAGAGGATCACGTTTCCAATAAAAAACCAAAACGGCAAAATAATCGGCTTCGGCGGCAGGACAATCACCAACCATCCGGCCAAATATATCAACTCCCCCCAAACAAGACTCTTTAATAAATCAAAAGTCTTTTACGGAATTAATCTAGCAAAAGAGCAGATATTTAAAACCAGAGAGCTAATCGTCTGCGAGGGGTATATGGACGTTATCATGCTCCATCAGGCAGGATTTACGAATGCGGTTGCGGTACTTGGGACGGCGCTGACAAAAGAGCATCTCCCGTTTATCAAAAAAGCCGAGGCAAAAGCGGTGCTTGCTTTTGATACCGATGGGGCAGGACTGAATGCGGCATATAAATCGGCAAAACTACTCACGGAATCCTCGATAGAGGGCGGCGTGGCCGTTTTTGACAAAGGGTTTGATCCGGCAGATATGATAAAAGAGGGGAAAACAAACGAACTGGCTCATATTTTTAGAAAATCAAAACCGTTTATGGAGTTTTTGTTTGAAAGTATCGTAAAAAAATACGATATGTCCAGCCAAAACGACAAAGAGAGAGCGGCAAACGAGGCAAAAGAGATATTAGCGGCCTCCAACAAAATCTTTTTGGAGGAGAATAGGAGGCTTGCTAGCGCACTCCTAAATGTCCCGATCTCAACGTTTAAGATAAAAAAAGATGGCGACAAAGAGCGGTTAAACATCTCAAAATACGATCCGGCAGAGGCCTCGGCGATCAAAAGTATGCTACAAAACCATACGCTTCTCGATATGGCGGCAAACAGAATAGGCTCTGAGATGTTTGAGGCGCACAGGGATTTGTACGAACTTTTGGCGGCAGGAGATTTTGATTCTGCAAGACTTTTGGAGATAGAGCAAAACGAGCAAATAAAGGCGATGAGCGGCGAAGATTTGCACTCTTTTCTGGTGGCAAAAAGTTTGATTTTTTACGACAAAATACTGTTTAAGATAAAAACCTCAAAAGATATAGAGACTACAGAAAAGTCGTTTTTTATCCAAAAAGTTATGGCGGCAAAAGAGAGATTAAAAAAAGGGGAGTTGTCTGAGATAGACGACTCCATTGTTAGCTTATTCGGATAACTCGGTATATATAGAGCCGCATCTGGCTATCGTATCGGCATCTATCGTAATTTTTTCGGTTTGAAAGTTAAACGCAATTTTTTTACCGTCAAAGCTAACCATAGGGCTTTCAGACCCAAATAATCTCAAAACATCGGATTTTGGAATCCCCTCTGAATCAACAAAGGTTCCGCCCACTATCGGAGCCTCCAAAATAGGCAAAACTATATCGTTAAATTTCTGCATATCAAACGGTTTTGAGATAAATCCGGCAATCCCTAGATTTTGAAACTCGGCCAAAAGAGGTTTTGTAATCGCACTTGACACCATTACTATTTTTACATGTGCCAGATTTGCGTACTCTCTCATCTTTTTGACGGTCTGAAACCCATTTAGAATAGGCATATTGTAATCCAAAAACAAGATACCGGTATCTGTGTTTGCCGCCAGTAGTCTAAGAGCCGCCTCGCCGTCGCCGGCCTCCAAAACATTATTAATGCCCATTTTATCAAGGTTCGTTTTGATAATTTTTCTGATAGTCATACTATCGTCAACAATCATTGCTTTTATATCTATACCCATCACATCACCGTTGAAATTAATATTGAATATTTAGAGGGAATCTCTATTTTCCGCTCTTTTAAAAAATTTTTTGCCGCAACGTTTAGCCACTCCCTATCGGTCGAGACCTCCCTGCAGACAAAAAACAGCTTCCCTTCCTCTTTTAAAAGCTCATACTTACCGACGCTGACGCTGAGAGGTCTCTCCTCGCCGGCCAACTTTGTTTTGAAAAATATTTTTTTGGACTTATTGTTGATGGCAAACTCGTGAAGCTCACCGTAACCGTTCGTCTGCAAATAAATATCCAAAACCGCACTTACAATCGAAGATAAAATTTTGTTTTTATCATCAAACGATTTTAATATACCATCGGATCCGCTTTGTCCGAAAACACTGGATGAAAAAAACAAAGAAACTAAAAATGAGAATATTATCTTATTTAACAAGTTTTTACCTGATAAAAATCTAAAATTTGTGCCGATAATTATAGCAAATAGTTTATTGCCGTATTATGAGTATCCAGCAAGGTTAATATTTTTTTTAATAAAATGAACCATTTTTGATGAAGAGGCGTTTTAACTTTGGAAAAAGATGAGATATTAGAGTTTATCGGCAAAATCAGAGACAAAGCGATAACAAAACTCTCAGACACGATGACACCGGCGTATCCTAAATATTATGACAGAGTATTTAAAGAACTCATGTCCGATGTCGATAATCCGGATATTGCAAAACTCTTCAAAAGATACTCCGAAGATTGCAGTGAGCAATCAAGAGACGATGAGTTGGAAAAATATATGAAGATGTGTAAGCAAAGCATAGACGCATTCACCGTCAGCAACAAATCTATGTCAAAAGCTATCTTGGCACAGGGGGACTATCTTGATAGTATCCAAACAGAGGCTCCGGACGGCATACATATAGATTACCAAAAAATCATCTCATCAATGCTCTCTTTTCAAGGACAACTCCTAGAAGAGCTAAGGCGCTCGGACGGACACATAAGAAAACTTGAAACAGATCTGGAACAGGCGCTTGGCGAATCGAGATACGACCCGCTCACAAAACTGCTAAACAAAAAAGCCTTTATGTCGGACGTAGATTCTATCCTCCAAAAAGCCTCAACGCAAAAAAGTGATTTGTCGGTGGCATACATAAAAATAGGAAAGTTTCAGGATATTAGCGCAAAACTGGGATATCTCGCAGGAGACAAGGTGTTGATTTTTTTATCCAACACCCTCAAAAGCATACTCGCTAACGACAAAAGAATATACCGTGTCGGAGAAGATGAAATACTTGTTTTAATAGACGACACATTCAATGAAAAGCCGCTTGAGATAGCAAAAAAAATCATCTCAAAAATCGAACTCTCAAAACTAGTCTACTCCGAACAACCGCTCAAAATCAATGTCGCTATCGGCATGGCCAAATTCAACCATGACGACGACTACATATCGCTGATTGAGAGGGCTTCAAAGGCACTCGCAATGGCCAAAGAGGCGGGTGGAAACTTTGTGAAGGAGTTTATAATATGAGTCCCGTAGAGCTGCTCAAAAAGCTGATAGCCTTCAAATCCCTAACTCCTGATTCTGACGGGTGCACTCGGTTTGCGGCGGAGTATTTGGATGGATTTGAGAGGATAGATGCGAATAAAAACGGTGTCGAAAATATATTTTTGTACAAAAAATTTAACAATGGGCCACATCTGTGTTTTGCCGGACATATAGACGTAGTACCTGCCGGAGAGGGGTGGAATAGCGACCCGTTTGCCGCCCTTGAGAAAGACGGAGTGATTTTTGGGCGCGGGGCTGCCGATATGAAAGGGGGTGTAGCCGCTTTTTTGTATGCCGCAAAAAATGCAAAAGATTTTTGTGGAACCCTGTCCGTACTTCTGACAAGCGACGAAGAGGGGGATGCCGAATTCGGAACCGTATATATGCTTGAAAAACTAAAAGAGCTGGATATGCTGCCGGATTACTGCATCGTAGCGGAACCGACGTGCGAAGCGGTATTTGGCGATACGATCAAGGTCGGTAGACGTGGCTCCGTAAACGGCGTTTTGACGATAAGAGGGAGAGGTGGGCACGCCGCCTATCCTGAAAAAGCTGTAAACCCGATAACTCTCCTATCCAGAGTACTCCCAAAAATATCAGATGCAAAACTGGATAACGGCGATCAATACTTTAGCGCTAGCAGACTGGTTGTAACCGATATAAAAGGCGGATACGGCAAACACAATGTAATCCCTAGCGAAATTACCGTAATGTTTAATGTTAGAAATAGCACCGCCACAAGCAACCTTGACATTGAGAACTTTATAAAAGGGGTTCTATCAGGCGAAGGGATTGATAACTATGAGCTAAAAATATCTGTCGGCTCAAAATCGTTTATTATAGACAGCAACAACTCATCGGAGCAATATTTTGGACTACTCTCAAACATAATAGCCGAGGAATCCGGCATCAATCCTAAAGCTTCCACGGCCGGCGGAACGAGCGATGCAAGGTTTATAGCCGAGTACGGTATCAAAGTGTTGGAGTTTGGGGTTAGAAACGAGACGATACATGCACCTAACGAGTGTGTCGAGACAGAAGAGATCGAAAAATTAACGGCAATCTTTCAAAAACTAATCGGAGATTTTTCTCTTAAGATTTAGTAAAAACGAATTTGATATAATTCCGTTTTACTTTTTGTCCCGGTAGCTCAGATGGATAGAGCGCAGAATTCCTAATTCTGAGGCCATTGGTTCGAATCCACTCCGGGGCACCACTGTTTTAGGCAATTAGGTTTTTTTATTTAACGCCTATGGAGGGTATATATAATGAAATTACACTGCAATGAAATCTTAAAGTCTTTCGAATACGACGAAGAGCGTGGCTGTTGGATTAGAAAAGAAGACGGTAAAGCTTTTGAATTACTAGAAAAAGATGCTGACGACCTAGTCAGAATATCGGAAATAACAGATAACTGTTCAGCCGAATAATAATCCGGTTCGCCGCTAGGCGAACCTATATCTCTACTTTTCCACCCAAAAAATCAAGTATTGAACAAAACTATCAACCATAATTTTTAGATAAAATAAAAACTTATATTATTGATATTTAAAAAAATTATAAGACACATTTTTTCACCCCTTTTGTTTTTTCGGTATAAAAAAAATTAAAATTTTTAATATTTAATGTTCGGTTAATATTTCTTATCATAGAATCAAATAGCCTATAAAGGAGGTTTTATGAGGAGAAACAAACTACTAGCGGCAACGCTAGCGGTAGGCTTTTTTTGCTCATTCGCAAGCGCAAGCGTAGAAAGCGGGCAAAAGCTTTATCTAAAGGCATGTAAAAATTGTCACGGCAACGGCGTAAAAGGTGCTGCTATGACAACGCAAGCCGGATGGGATAAGCTATTTGCAAACGATGCTGCCGCCATTGTCGAAAAGCATAAAAACGATGCCAAAGCGGCTTCTTTCTTTAACGGCCCGTCGTTTAAAGGACAGATGCAGGATTTGCACGACTTTTTAAAAGAGTACGGCTCGGATAGCGGTAACGTACCTGCTTGCGGGTAACGTTTTAAAAGTACACGCATTTTTTAAATTTTAATAACACAAAAGGAGTGTTTATGAAAAGACTTAGCATTATTTCTCTTGCTACAGCACTTTCATGCTCGGCCTTTGCCGCCGACGACATGGCAGCCCTAAAGGCAGAGCTAGCGCAACTAAAATCACAAGTAGCGGAATTAAAGAAAAATCAAGAGGCTTCTGACGTTGCATCTCTTGCAAGACAAATGCAAGAGCTAAAAACAAGAACCGGCGGCGATAACCTTAAGTGGGATGTTGACTATAGAGTAAGCTATGATATGCTTGATTATAAAATGGCAGATGGTACTCAAACGGGCAATGGAGTGCTCTCTAATAGGTTATGGCTTGGCATGAAAGCCGCTCCTAGAAAAGACTTTAGCTTTATAGGCCAGCTTGCGTATAATAAAGCGTATGGTGCAAATGCCAACAATGAAAGTCCTAGTG
>RRZT012743326.1_pt1 | contig 10247 bp, 11 predicted proteins | sample 2165551 | NCBI WGS metagenome assembly RRZT01 (sample SAMN10456910, study PRJNA506462) | wastewater metagenome | biome: wastewater; feature: sludge; material: wastewater sludge; isolation source: wastewater sludge with Escherichia coli K12::gfp cells carrying plasmid... | place: USA: Moscow, Idaho...
GCATGGAAATGGACGCCGAGGCATTCCATGCGGTGCTGCAAAAGGTGCTGTATGAATTTCCCATCAGCTCCGTGCAACTGCTGATGCCCGGGTGGATCAAGTGCCTGGACGATCAGGATCCTTGGAAAACGGAGTTGTTCGCTGCGGTACAACAGGACTGCCACAGTTTGTCCACCATTGACAGTGTGAAGTCGTTTATTGCCGCCTTGGCAAAGGTCTCGCGGATTGAAAGCGTACAGGTGCGGCGATTGGATCTGTCTACCGGCGATGTGCAGCTGGATGTGCAGGTGGACCACAGTTACTTTTATCAGGTATTGTCTGAGAAATGCGGCCTGACCATTGCCAACGAACGCCAGTTAATGGAGCAGATCTTGCAGCTGGTAACCGTCAAGCAGCGGTTTGCACGGTTTGAGCAGGCGCTGGCGGATGTGGAGAATAGCGGATACGGTATTGTAATGCCCGCCATGGATGAGATGCATCTGGATGAGCCGGAAATTATGAAACAGGGTGGCCGCTACGGTGTAAAGCTCCGGGCACAGGCGCCTTCCATTCATATGATCCGCTGCAACACGTACACAGAAGTAGCACCCATTGTGGGCAGTGAAAGCCAGTCCCAGGAGTTGGTCATGTACCTGCTCAAAGAGTTTGAACAGGACCCGGCAGCTATTTGGAACACCAATTTGTTTGGCAAGCCGCTGTTGGATCTGGTGAACGAGGGGCTGAATAACAAGCTTTACCGTATGCCGGAGGACGCCCGCAACAAGTTCAGAGAGACCATCGAGCGGGTGATCAACGAGGGGTGCAGCGGGCTGATCTGTATTATTCTTTAACAAAGAAAAACAAAAAAACGGAGCCGTTTGGCTCCGTTTTTACCATCAATAAAAATAAAATTTGGCTTCCAGTACCAAGGCCAGCGCTGCTTGCAGCAGAATGAATACCGGCAGGGTGATCATGAATTTTTTGTGCCGGTTCTTGTGGCGGATCAGGCGCATGGTCATGTACTCACCCACAGCACCGCCTAAAAGCGCCACGAACAGCAGCGTATCCTCCGGTACGCGCCATTTGCCTTTTTTGGCACGGACCTTGTCGCTGACGGTCAGCACGATGGCCAGCAGGTTGGTGCCCACCAACCAAAGCAGGGCGAACTGGTACAGGCTCACGCTTGCTTTTCCGGCTTAAAGGGCTTTAAGTCCTTTAGGTCAAAGTTGCCGATGGACAGGGGAGAACCCTTTTTGAAATCATCGCCCTTTTGCTCGTCTACACCAAAGACGGCGGCGCAGTTGGGACACACCAAAAAGTACACCGTTTGGCATTCCAGGGGCAGCGGCAGCTTTACGGCAATGCGGCGCTCAAAGTTGGAAAACACGCCAAAATGCCCTTTTTTGCCGCACTGGGGACAGGTGAGCTCCACCGTCTCGCCGCGGGCTTTAATGCGATTATCTGTACCTAATCTGTATTCCATAACATCACCTATGCTTATTTTACAATATTTTTAGAAAGTGTCAAGTATGAAGAAAGTATTCCTCTCTCTTTTCTGCCTGGTACTGCTGTGCGGATGCACGGTGAACAAACCGGCACAAATCGAGACCACAACGGCGCCGGACACGGCTGCAGCCGGAGAACTGACCGTGCGAAGCGTGTGGATCACTTACTACGAGCTCCAGGCCTTTACCGGCAAATACGATACCGGCGGCGACTTTTACAGCGCCGTATCAAAGGCTTTTGCTCAGTTGCAAAGGCGGGGCTTTACGGCGGTCACCGTGCAGGTGCACCCCTGCGCAGACGCCTTTTATCAGTCCAAATACTTTCCGGTCAGCGTCTACTGCTTTGGCAAAGCGGGCGGGGAACTAAAATACGACCCATTGGAACTGCTGTGCAAGGCGGCACACGAAAATCAACTGAAAATCGAAGCCTGGTTCAACCCTTACCGGGTGAGCCAGCAGAATAAGATTGACAAACTCAGCGACGATAACATTGCTAAAAAGTGGTATAAGGAGAAAAACGGCAATGTGGTGATCGTGAATCAAAAAATCTACTTTAACCCGGCGTCCAAAGCGGTGCAAAAACGCATTGTGGCCGGCGTGCGGGAAATTGTGAAAAACTACCCGGTAGACGGCATCCATTTTGATGATTACTTTTACCCGGATACCGATAAGAAAATTGACACTAAGCAGTATGCTGTCTACTGCGCAGACGGCGGCAACCTGTCTTTAGGCGACTGGCGGCGCAGCCGGGTGAATGACCTGATCCGTGCTGTTTATAAAGCTGTGAAAGAAGAAAATCAAAGCTGTACCTTTGGCATCAGCCCGGCGGCGGGCATTGCCAATGATCGGGACAGTTTGTACGCCGATGTGGAGACCTGGGCAACCCAAAAGGGTTACTGCGATTATCTGTGTCCCCAGGTGTACTTCGGCTTTCTGAACGATACCCTGCCGTTTATGAAAACGGTGAAAGACTGGCGGGATCTGGTCACCGCCTGTGATCTTTATATCGGCCTGCCGCTGTATAAATGCGGCAAGGCAGACGCCTACGCCGGGCGGGGCAAAGGCGAATTCCGGGAAAATAAGAATATGATCTTTCGCCAAATTCAGTTTATCCGCCAAATTCCGGCGGTAAAGGGCTTTTATGTGTTCTCCTACGGCTATCTATCCGATGACAGCGTAGGGGAGGAGGTCAGCGGCCTTTACTCTGCTATGCAGTGATCGGCGTTTTCTACTCCGGTAATGGTTACATCCACCAGATCGCCGATGTGCAGATCCCGACGGTGGATGGTCACCGGTACATAATTGCGGGTGTAGCCGGTGTAGGTACCGTTTGATTGTTGCTGCTCTACCAGCACCTGGGCTTTTTGACCCACCAGACCGTCAAAATAGGCCTCACGCAGTTTGTCTGTCTCTGCAATCAACTTTTTTGCGCGGCGTTCCTTCTCCTGCCGAGGTACGCTGTCGCCCCGTTTAGAGGCGGCTGTGCCCTCTCGCTGAGAGTAGGGGAATACATGTACCTTTTCAAACCCGATCTTCTTTGCAAAGGCCAGGCTCTCTTCAAAATCGGCTTCTGTTTCTTCATGAAAGCCGGTCATCATGTCCGTGGTCAAAGTGGCACCCGGGAATGCGGCACGCAGCTTGCGGCACAGGTCTGCATATTCATCCGCCGTGTAGTGGCGGTTCATGGATTTTAAGGTTTTGGTGCAGCCGCTTTGCAGGGAGATGTGAAACTGGGGACAGAATTTTTCTATCTTTGCCAGCCCGGCAATCATGCGGTCGGTGATGTGGTCCGGCTCCAGAGAGCCCAGGCGCACCCGGGCAATGCCGGGGGTGCGGTCGCAAATGGCAACAGCGTCCAGCAGGTCAAAATCCTGCCCCTTGCCGTAGGCGGACAGGTTGATGCCCACCAGTACGATCTCTTTAATGCCGTGGGCAGCCAGGTCCTGCACTTCTTTTTCCAGGTCCGCCGGCGCCTTGGAGCGCACACGCCCCCTGGATTTGGGGATAATGCAGTAGGAGCAAAACCGGTCACAGCCATCCTCAATTTTTACAAAGGCGCGCACGCGCTGCCCAAAGCCGCTGATGGCGCAGGGGGCAAAGGGGTCGCCGGTTTGGTGGGCGTTAATGTCCACAATGCGGCTTTTTTCTGTATGATACCGGTTGATGATGGAAAAAATATCACCGTCGCTCTTGTTAGAGAATACAATGTCTGCGTCCAGCTGGGCCTTGGCCTCCTCCGGGAACGCCTGGGGCATACAGCCGGTGAGAATCACCGTTGCGCCCGGGTGACGGCGCTTAAAGCGGCGCACGCTTTGGCGGGTCTTTTGGTCCGCAGTGGCGGTTACCGTACAAGAGTTGACGATGTAGTAGTCCGCTTCCTGATCCGGGGACACAATCTCAAAACCGGCGCTGCGCAGCAGCTCGGCCATATATTCACTTTCATACTGGTTGACCTTGCAGCCAAGGGTGTAAAAAGCAGCTTTCATATCTATTACGCTCCAATCCACGACATTATAGCATAAAGCCGGTGGGGGAGCAAGATTTTTAGCGCAAACAATGAGGTGGTTTGATGAAAAGAATCGGAACATTTTTGCTGGCTTTGATGCTGGCGTTGGCGGTGCCTGCGCCCTGCTTTGCCGCTGTGGATGAAAAGACGGTAGAGGCACCCAGCGCCGTGCTGGTGAGCGCAGATACAGGGGCTGTGCTCTTTGAGAAGAATGCCCACGACAGGCGCTCCCCGGCATCGGTCACTAAGCTGATGACCATGCTGCTGGTGGCGGAAGCCTTGGACACCGGCAAGATTAAACTGACGGATACAGTCACCGGCAGTGCCAACGCAGCCTCCAAGGGCGGCTCCCAAATCTGGCTGGAAGTGGGGGAGCAGATGACCGTGGAGGAACTGCTGAAGGCGGTGGTGATCGCGTCCGCCAATGACGCCTGTACGGCGCTGGCAGAGTTCGTAGCCGGGTCGGACGGCGCTTTTGTGCAGTGTATGAATGCCCGTGCCAAGGAATTGGGGCTGCAAGATACCCATTTTGAGAACTGCACAGGGCTGGATGATACGGCCAAAAATCATTTTTCTTCTGCTTACGACCTGGCAGTGATTGCCCGGGAAGTGCTGCGCCACAACTGGATCACCAAGTATACTACCGTGTGGCTCGACAGTCTGCGGGACGGCAAAACGGAACTGAATAATACCAATAAACTGGTTAACACTTATGACGGCATTACCGGGCTAAAAACCGGCACCACAGAGAAGGCGGGCTTTTGCCTGTGCGCTACTGCCCGGCGGGACGGTATGCAGCTGATCGCTGTGGTGCTGGGCGCCAAGACCAGCGAGCAGCGCTTTTCCGCTGCTACGGCTCTGCTGGACAGCGGCTTTGCGGATTATCGCCTGGTGACCCTGTCGGCAGACCCGAAGAAAATTACCCAAATTACCGTGAAAAACGGCGTGCAAAAGATCCTGAACCCTGCCGTGCCTGCAAAACAGCAGTTGCTTTGTGCCAAAGGCAGCGGCGATCCCACTTGTGAATATAAGTTAAAGAGGACGGTGGATGCGCCTGTGCGCAAGAACACCAGAGTGGGCACCGTGAAAGTTAAACTGGACGGAAAAACGGTGGCGGAATTGCCGGTGTATGCCGGGGTGAATATCGACAAAACCGCCTTTTGGTCGGTTTTTGTCCGCTTTTTAAGGACATTTTGAAAATAAGTGTTGAAAAATCTGCCTTGTTGTTGTAAAATGAGGATTTGAAATTCCAAGAAGAATGGAGATAAAATGATGGCAGTTAAATTTAACAGTAATTTTGCTGAAACTTTTGTCAGCAAGGCGGATATTCAGGCGCTGGAGCCCCAGGCTGCGGCTGCGCAAAAGACCCTGATGGACGGTACCGGTGCCGGTAACGACTTTTTGGGTTGGGTACATCTGCCCACCGATTATGACAAAGAGGAGTTTGCACGCATTAAAAAGGCGGCTTCTTACATTCAGAAGAATGCACAAGTGCTGATCGTGATCGGTATCGGCGGCTCTTATCTTGGCGCCCGTGCCGTGATTGAGGCACTGAAGTCCCCCAATTACAACCTGCTGGCTAAGGATACCCCGCAGATCTTCTTTATCGGCAACTCCATCAGCCCGGAGATGCTGAATGAGACCGTGGCTCTTTGTGAGGGCAAGGATATTTGCGTGAATGTGATCAGCAAGAGTGGCACCACCACGGAGCCGGCTATCGCTTTTCGTGTGTTCCGGGAGATGGTCAACAAGAAGTACAGCGCAGAGGAGGCGGCAAAGCGCATTTTCTGCACCACCGACCAGTCTAAGGGCACCTTAAAGGCGTTGGCAGACGCAGAGGGTTATGAGACCTTTGTGGTGCCGGATAATGTGGGTGGCCGTTACAGCGTGCTCACCGCTGTGGGTCTGTTGCCCATTGCTGTGGCCGGTATTGATATTGATGCTCTGATGACCGGGGCCAAGACCGCAGAGGATACTCTGTGCGGCCAAACGGTAGACACAAACGATGTGCTGAAATATGCCGCCGCCAGAAATTGCTTCTACAACAAGGGCAAGAGTCTGGAGTGCTTTGTGTCTTATGAGCCGGCAATGACACTGTTCAACGAATGGCTCAAGCAGCTGTTTGCAGAGAGCGAGGGCAAGGACGGCAAGGGTCTGTTCCCGGTGTCCTGCGTGTTTTCCACCGACCTGCACTCCGTAGGTCAGTATATCCAGGAAAGCGGCAGCAAGCTGATGTTTGAGACCGTGATGCAGTTTGCCCGCCCCCAGAGCGATTATATGATCGGTGAGGAAGAAGGCAATATTGACGGCTTGAACTTCCTGGCCGGTAAGGAAATGAGTTATGTGAATGAAAAGGCTCGCCAGGGCACTCTGCTGGCCCACACCGCCGGCGGCGTTGGCAACTTTGTTCTGGAAATCGACGCCCTGGACGCAGAAAACATGGGCTATATGATCTATTTCTTTGAGAAAGTATGCGCCGTTTCCGGCTATATGCTGGGGGTCAATCCCTTTAATCAGCCCGGCGTAGAGAGCTACAAAAAGAATATGTTTGCACTCCTTGGCAAACCCGGTTATGAAAGTGAAAAAGAAAACCTTGAAAAACAGTTGGGGTTATGCTAAAATAGAGTTGCAAATAAATCCTATTGGAGGAATAATAAATGATTAAGCTCATTATCGGCAACAAAGGCTCAGGCAAAACCAAAAAACTCATTGACCTGGTGAACACCTGCGTAGAGAAGTCTGACGGCAATGTGGTGTGCATTGAAAAGGAGCCCAAGCTCACTTACGATGTGTCCTCTAAGGCTCGCCTGCTGGAGACCGATACATACCGTGTCAGCGGTTGTAAGGCGTTTTACGGCTTTTTGGCCGGTATCTGCGCCGGCAACTACGATGTGACGGATATTTTGATCGACGCCACCTTTAAGATCGTTGGCAGAGAGTATCAGAAGCTGGTTCAGTTCTTTGATATGCTGTCCGAGTTGAGCGAGGCACAGGACGTGGATTTCTACTTCACCATCAGCTGTGACAAAGAGGATCTGCCGGTGGAAGTGTTTGACTACTGCGAAGAGCTGTAAGCAAAAATGCACAAATAAAGAGCCTTTTTCAGGCTCTTTATTTTTTCCGCCGCAAAAATAACTATTGACAAAGCGGCGTCTTGTATATATAATACTTAAAGTGCGATCGTGAGGTGGTTTTGTGAAGTTAGACCTGAAGGCACTTTTCGGCGGCGATACACAGCGTATTGCCATTGAGGAGCAGCTGGACTTCCACGATTTGCAATACGGTTCGTATTGCCCGCTGCGCCAGCCGGTGCGCGTGACCGGACAGGCGTATGCAAAGGCGGATGTATGTTATTTAGATCTGGATCTGTCCTTTGTGTTTGACGGCGTGTGTGACCGCTGCGCCGAGCCCATTCAAAAGCCCATGTCGTTGTCCTTACACAAGATCTTGGTAGAGGATCTCCAAAACCGGGAGGATGCGGACGACGAATATGTTTTGGTACAGGACAGTGCGCTGGATCTCAGCGACCTTTTGCGGGAAGAGCTATTATTGTTCTTTCCCACCAAAATGCTGTGCAAGCCGGACTGTAAGGGTCTTTGCTGCAAGTGCGGCAAGAATTTGAATGACGGACCCTGCGACTGCCAAAAGGATGTGGATCCCAGATTGGAAGCCCTTTTGCAGCTGCTGGATTAAGTGATTATTTTGCATCAAGGATTATAAAGGAGGCAATTCAAATGGCAGTACCTAAGAGAAAAACTTCAAAGGCAAGAAAGAACAAAAGACGTTCCAGCGTTTGGAAGCTGAATGCGCCTACTCTCGTTAAGTGCCCCAACTGCGCCGGCTACACCGTGCCGCACAAAGTGTGCGCCAACTGCGGTTACTACAACGGCAAGGCAGTTGTCAGCAAGGACGAGGCGTAAGCCAAAAACTTCAACACAAAGGCGGACTTGGTCACAGCCGAACAGGCTGCGGGGCTTATGTCCGCCTTTCTTGCTATTTGCTTGAAAGGAGGGTCTGTTATGGCGAGACCTGTTGTTGCCATTGTGGGCCGCCCCAACGTGGGCAAATCCACACTTTTTAATAAATTGGTAGGCACCCGTCTGTCCATTGTGGACGATAAGCCCGGCGTGACGCGGGACCGCATTTACGGCGACTGTGAGTGGTTGGGTCACCGCTTTCTGCTGGTGGATACCGGCGGTATTGAGCCGCGGGCGGATGATGTGATCCTCTCTCAAATGCGCGCCCAGGCCAACATTGCCATTGCCACGGCGGATGTGATTGTGCTGGTGACGGATTTGCGCAGCGGCGTGGTGGCTACCGATCAGGATGTGGCCAATATGCTGCAAAAAAGCGGCAAGCCGGTGATTCTGTGCGTCAATAAGTGCGACAGTGTCGGTGCCCCGGATCCGGAGTTCTACGAATTTTATAATTTGGGTATGGGTGACCCGATTGCTGTATCTGCCGTGCACGGTCATGGCACCGGCGATCTGTTGGATGCGGTGATCGCTTACTTTCCCCCGGAGAGTGAGGAAGAAGAGGAAGACGATACCATCAAGGTGGCGGTCATCGGCAAGCCCAATGTGGGCAAGTCCTCATTGATCAACCGGATCAGCGGCCAGGAGCGAGCCATTGTGTCCGATATTGCAGGCACCACGCGTGACGCTACGGACACCCGCATTGAAAATCAATACGGCAAGTTCACCTTTATTGACACCGCCGGTATTCGGCGCAAGAGCAAGGTGACAGACGCCATTGAAAAATATAGCATCATCCGCGCCCGTACCGCTGTGGAGCGCGCCAATGTGTGCGTGATTATGATCGATGCTACCGAAGGCTTCACGGAGCAGGACTCCAAGGTGGCCGGTATAGCTCTGGACCAAGGCAAGGGCTGTATTGTGGTGGTTAACAAGTGGGACGCTGTGGAAAAAGACGGCAATACGATGCGGGAGTATAAAGAGAAGCTGGCAGTAGACTTTGCCTTTATGAAGTTTGCGCCCTTTGTGTTTATCTCTGCCAAGACCGGCCAGCGTGTGGATCGCCTGTTTGAGCAGATCGCTTATGTGTATGCCCAGAGCACCATGCGCATTTCCACCGGCAAATTGAATGAAATTCTCGGCGCTGCCACCGCCCGGGTGCAGCCGCCTACGGATAAGGGTAAGCGGCTGAAGATCTATTATATGACCCAGGCGTCTGTGTGCCCGCCAACCTTTGTGTTTTTTGTGAACAACGCCCAACTGTTCCATTTCTCTTACCAGCGGTATCTGGAGAACCAAATCCGTGAGGTGTTTGGTCTGGAGGGTACGCCGGTACGCTTTATTATTCGCGAGAGGGGAGAGGGCAAAAAATGATTTTTCGTCTAATCCTGGGTGCGGTTCTGTCTTATTTACTGGGAAGCCTGAATTTTGGTATCATTCTTTCTCGCAAGTTCCAAAAGGAAGATGTGCGCACCCACGGCAGCGGTAACGCCGGTTCCACCAATATGCTGCGAAATTACGGCAAACTGCCGGCAGTTGCAACGATTTTAGGCGATATGGCTAAGGTGGCTGTGGCAATTTTGCTGGTGCGTCTGCTGGTGGGGAATGAACTATATGCGCAGCAGCCGATTTTCATCAAGTCCTTTGCCGGGCTGTTCTGTGTGCTGGGTCATATTTTTCCTTGCTTTTTCCGGTTTAAGGGCGGCAAGGGTGTGGCTACCTGCGGCGGTATGGTGTTTATTGTGGCCGCCCTGATTACCAAATGGGTATCGCTGGGCTCTATCTTAATGGCAATCCTGTACCCGGTGCTGATGGGTCTGTTTTATAAGTCCGTTCCTATTACGCTGATCTCCGTGGTGTTTGCGGCCATTGTGCTGGTTGCCCACCGGGAGAACATCAAGCGGATATTAAACGGTACGGAAAGCAAGATTGCCGTTGGCGGTAAAAATAAAAAAGAATAAGTAAAAGAAAAAGCGCAGCTGACACAATTGTGTGTCAGCTGCGCTTTTGTAGCAGAGTAAAAAAAGAAACCGCTGAACAGTGCAGCGGTTTTATCTCATTACGCTCTTTCGACCTTACCGGAACGAAGACATCTGGTGCAAACATAAACTCTTTTCGGAGAGCCGTTTACAATAGCCTTAACTTTCTTAATGTTGGGTTTCCAGGTTCTGTTGGACCGTCTGTGTGAATGAGAAACCTTGATGCCAAAGGACATTTCTTTCCCGCAGTATTCACATTTTGCCATGTGCGAACACCTCCTTACTAAATTACAACGCCGCTATA
>RRZT011233106.1_pt1 | contig 10245 bp, 10 predicted proteins | sample 2165551 | NCBI WGS metagenome assembly RRZT01 (sample SAMN10456910, study PRJNA506462) | wastewater metagenome | biome: wastewater; feature: sludge; material: wastewater sludge; isolation source: wastewater sludge with Escherichia coli K12::gfp cells carrying plasmid... | place: USA: Moscow, Idaho...
AGTCAAAACGGCAGGCCCGCGCACGCTCGGAGTAACTCAACGAGCATTGGGGCCCACGCCACCGTTACAGGAAATACAAATGCATGGGAGGAAGGCTAACATCAGTTCCCGACTTCTAGGATGCTTCGAGGCAATTCTCTCAAGACAGCACCGAGCGATGTAGATTGGAAACGGTGTATTTCTACGGGAGGCGAAGGTAGTCCATGTCCGATCACCCAACGTTAGTTTTCCTTCACGGTGTGGGGGACGGGAACCCGCAAGGCAACTGGAAACGGATACTCAACGAGTCGCTGACACGGCTCGGCTACCCCACTATTGACGAGGTCGAAGTCATCGCCCCGATCTACGCTCACGCACTCAAGGGCACTGATGACGAGGGGCCGGTTCCCCCTCTGACCATCCCCGACCTTTCCCGCGACAAGGCTGCCCAACACCGCTGGGCTGTTGAGACAAGGACGTCCGCCCTCGAGCGTCTTCTGAATACAGGCAACGACCAAGGACATGGCGTTCCAGGCGGCGACCAGATAGTGGAAGCCGCCTTGTTTGCCCCGGTGTTCAGGCAGGCCCGCAACTACCTTAGGGACTCCAATATCCGCGCTCGAGTCCTGCAGCGGATCCTCAAGGCCATTCCTGATCGGGGTGAAATCCTGATTGTCGGTCACAGTCTCGGTTCCGTGATTGCTGCCGACCTGGTGCGCCGACTTCCTCACGAAGTTGCCGTCACAGGCCTCGTCACGATTGGCAGCCCTCTAGCTAACGGCGAGTTCGAGGTGGACAATCTTCGTCGCTACCTTGAGGTTCCGCCCGCAAACCTAAATTGGTGGGTGAACATTTGGGATTCTCGGGACCCAGTGTCGGCATCCCGAGGTGTTTCTTCGCTCTTCCCATGGATGCTTGACCGGCGAGTGAGTACAGACCGCTTGAAGTTGCCGCACCACCTCCCGCGGTTCCTAGAGACTGACGAGGTCGCCTTGCCGATTGGTCATGCCCTCTTCGGTTCACTTTCCAAGGAGTTGATCGTCGCATCACGCGAACTCGAGATCGCCCCGACATACGTGGAAACGCTGACCCTGCTCGCGCTTCGCTACGGTCATTTGGTCGCATCGAACCTGGACCCGAAGTTGCAGACACGCTATCGCTTGGCACTCGCTGAGACGCAGACGACTGTCCTTGGCCAACTAACCGAGCAGGCAAGGTTGGAAGGTCGCCCTCAGGCGTCCGCTATCGCCGAACTTGTGAACCACCCGAAGGACGAGGACGGATGGGCAAGCTCCCCGTCCCACATCCGGCATCTATCCAAGATGAACGCCGCTAACCCGCTGGTGTCGGTGGCATTAGCGAATGTTATTGCGCCCTTCCAGATCTCTGTTCCGAAGAGTGTCCAGCGTGACGCTTTCGAAGAGCTGACGATAGAGATGGGTTTGGGACGACAGCTTGGCCTGGACTTGGTTGACTCACGCTTGGAAGCGGAGAAGGCATTGGAGGACGGCGCGCGCATCGTGTTCAAGTGGGCCGCACTTGGAGTCGGTGTGCTGGCGATCCTGACCACCGGCGGAATGGCTATAGCCGCTGCTCCGGCTGGGCTTGCTGGAGCCGCAGCCATCACCGCGGGCCTTGCAGCGTTTGGTCCGGGCGGAATGGTTGGCGGACTGCTCACAGCTGGAGCCCTGGTCGGTGTGAGCAGCGGCGGAATCGCATCATCGCTGGCCAGTACCAGGGCAAGCGTTCACGACGTGGAGACCCTGCTGGTATCTAGGCTAACCGCAGCCATTTTGCGCCAGAAACAGAAGTTGGAGCAGGACCCCGACACCTGGCTGATCCTGGTTGACTCCGAGCGTGAGATCCGCCGTTCGCTCCAGCGTCTCTCCACCTTCTCAGACCGTAATGCGGCCGTCGTGAAAGATGCCAAGAAGAAGCTGGCCTACGTCGAGAAAGCCGTGGAATACCTTGCCAAACACGGTTTGGGACCCGCGCCGCTGCAGATCGAGGACGCAGACGCGGAGGAGGGCTAACGCGGCTTCCTTTCCAACCGCATCGACGTGAAATGTATACGTAGGGACCAAATGGACGTCTGGGGTACGTTCCCCAGAGTCACTTCTTGCCCCCACATATACATTTCACGGGTTCCGGCTGACGCGACCCGGCATTGCGGCTGGACTGCTCGCCCTCGCCCCTGGTTGGGCGCTTCCTGCCGGAGCAGCTAGCGTCCTCTTCCTTCTCATCGCGGGCCCGATGCACGTCGGGAAGAAGGGAAGAACCCAAAGGAAACCCTCGCAACCTGGATTGACCTACGCGTCTATGCGATCGCAAGATGACGTCTCTAGTCTTGCCAGTTTCACGCATACGCGACAGTTGGCGATGCTGCCCGTGAAGCAGTCGATTGCCAGGACTGCGAGGATCCTGGAACATATAGAAGCCATGATCGTCTAGGACTATTGGCCAGAACTGCGCCCATGCCGTCTTGGAGGACTACCAAGCAGACTCTTCTGCAAGTTGATTATTGTCTGGTCACAGAATGGGCTGTGGATGGTGATCCCCTCACTCACTTCAGAGGAAGCATGAGCTGCTGAACAGGCGGCTTACCCCACTGTTGTCTAACCTAGGATGATTCCTCTGGGCGTGAGTTCCGTTGCGAGTATAAGGAAGATCCTTGTCTACCGTGGTTCCCTTAACTCTTTCTGAGGCAACCTATCTCCGCAGCTCTCGGGCGTCACTTGGTACCAGTATGTGACGGCGGAGATGTCATCTCGGCGCTCAAAGAGGTGTCCGCCGCGGTCTCCGATCTGTTGCAGAGTTACACGAACTCTCTCGCGAAAACGAACAGGATCAAGCAGATGCCAGCGGTACATGCCGTGGCTGATCGGCATGTCACCCACATATGGAGTACCTGCGGGACGGGAGTCCCGAACCTGTTGGTGGTAGCCGGAATACAGGGAGTCAAACACCTGCGCGGAAGGTGGGGTTTCTCCACCCATCTTGTCTTGGAAGGCCCATGCCCCTCCCACGTAGTCCTCCAGTCCTGTCCCAGCTATTGTCGGGTATTGTCGATCGTCATCTATGTAGAATTTGACTTCACCTTCGCCGTACCAAAACCGACCAAGCTGGGCGACGAAAATCTGGGTTCCGACATAGGAGCCTGCGCCCCCAGTGATCGATGCTAGTGTGCAGTCCACTCCTAGCTCGTTGTCTCCGTTCGACCGTGACCAGCTTGCGTGGAAGTACATATCCTCAGGGGTGAGCTCGTCCCCCAGTGTGTAGTCGATCTGATAGAAGAATCCGGGAACTACTGAGTCATGGTCGCTATGGATTTCTACACGAGCACGACTCCTAAAGGGCATCGGAAAGTAGCAGTTCATTCCTGCGGTCGGTGCGACAACCATTACTGCGGAGCTGTAAGTAGCGGTCTCCCCGAAGCCGCATCCAAAGAAGTCGCCTAGAGGCACTTCTACGGCGGGTGTGTTTGCTTCATCCCAGTACATGCGCAATACGAGGTTGCGAAGTACGAAGGGCTCGCCTCCTGCCTCCCGAGCCACAGTGAACCAGAAATGACGAAGCACGCCTGTGCCTTCGATGTCTGCAAGGATTACGGACTCACCTGGCTGCAGGTCGATGCAAGGGCTACCTTTCCGTCCGGGCCCAAGGCGCGAAGAGGCCTTCCCTCCTTCACCAGGCTCTCCGCTCGGATTCTCCGCGGTAATTGCACGCGACACGACACGCGAAGACTTTGCGTAGGACGGTACTGAAGAATACATAAGATATGTCTCCACTCTCTGGTTGGTTCTTTTCGACTTGAGTTCTTGCATCCACTACTTCGATGATCCAGCAGTGATCCCACGCGTGAGCGTCCTCTGGAAGATAAGGAAGAAGATGAGGGTTGGTAGCAGCGATAGTAGTGAAGCTGCCGCCAGTTGGGTGACATCCAGAGTGTTTTGGCCCTTAATGTTAGCCAGGGCAATCGGAAGCGTTTGCGACCCCGGGCCGGTCAGCATGACCATAGGAATCAGGAACTCGTTCCACGTCCAGACAAAGAAGAAAACAACAAGAACGGATAGAGTCGGCCGCATTATCGGAAAGACAACACTCCACAAAGTTCTCCACTTTCCGGCACCGTCGACCATTGCTGCTTCCAGAACTTCACGTGGAAACGAAGACATCGCGGAGGAGAGAAGGTACGTTCCGAATGCGGCTTGGAGAACGGTGAAAATGATGACAACCGACCACACCGAGTTGTGAAGCCCTGTCGCCTGCGCTCCATAAAACAATGGGTAAAGCAGTGCTTCTTGAGGAAGCATCGTGGCAATCAACAATATGAAGACAACCGTCATTCGTCCGCGAACTCGCCCAATCCCAATCGCATACGACGTGACCAAGGACAGAAGCGTGCCCAGGATTGCCACCAGCGTCGATATCAAAACAGAGTTCCAGAGAAGTCGCCAAAAGGGAACGGTGCCGAGGTATCGACCAAACGCGCTCAGTGTCCACTGCTCTGGAAGTGCCAGAGGTCCGTTAATTGAGTAGTCAGTACCTGTCTTGAAGGCATTGATTACTACCAAATAGAGCGGTGCAATCATCAGTACGGCGATCAGAAGCGCAACAACCAGGACGGTCCATTTGGTTACTACATTGCCGAATTGAAATTCCGATCGCCGAGGGGCGACGGTACGAACCTGACCATTCATTGCTATGCTCCTTCATCCACTGCTCGGGTCTGCCAGAAGACGAGCCCACCTGCTACAACGCAGATTGTGAGGGCGAGGACCGTGGCAGACGCAGAGCCGTAGCCAACTCGTGATAGTTCAAAGAAATTTCTGTAAGAGAAGAATGAAGGCACGTACGTAGAAAACTCTGGCCCACCTCGTGTCAGAACCATCACGGGCGCGAATAGCTTCATTGCTCCGATAGTGGCCGTCAGGACAACGACGAAAATATCCGCTCGAATGTGTGGCACCGTGATGTGGCGGAAACGTTTCCACCAACTTGCACCGTCGAGCTCAGCGGCCTCATAAAGGGATGGATCGATACGCTGCAGTGCTGACATGAAGATAACAACCGGATAGCCGATTTGAATCCAAATCATCATGAGCATGATGGAGTACAGTGCAATGCTGCTGTCTCCAAGCCAATCCGGGACAGAAGCGACACCCAGGCTCCGCAGAATGGTATTGAGTGCACCATCCCGTGTTGCCAGAATCCAACTCCAGAGCACGCCAGCAACGGCCACCGGAAGAATCTGTGGGACATAGTAGGTGGCCCTCAGGAAGGAAGCGACACCGCTCCCGAACTTTCGACCCAGGAAGTCGAAGAGAGTGGCGGCCAACACTAGACCGATAATCGTCGGTATGACTGCAATGGCCACAATCATGTAGCCGACATTGACAAACGAACTCCAGAAGAGAGAGTCCCGCATCAGCTCTGCGTAGTTCGCGAGCCCCACCCACTCCATTTCGGAGCGTCCTCCCTTCCAAGAATGGAAGGAAAAGAATGTGTTCATGACTAGTGGCGCGGCAACGATAGTGATGAAACCGACTGCCAACGGCACAATAAACCACCAGTAGCCTTTTTGGCCAGTACGTGTGTTTTTCATGGTTGTCCTCATATCAGAGAATGACGGTGGTGACACCACTTGTGCCACCACCGTCAGCGAATCACCGAGTTCCGGCCTCATAGAATTCCTGCATGTTCTTCAGGAACTCTTCTGCGGTTATGGACCCGGAGGTCAAGGACTGCAAGCCGTTCATCTGCACGTCAAGCAAGCCAGGAACCGGGTAATCTGGATAAAATGAGAGTTTGTCTCCATCTCTTAGCTCGATGAATATCTCATTCATCTCCTTCATACGTTCGTCTGTGATTGCGGCAGGATCCCCTAGGACGGGCAGTCCGCCCAACTGACCAATTTCATTCTGAACCGTGGGACTCATGGTCTTCTGAATCCATGCACGACCGCACTCCTTGTTTTTTGCGTCGGTGGGAATGGCCCACAGGTGGCCGGAGGTACCAGCGTTCAGGTTTTGCTCCGGGAAGAGCATCAATCCCCAATCAAACTGTGCTTCCTCGTTGACACGGTTGAACGACCAAGTACCATTCGCCATGAATGGCATCTCACCCGCGATGAATGCACGTTCCATGTCGTCACCTTTCAGACCGTTCAACTGGGTCCCCAGGTATCCCTTGTCATTCCAGTCTGCCAAGATGTCGGTTCCCTCGAGAAATGCGCCCGTCTCAACATCCACGGGCCCCTGAACCAGGATGAAATTGTCAATCTCTTCACGGTCAGCTACACCCGAGATCAGCTGCCACCATGTCTGGAGCACAGCGTGTTCGCCCGCATTGGATGAAATCGGTGTGACACCGTCAGCAACTAGACCATCAAAGACATCCTCCAACTCGGCCATGGTTGTTGGCATCTCCGTGACACCGTGCTCTGCAAGAAGATCCTTGTTGTAGTAGAAAGTGAAGTAAGAAGCAGTAGAGGGAACGCCATACCATTCGCCAGATCCTGCGCGACCTTCAGCGTCATAGATGGCGAGAGATGCTACAGCACCCTTTACGTCATCATCCCAGCCTTCCTCTTCGACAAATTCCGTTAGCGGGTCGAGTAAGCCCTGAGCAGCTAACTGCCCCGCATCCGCGTTACCTGTGTTCACTAGGACCACATCAGGCACGTCTCCACCTGACAACAGAATCTTTGCGTTCGACCTAAATGCTTCAAAGTTCGTCGTTGCCCATTCCACGTCTAGATCAGGATTCTCGGACTTGAACTCATCCAAGCCCTTCTGCCAGCCGCGGTACTGCGCCGTCGTAGTGGTCTCATATTGCAGTATGGAGCACTTCCCGCTCAGTCCTGCACCATCCACTGCTCCTCCCGATGCTGGAGTCTCGTCACCACCGCTACCACTGGACCCTCCGCACGCGCTGAGCATGAGCGCGACTGTGACTCCTCCTGCTAGTAGTCCCGAAAACCTAACCGACTTCATTGTGGTTCCTCTCGTCTTATACGACGACCTAACCGGCGTCAGAGGTAACGTTACCTCAGCGCAGCCTCTCCTGCAATCTCCTCTCACTTGTTCCCATTAATTGCGATGTAGCGCTCTCGTTGTCTTTCTTCCTAGAGGGCCGCGAACACTCAGACAGGACTCGCTCGCTTGTACACTCGCAGAGCGGTGCTTTCCTGTGCGACTTCATGGTAGGGAGACCGTCTGTGGAGATTAGGATGGCTCCGCCTTGTCCGTAGCAGGAGGCGTGGCGTTCTTCCGGGAAATAACCTCTGACCTCGCGATTCACTCAATCATTCATACCTTGTAGTGTCATCAGAGCTGGAGCTGTAGAGCCTGTCCTTGAGCGACTTTAACTTTCTGACGTCCGGAACCCACTGCGCCCACTGCTCGTGTTTTGCTGACCCACCTGGTCTCTGACACGCCGCATTCTCTGTAGCATTGCATTATGGTAACGGTTAAGGACGTGGCTAGGCTGGCCGGTGTGAGCCCCATGACGGTCTCTCGCGTAGTGAACGGTAATGCTCAAGTAAATGCGGAGATGCGGGATCGAGTCCTTCTCTCCATCGCCGAGCTCGGGTACGTCCGGAACGCATCTGCCTCACGGCTGAGGGCACCGTCGGCCCCGGGATACACACTGGGACTCATCCTCCGCGATGTTTCGAACCCATTTTCCGCGGAGATGCAGAGGGCGGTCGAGGACTTTCTGCGTCAGTCTGGTTCGCTTGTCCTAATGGCCAGCAACGACGACGATACCAACCTGACTAGGCAACTTACGGAAGTAATGCAGCGATTTCGGGTCGACGGCCTGATTGTCGCTCCCCCTCCAGGGGACCAAGGTTACCTCTCAGCGTTGGTGGAGCGAGGTTTCCCTGTAGTTCTGGTCGACCGGCCTTCCGCGGGCGTGGACGTCCCCTTCGTCATCTCCGACAACTTCGAGGCGATAAAGGGTGCCGTGCTGCATCTTTCCAGCTTTGGACACAAACATATCGCGTTCCTGGGAGACGAACGGTCAGCTCCCATGGAGGCCCGGCGTGACGGGTTTCGAGCTGGCCTCGTGGAGTGCAAAATATCCCCCGACGAAGCTTTCGAACGCCTCGATGCCTCAACTATGGAAGAAGCAACAGCCATCACATCACACTTGCTCACGGTAGCCTCACCACCAACGGCATTCATTGGTGGTCGGAACGCTGTGTCGATCGGAATTCTTCGTGCGCTCCGAGCCGCTGGGAAGCAGCATCGGGTGGCTCTCGTAAGCTTCGATGACATTGAGTTGGCTGCGGAACTAGATCCTGGACTAACCGCCATCGCGCAGGATCCCACAACGATTGGGCAGCGCGCGGCAAGGCTTGTATTGGAGATGATCCAGACCAACGGCCCTCGCTCCCCCGGTGAGTCGATCGTCGTGCCGACCCACCTCATTGCCAGAGGCTCCGGAGAAATACCTGCGCCGCAGACTCCGCAAGGTGTTGACTGACGATTAGCATGCGCTTCTCCACAGCATCCGTAGAGAACTCTCTTTCACAGACCGGATGTCGGAGTCGAATTTTCACTGTGAAGTGATCGCGGTGGCGCGACATTCACTGAGTACGTCTCACGACCCTGTGAAGTCCAGCATCTGCGTGCAACGCAACTTCGGCAGACCAGGCATAGTTGACGCCGAGTGCGATCGAAGACCACAGGCTCCCCTGATAGCAACGGACGATAGGAAACCCTGCAGCTTCACGTTCCGCAGCAATCGCCCCCTCAGACCTCCCCTCTGGTCCCGACCCAGATCCCCAATTTTGTCCTACTTCTGGGACAACCACTTGCCGCCTCCCGCGCGGCTTACGTGCCTAGCATTGAAGCGGGCTGCACTCGATGGCCCCACCAAAAACGTAACCGCTCAAAGAGGAGATTAGGTATCGTGATGGCTTCTACTAAACGCCGCATTGGTCGCGGAGCAGGGATCGTCCTGGTGACCGCTCTGAGCCTTTCAACATTGTCCGCCTGTTCGTCCGGCCGTTCCGTGGAGGCCTACTGTGATGTGCTCTCCACACACAAGGACCGTTACCTGTCAGCAATGAATGAAGTGAATACAACTGACGACTTTCTTGCCAGCCTCACAGGTGCTGTCGGTGCTTTTGGGGAGATCAGCCAAATGTGGGACGAGGCCGCCAAGGTTGCCCCTTCTGACATCCAGTCAGATGTGGAAGCAGTACGTGACTTCTGGGACGGACAACTGGAAACCGCCAAAGAAATGATCAACGACCCACTTGGGGGACTGGCCTCAGCCTTCATGGAAGCAGCCAGTAACTCAGGCGCCGTAGAACGAGTTGATGCCTACACTGCCACCAATTGTCCCAGCGTGGGTGCCATGTTCTTCACTGGCACCGGTGGGTGAGCTCAAGGAGCAGATCTGCGTTGCGGATACCACTAGTGCAAAGAGCAGAACCCTGGTGTTTTGCCCTATTTCTGGTATCACAGACTGCCGCTGGTAGCACCTCACGCTACCTAGCATTGAAGTGCGTCACATTCGAACATAGTTGCCCAGTACCACTCGGTGAAGAGCAGGAGTCATGGCAAAAGAGCACAAATATCATAATTCGGCGGTGATCATCCAAACCAGCCTCAGCCCAGAACAAGCACTCAACATCGCCAAAGAGGTCGTGGACTCTCAAAGAGAGGTTCACTTATCTGACCTCTACTCTGACGGCTTCAGCGTCGTAGTGAAGGCACCGTTCGGGAACGTCATCTTACATTTCTTGGTGACAGCGAAGCCCAACGATTGGGGGACCGAGCTGTCTACCTACATTGTTGAGTACAACACCAGCGTGAATACATTTCTTTTCATCCCCATAGGCCCCAAGACCATGGATGGTTACGGCAGCTACCGGCGCTACATGAACGGACTGGTGCAGGTTGTGAGCGCGGCCGATCCCACCTCCTTGGCCAAAATCACTGAACGAACGGCGGCATAACCATGAACAAAAGCAAAGACCCAGTGGCAAGAAACCTCGACATCGCCGCGTTGGTGGTGTTCCTCATTGGGGGTTTCTACTGGTATTCGACTCCCGACGACGTCATAATCGGTCCCCTTCTAGTAATCGCGGTCGCTCTGGCCCTAGCGGGTGCAGCTTGGTATCGAAAGAAGCAGGGCGACCAAAAAGACACTGACGAACTGGCTGAGAAGTACCGGCAGCAAAACAGCGAAGAACACCAGTAAAGAGGTCGGCATCGGCCGGATCCCTCGGCGTGGAGGAAGCCCCTACCC
>RRZT011873141.1_pt1 | contig 10245 bp, 9 predicted proteins | sample 2165551 | NCBI WGS metagenome assembly RRZT01 (sample SAMN10456910, study PRJNA506462) | wastewater metagenome | biome: wastewater; feature: sludge; material: wastewater sludge; isolation source: wastewater sludge with Escherichia coli K12::gfp cells carrying plasmid... | place: USA: Moscow, Idaho ...
AAGTACTCTATGAAATGGAGAAAGATGGTATTCGAGTTAATGGAGCGATTCTTGATGAAATAGCACAATCAAGTTTGAATAAGTTAAATCAACTCTCTAAAGAAATTTATCATCATGCAGGTAAAGAGTTTAATATTAACTCACCTAAGCAATTGGGAGAAATTCTATTTAATCAATTAAGTTTAAGTGCGAATCGAAAATTATCGACATCGATTGAAGTATTGGAAAGCTTAAGAAATGATCATCCTATTATTGAACCTCTAATTGAATATCGTAAGTATCAGAAGATTTATTCAACCTATGCAGTTGGATTGAAGAAGTTTATCCTTAGTGATCAAAAGATTCATACTGTATATAACATGACAACTGCACAGACAGGTCGTTTATCATCGGTTGATCCAAATCTACAAAATATATCGATTCGTGATGAAGAAGCACGTGAGATACGCAAAGCATTCTTGCCTACAGAGGGGAATGTATTATTCGCCTGTGACTACTCACAAATTGAGTTACGTGTTTTAGCGCATATGGCGAATGAGACATCATTGATTGAAGCCTTTGTACATGGTATTGATATTCATACTAAAACCGCAATGGATGTCTTTGGTCTAAAAGAAGAAGAAATCAATTCCAATGTAAGACGACAAGCTAAAGCAGTTAACTTTGGAATTATCTATGGTATTTCAGATTTTGGACTTGCGGCTCAAATTAATACAGATCGAGCAACCGCTAAAGCCTTTATCGATCGTTATTTAAAGACGTATAGTGGAATCAAAGGATATATGGATTCAACGATCCAACAATGCCAAGAAATGGGCTATGTTGAAACGTTATTTAAACGTAGACGTTGGATTCCTGAAATCAAAGCAAGTCAATACCAAGTTCGTGAGTTTGGTAAACGCGCTGCGATGAATGCGCCTATCCAAGGAACTGCTGCAGATATTATAAAAATTGCGATGATCAAGATTCACGAGAAACTAAAACATTCCAACTTTAAAACACGTATGCTTATACAAGTTCACGATGAACTTGTATTTGATGTCCCTAAGAACGAATTAGAACAAATTCGACAACTTATCGAAGAAACCATGATTTATGCGGTAGAACTACGTGTCCCTATGAATGTTTCCAGTAGTCATGGTGATAATTGGTACGAGGCAAAATAATGCCAGAGCTTCCAGAAGTCGAAACAGTGGTTCGTATCCTTGAATCACAAATTATCAATCAAACCATTCGAGATATCTCGGTGTTTTGGCCTAAGACCATCGAGAACAGAGATTTCTTTACACAAGAAGTGAAAAATCAACGTATTGTATCACTCTCAAGACGCGGAAAGTACATTAATATCCATCTTGAAAGAGGAACAATCCTTGTTCACCTTAGGATGGAGGGGAAGTTCTTTATCAAAGATCAATCGTCAGAACCATTCAAACATACACATGTAATTCTACATTTAGATTCTTTCAACTTAGAATTTAATGACACACGTAAATTTGGTAGAATGGTATACACAGAAGATCCGATTGAGTACTTAAATACGAAACTTGGTTTAGAACCATTTGATCAAGATTTAAATGTAAAGTACTTAAAAAACAAAGCTAAAAACAGACAGATAGCCCTTAAAACATTCTTACTCGATCAATCGGTTATTGCAGGAATTGGTAATATCTACTCCGATGAAATCTGTTTTCAAATGAAACGAAACCCTAACGTTTCTGTCTCAAAGTTAAGCAAAAAAGACTGGGAGAACTGTATTCAAGCAACTCAAGAAATTCTACAAGCAGCGATACAAGCAGGGGGTTCCAGTGTACGATCTTACACCTCTTCACTAGGTGTTACGGGTTTATTTCAACTCAATATTCATGTTTATGGTAGAACTGGTAAACCTTGCCATAACTGTGGAACACCCCTTGTTAGAAGAGTTATAAATCAACGCTCAAGCGTATATTGTCCATCGTGTCAAAAGAGGTAACTATGAGGATTGCTATTACAGGATCAATGGGATCAGGAAAATCGACTGTCGCTCGACTCATTCGTGAGATGGGCTATATTGTTAAGGATTCTGATCGTATCGCAAATGAACACCTAGAGAGTGATTGTGTTAAATCAGATCTCATTAAACATTATGGTGAACGTATTTTAACCTCTGATAATACCATTGATAAAGCTTATCTAGCATCTCGTATCTTTCATCATCCAGATGAAAAGAAACATCTTGAAGATTTACTCTACCCCTATGTGTATGCAGTATTAACTGCTCGATCAGACAATAAGCTTGAATTCAGTGAAGTCCCACTCTTATTTGAAAGTAATGGAGAACATTACTTCGATGAAGTATGGGTAGTGATTAGTGATGAAGCTAAAATGATTGAACGATTAAAAAAAGATCGACATTATACGGATGAAATGATTCATGAACGATTAATTCATCAAATGTCACAACACGATAAAGTGCTCCTAGCAGATGTAATTATCGATAATAATGAAGATATCGAGCATCTTAAAGAACAGATTAATAAACAATTAGATCGGATTTTAAAAAACCTATGAACTTGAAAGCTCAAGATACATACATCGTAGAAAATACACAAGATTTCATTGATTTCAAATCAGTTTTCAAAGTGTATCAAAGATTAATTGGTCCAAGTGCTGTGACTCTTTTTGGCTATCTCTTTTATCAAGATAAGCATAAAAATGCTTTAACTCATCAAGAACTTTGCGATAGCTTAAGCTGTACACTAGCCAAACTTGATCAAGATTTAGAACTTCTAGAACAATTCAATCTTATTGAAATTTACGTCAAATATGGGATTAAGAATGAATACATCTATCGTGTTTTAGCACCATTAAGTATATTGGATTTCCTAAAGAATGATGTGTTTGGACGACTCTATCTCAAACAAGTAGGAGCGAGTCAGTACGAGTATCAACTCGAAGAGGCAAGCATTTCCAACATCGATCGTAGAGAATATGAACCCATCAAACATTCCTTTGATAAGTCATTCATGCAAACATGGAGTGCGGTTGAAGAGAATAGTTTTAGTGGTCAAAGTGAACCTATAAAAACCAGAACAGACTTAAGTTTTGATATTCGTTCATTCTTAAGTGAATGCAGTTTATTACTTTTTCCTAAACGTTATCGTACAGAGAGTGCAATTGAATCCATCAAAGAGATTGGTAGTATCTATGGGTTAAGTGTATCTCGTATGATTGAGTTAGTTGGTAAGTGTTACGTAGAAGCAGAAACGAGTTTAAATGTTAAACGTTTAAGAAAATTAGCATCTAATGAGACAGTTCAAGAATATCCAAAAGTTGAATCAATTTATGATTATCCTCCAGTGTTATTCTTAAAGAAACTCAGAAATGAGATTGAACCAACAGCACTTGAAAAATACCTGCTTAATCAATTAGTTGGAACCATGGGACTAAGTCCAAATGTAGTAAATGTTTTGGTTGAATCCAGTTATAAATCCAATAATCAAGTATTAAATACACGTCATATCGAAATGATTGGTATGCAATGGGCAACCCTTAATATCAAAACAGTCGATCAAGCGAAAAAACAAGTTTCAAGTAGCTTCAAGTCTAAATCCTCTCCATCAAAGAGAAGAGTGGAACAGGTAACTGATTACTCATCTACAGAAACAAAAGTTTTAACTCCAGAAGAAGAACAAAGAATTATTGAATCCTTTAAACGAATAGGAGAAAAGTAATGCAAAAGTTAGAGTTTAACATTAGCTTAAGTCCTGAACAACTTGAGGAAAGAAATCAATTAGCGGGTAAACTTCTTAAAGATAAGCGAGTTAAAAGTTTTCTAAACGAACGTAAGTTATCGGAAGATTTGGTGTTAGATAAAGTATCAATGTTTGAAACCTATTGCCAAAATTTAGATAAGTGTAAAGCATGCCCAGGATTACATGCGTGTAAACAAGATGATATTGGGTATGTTTTATCGCTCGAAATGGATTCATTATTGAGTTTTGAGTTAAAACCATGTCGATATCAAAAAGAGAAAATGGCTTTAACCGCTCACAAAAAGTATTATGTCATGCAAGATATTCATGATGATTATTTATTGGCTGATATTAAGAAATTATTTGAAACTGGATCCAATTCAAAATATTTAGCATCTGTTCAGAATATAAATAATTGGATTAACAATCCTACAAGAGGTCTATATCTTTATGGTGACCTTGGTACAGGGAAAACATATCTAGCGATGGCTATCTTGAACTTCTTTGCCAAGCAAAATAGAAGAGTAGCGTTTGTTAATTGTCCTCAGTTTGCTTATCAGTTCTATAGTTCTTATACAGAAGATGATAAAAGAGGACATAAATTAGATTTATTAAGAAATGCTTATTGTATTGTGTTTGATGACATAGGAGCTGAAACTTATTCATCTTATTTTAGGGATGAGATTCTTTTCCCACTATTAAATGAGCGTATGGAGAAGAATAAATTAACACTATTTACGTCAAATCACGATTTAAATGCATTAAGTAATCACTTTAGATTTAATCAAAAAGGGGACGATGAGATATTAAAATCCAATCGATTACTTGAACGAATTAAGCGATTATCAGAAACACTTAAAATAGAAGGAGATAATCGTAGGTTATCACGCTAAATATGTGCTAAAAATTACACAAATCAAGTGTAAAATGGTATCATTTTACTGGACTAAGGAGGCGTGTCTATGCTTAAACGCATTGGAGTTTTAACTTCAGGTGGAGATTCACCTGGTATGAATGCGGCAATTAGGGCTGTAACACGATCTGCGATCTCGCAAGGCGTAGAAGTCGTGGCTATTGAAGATGGTTTTAAGGGTATGGTAGAAGGCAAGATGTACTTGATGAATTCTAAATCCGTCAGTGACATCATGTTTAGAGGTGGTACAATTTTAGGGTCCGCTCGTTTACCTGAATTTAAGGATATTGAAGTTCGCAAGATTGCAATATCTAAATTACAGGAATTTGGAGTTGAAGCGGTTGTGGTGATCGGTGGGGATGGTTCCTATCGTGGAGCATTAGCTTTAACTGAAATGGGTATTAATTGTATTGGATTACCTGGTACAATTGATAACGATATCGTTTCGACTGACTATACAATCGGATTTGATACAGCACTCAATACAGTCATACAAAATATTGACAAATTAAGAGATACAAGTTCATCCCATCATCGCTGTTCGGTGGTAGAGGTAATGGGAAATAAATGTGGTGATTTAGCCTTGTTTTCAGGTCTAAGTTGTGGAGCTGAAATGATTATTACGGCTGAAACCGGTTATGATGAACAAGAAGTATTAAAAAGATTAAGAGAATTAGATGAGAATAGAAAAAAGAAACACGCCATTGTAGTCATAAGTGAAAAGATTACAGATGTTGAGATGTTGGCAAGCAAAATTAGTAAGTTTACTAGTTTTTCGGGTCGTTCTACCGTCTTAGGTCATATCCAAAGAGGGGGTTCACCAACCGCATTCGATCGTGTTTTAGCGACTCGTATGGGAGATTATGCAGTTGAGTTATTGGTCAAAGGAGTCGGTGGGCATTGTGTTGGTTTAGTCGATAATAAGATTACTTCTTTTCCGATTGAAGAAGCATTAGCATTACCAAGACCATCTCGCAAGCAGTTGTTTGGCTTGCACCAACGTTTAATATAGGAGAAATAAAATGAAACAAATTCGTAAAACAAAGATTATATGCACATTAGGTCCAGCAACTGAAACACCAGAGATGGTCACAAAATTAGCTGAAGCAGGGATGAACATTGTTCGTCTAAACTTCTCTCATGGTGATCACAAGACTCATGGCGAACGTATTAAAATGGTACGTGAAGTCAGTGATGTGGCTGGATACAACCTTGGTATCATGCTTGATACAAAGGGACCAGAAATTCGTTGTGGTGAAATGACCGGTGGTATTTTAACTTTTACAAAAGGGGATACAGTCAAGGTTGTTAAGGAACCCGTACTTGGTACCAATGAACGTTTCCATGTTGATTGCCCAGAAATGTATGCCGATGTTAAACCAGGTAACTACTTATTAATCGATGATGGAAAAATGCGTTTAACCATCACGGATGTTCAACCAGGTGAATTAACTTGCCGTATTGAAAACTCGGGTGTTATCAAAACACGTAAGGGTGTTAATGTACCAAATGTTAAACTTTCGATGCCATTCATTTCTGAAAAGGATGAAAGTGATTTACGTTTTGGTTGTCAAATGGATGTAGACTTCATAGCCGCAAGCTTTGTACGTCGTGCATCAGATGTTTTGTCCATTCGTAAGATTTTATTATCGGAAGGTAAGTCAAAGATTCAAATTATCGCAAAGATTGAGAACCAAGAAGGTTACGATAATTTAGATGAAATCTTAGAAGTGTCCGATGGAGTCATGGTTGCGCGTGGTGATTTAGGGGTTGAAGTAAGTACGCAACTTGTGCCTATTTATCAAAAGAAGATTATTAAGCGTGCGAATGAATTGGGTAAACCAGTTATTACTGCAACACATATGTTAGAGTCTATGATGGCAAATCCTCGTCCTACTCGTGCTGAGGCAAGTGACGTTGCGAATGCGGTATTAGATGGTAGTGATGCGATTATGTTAAGTGGTGAAACAGCTGCTGGTGAATATCCATTAGAAGCGGTTAAAACGATGGATACCATTGCGCTTGCGATGGAAGAAATTCTACCTTACCGTGAACGTTTAGACCAAGCGATTAAGTCATCTCGTAAAACAATTCAAGATGCGATTGGTATTTCTGTTGCGGATTCCGCATTACAACTTGATAAAGTTAAAGCAATTGTAGCGTTTACTCAAGGTGGATCAACTGCTCGTCGTATTAGTAAATTCCGTCCGATTGTTCCAATCTTTGCGGTAACATTTACAAAATCTGTTCAACGTAAACTAGAATCTCATTGGGGGGTAATTCCTATCCTATCCGATATTCAGAATGAAATGACAAATGATGATGAACTCGCAACAATCATTGCGAAGGATCGTGGATTGGTTCGTGGGGATTATGTCATTATTACAGCTGGATATCCTACAGGTGAGGGTACCGCTAATATGATGAAGATTGTAGAAATTAAATAATAATCTATAGGGGTAAAACATGAAAACGGTAATTGGAATTGATTTAGGCGGCACTAATGTACGTGTTGCGAAAGTTACAGAAGATGGCCAAATATTACAAGTAGTTTCCGCACCTTCTCATGCATTAGAAGGCACAGAGAAAGTTATGGCTAATCTAAAGGCATTAATTCGTCAAATTGATGGCCTATCAGAGGTATCTGGAATTGGTATTGGAGTTCCAGGTCCAGTAGACACGGTAAAAGGTGTTATGACAATGGCAACCAATTTACCGGGATTTGAGAATTATCCAATGGCTCAAGAGTTAGAACGTGAGTTTAACCTTCCAACATTCGTTGATAATGATGCGAATGTAGCAGGTCTTGCGGAAGCACTTGTTGGGGCTGGTAAAGGTTATAAAATTGTTTATTACATTACACATTCAACAGGAGTTGGTGGTGCTTTAGTTGCGGATGGCAAAGTCATCTCAGGTAAAAATGGTTATGCGGGTGAAGTTGGAAACATCATCGTTGAGAGCGAAGGTGAAAAGATTAACCACTTAAACATTGGTGCTGCTGAAAACATCTTTAGTGGAACAGCACTTGTTCGAATTGCGAAACAAAAATTGAATCCAAATATTACTTCTGCTAAAGAGATCTTTGATTTAGCCAAAGAAGGAAATGTTGTGGCTCAAAAGATGATTGATGATATGGCACATTCATTCGCATTACTCTGTTCTGCGATTGGACATGTTGTGGATCCACATGTATTTGTTATTGGTGGTGGTGTTTCAAAATCACATGATATGTACTTTGATAAGATTTTAGAGAATTATAATAATCTAGTGCATGTTGGTATGCGCAATCCATTGTTCAAACGTGCTGAATTAGCAGAGCCTGGAATCATTGGAGCAGCGATGTTACCAATATCACATGGAATTTAAGGGAGATTTATGCCAAGTAAAAAATTATTGCATAAGTATGCAGAAGTCGCAGTAAAAGTCGGTGCTAATGTTCAAAAGGGCCAACCTTTGATGATTAGTGCAAATGTCGATACAAAAGATTTTATTCGTATTTTAGTCGAAGAAGCGTATAAAGCTGGCGCATCACATGTGTCTGTTCGTTACAATGATGAAATTATTAATCATCATAATTATGAATATTGTGATTTAGATGTATTGGGAACTGTTCCAAACTACATTGTTGAACAATTTAATTATTATGTTGAAAAAGGATATGCTTTAATTTCTGTTCATGCAGAAACACCAGGTCTAATGGCTGATATTGATCCAATTAAGATCCAAACAGCTGCAGTCGCAAATAATAAAGCATTAAAATCATGGCGTGAACATACCATGGGTAATCGTACTCAATGGTGTGTTATCTCTGTCCCTACACCAGGTTGGGCTAGACGTGTGTTCCCTGAATATACGGAAGACTTAGCCATTGATGCATTATGGGAAGCCATTTTTAATGCAGTTCGTGTTACTGAAAACAATGATCCAGTTTCTGAGTGGGAAAAACACAATGAAACATTGCATAATCACAATGAAGCATTAAACAACTATAACTTTAAGTCACTTCACTTTAAGAATAGTTTAGGAACAGATTTAGTTGTGGAACTTGTTCAAAATCATGTTTGGGCAGGTGGTAATGAGAAGAGTACGAAGGGTATTGTATTTAACCCGAATATGCCTACTGAAGAAACATTCACAATGCCTTATAAATATGGTGTTAATGGACGTGTCTATGCATCCAAACCACTTAACTATAATGGAAATCTAATTCGTGATTTCTGGTTAGAGTTTAAAGATGGTAAAGTTGTGGATTATGATGCAAAAGAAGCGAAAGATGCATTGAAGAGTTTAATTGAGTTTGATGAAGGTTCATCTTACTTAGGTGAAGTTGCACTCATCTCTCATGATTCTCCAATCTCGAATAGTAATATACTATTTATGAATACCTTATTTGATGAAAATGCTTCTTGTCATTTAGCGTTAGGTCGTGCTTATCCAATGAATGTTAAGGGTGGCAATGACATGACTCAAGCTGAACTAGATAAATTAGGTTCAAATAATTCGATGGAACATGAAGACTTTATGTTTGGAAGTGCAGATATGTCCATTATTGGATTAACCCAAGATGGTAAAGAAGTTGTTGTATTTAAAGATGGTAATTTTGCATTCTAAGTAAATGAGAAATCATTTACTTTTTCTTAAGAAAGGATTTATATGAAAAAAACACTTTATTTAATGAGACATGGTCAAACTCTGTTTAATGTCAGACGAAAGGTTCAAGGTTTTTGTGATTCGCCTTTAACTGAACTTGGTATTAAACAAGCACAGATCGCTCGTCGTTATTTTGATAACAATCACATCACTTTTGATCAAGCATACTCTTCCACATCCGAAAGAGCGAGTGATACTTTAGAAATTATTACAAGTCATGAATACAAACGTCTCAAAGGATTAAAAGAATGGAACTTTGGAACCTTTGAAGGTGAGAGTGAAGACTTAAACCCTAAACTACCTTACGGTGATTTCTTCGTGGCTTATGGTGGAGAAGCAGAAAAAGACTTCCAAAAGAGAGTCTCTGACACCATTTTAGAAGTTATGCAAAAAAATAATCATGATACGGTATTAATGGTGAGTCATGGTGCAGCATGCCGTACTTTTATGCGTTTCTGGGGACATAAAAGCTCTGTTGATCATATTGGAAAAATTGGGAATTGTTGCGTCTTTAAGTATGAATTTGAGAACAATGAATTTACATTATTAGAAGTGATTAATCATAATTTTGATGAACTAAAATAAAGAAGCTAATTGAGTAATAAGCAATATAAGGGTTAATGAGATTATAAATACTACAGTTGAAATCGCGATTGTATTTTGGAATCGATTGTTAATCCATTTTCCCATTATTCTCTTATCATTAATAAGTATTATCATGAATATTAAGATGGCAGGTACAAGTATACCTGCTATTTGTTGTGTGCGTAATATGAGTGGAATCAAACTTAGATTAGGAATCAAGATTAGAGCTGAGGTGATGAAAATCATTCCAAACAAGATACTAAAGAATGCCTTGGCTTCATTTGGTTTATTGTTAACACCATTTTCCCATCCAAACGCTTCGCAAATAGCGTAGGATGTGGAAAGGGGAATAATTGCACATGC
>RRZT010188566.1_pt1 | contig 10244 bp, 9 predicted proteins | sample 2165551 | NCBI WGS metagenome assembly RRZT01 (sample SAMN10456910, study PRJNA506462) | wastewater metagenome | biome: wastewater; feature: sludge; material: wastewater sludge; isolation source: wastewater sludge with Escherichia coli K12::gfp cells carrying plasmid... | place: USA: Moscow, Idaho ...
ATCGTGGCGGTGTGGCTCAAGCCTGGCGCGCAGAACACGCGCGAAGAACTGCTGGAGTTCTACCAAGGCAAGACCGCCAAGTGGCAGATTCCTGACGATGTGGTGTTCCTTGACGCCATCCCCCTGGGCGCCACCGGCAAGATGCTCAAAACCCGCCTGCGCGACCAACTGGCGGGCTATAAGCTGCCCGGCCTGTGATGAGGGGTAGCAACCAGCAGCCAGCGGCTGCTGGTTGCTGCTTTTTTCATAGCTGCTTGCGCTTGCCCCATAAGGGTTAAAGCCGAAAATAACCTGCAAAAAATGCCTATGGCAGCACCCTGTGAGGTGCCACAGGCAACCCACAGCCCTGAGCGTGGCTGGGTAGGGTGATTTTGAGGATGTTTTTGGCCTCTTGGCCGCACCATATCAGCGCGAGCAGCTAGGAAAATAAGAGCATCTCAGCCTATTTGGCGGGGTGCTGAAAATCCAGGCCCCGTTGCACGTCTTCGCGCAGCTTTTGATCGCGTTCAGCCAGCGGCATGGGCTTGCTGGTGCGGTCTTGAATCTGCGCCGAGGCGGCGCTAGCCACAGGCGGCGGGGGCGCTTCGCTGCGCTCGATGTGGCCCTTGGGCAGGTACGACGGTTGCAAAATCAAATACACCGTGCCCAGCGCCGCGATCAGCAGCAGCAGGTTCGGGCGCTTGGCCTTGAGGGCAAAAAAACCCGCCACCAGCATGGCCAGCGGCAGCAAATTGAGCAGCGCCGTCATTTCAGCTTCACCATGGGGGTGGTGTCACCCAAGGTGGTGGTGGGCAGCTTGCCATCCCACTTTTCAATCCAGGCACGCTGGTTTTCCAGCTTGCGCAGCTCCAGCACGCGCGAATCTACCGACTGGGCCAGCGTGGCTTGCGACACGGCTTCTGTCTCGGCCTTTTCTTTTTCAATGGCGCGCTGCATCCGTGCTTCACGCAGCTCGCGCTCCAGGCGTGCGGCAGACACCTGGGTTTGCGCTTCTTCCTGCTGGATGGCTTCGCGCCGCTCGGCGGCGGCTTCCTGGGCCTTGGTGATGATGTCGGGGTACTGCAAGTTGGTGATGCCCACATGGCGCACGGCAAACGGGGTGCGCTCTTCAATCGCCTTGCCCAGGCGCACGCCCAGGTCGGCGTTGATTTTTTCGTTGCTGGAGGCAATCTGGCTGATGCTGTACTGGCTCAGGTACTCGCGCACTTCCGCCTGAATGATCTGCGAGGCATAGGTGCTGTAGATTTTTTGGTTCTCAATCACCGACAGCGCATCGGTTTCCTCTTTCGGGGAAATGGCATTGAACAGCTCGGTGGTCTTTTTGGGGTTGATGCTGAGGGTGGCGCGCACCGTCACGCCCAGGTTGAGCTTGTCTTCCGGGATGAAGATGCTCATGGTTTCCTGGTAGGCCTTGTCGGCCACGTCGAGCGTGACCAGCCGATCGCAGTAGGCCCAGCAGGGCGAGAGACGGAATTTCGAGGTGGGAATCAGGTTGTCCTGGTAGCCATCCTTGGTCATGATTTTGCCAACGTGCGCCGGTGGCACTTCCACCCGCGCGCCGCAGGCGCTCAACAAGGCAGCGGTGGCCGCTGCGAACAATAGGCGGGATGCAAAAGGCTTCATGCGGGGCCGCCTCCTTGCGGCATCAATGAGCCCGTGGAGGGCGGGCCACAAGGGTAACAGGGCCGCGCAGGGGGCAGCGCTTGTGCAAGCGCACAACGGGGACAACGGGCAGAAGGTGGCGCGGTGCCCGGGCGGAGTTAGCGCAGCTGCTGCAAGGTGGGGAGGGCCAATGGCTCGCCAGGCCCGTCCAGGCACTGCGCGGCCTCGGCCAGGGTGCGGCAGCCGGTCAGGGCCATGGCCACTTCCAGCTCGTCGCGCAGCAGGCGCAGCACATGGGCCACGCCCGCCGCACCGGCGTTGGCCAGGCCCCACAGCGCCGGGCGGCCCACCAGCACGGCTGTGGCGCCCAGGGCCAGGGCCTTGAGCACATCGGTGCCCCGGCGGATGCCGCCGTCCACCAGCACCGGCAACTGCCCGGCGCAAGCCTGCACGATGCGCGGCAGCACCGTGGCGGTGGCGGGGCTGGTGTCCAGGGTGCGCCCGCCGTGGTTGGAGCAAATCACGCCCGCCACGCCCAGGGCGGCAGCTTGGCGGGCGTCTTGCGGGTGCAAGATGCCTTTGAGCAGCACCGGCAGGCGGGTGATGGATTGCAGCCACGCCACATCGTCCCAGGTGGGTGCGTGGTGCAGCAGGCCATCGAACAAAGCGCTTTCGCCGCTGGAGAGCGTGGCCGTCGGGGCCGGGGGGCAGCCCGCCAGGTTGACGGCGCGAATGCCGGGCGGCAGATGAAAGCCTGCACGGCGTTCGCGGTCGCGCACGCCGCTGGTGGGAGCATCTACGGTGAGCACCAGGGCTTCGTAGCCCGCTGCCTCGGCGCGCTGTACCAGCTCGCGGGTGAAGCCCCGGTCGTGCTGCAGGTAGAGCTGGAACCACAAAGGCCCGCGCCCTGGGTCGGCCAGCACCACCTGGGCAATGGTTTCCAGCGCCACGCTGGCCTGGGTGCTGAGCACCAGCCCGGCACCCAGCGCGGCGGCGGCGTAGGCGCTGGCCAGTTCGCCATCGGGGTGGGCCAGGCGCTGAAAGGCGATGGGCGCCAGCAGCACCGGGTGTGCCCAGGTGCGCCCCAGCAGCTCGATGCGGGTGTGCCCACCCGCCAGCGGGCGCAGCACGCGCGGCGCCAGTGGCAGTTGGTTCCACGCTTGGCTGTTGGCCTGCAGGGTGATTTCGTCGGCGGCGCCCCCGGCGAAGTAGGCCCAGGCGTTGGCGTTCAGGTGCTGCTGGGCATGGCGCTCGTGGTCGGCCAGCGAGACGATGTGCGGGGGCACGCGCTGCAGCGCTGTGGGGGGAGTGTTTGGCATCAAAATCGGCCTCTAAGCCTTACGGGGCAAGCGCAAGCAGCTATGAAAAAAGGAGTTTTTTAGCTGTCAGCCCACATGCGCAGCAGGTTGTGGTAGGTGCCCGTGAGGCGCACCACGGCAGGGTCGCGCTCCCCGGCGCTGGCGCGCAGTTGCAGCAGGGCCATGTCCATGTCGAACAGCAGGCGCCGCTGTTCGGTGCTGCGCACCATGCTCTCCACCCAGAAGAAGCTGGCCAGGCGGGCGCCGCGCGTCACGGGGGCCACCTGGTGAACGGTGCTGCCAGGGTAGAGGATGGCGTCTCCGGCGGGCAGTTTGATGCGCTTGTCGCCCTCGTGCTCGCGCACGGTGAGTTCGCCGCCTTCGTATTCGTCGGGGTCGGCCAGAAAGAGGGTGCAGGAGATGTCGGTGCGTACCCATTGCTGGGTGGCGCGCGAGTGCAAGATGGCGCCATCCACATGGTCGCCGTAGAAGTTGGTGGCACCGCTGTAGCGGTTGAACAGCGGGTTGAAGATGCGTTTGGGCAGCGCGGCGGAGAAAAACAGCGCATCGCGCTGCACGGCCTGCAGCACCAGGGCCTGCAGCTCGCGCGCGGCATCGCTGTCTTGCGCGAGTTGCTGGTTGTTTTTGTGCTGCACGGCCTGCTCCCCCGCGCTGCGCGCACCGTTCACCCACGGCGCTGTCTCGCCCAGCAGGCTGCGGGCGTGGGCCAGTTCATCGGCGGTGAGGATGTTTTTCAGGTGGAGGAACATAGCGTGTGCCCTGGGTTAGAAGCGGGTTTTCAGTGTCAACTGCACCGCGCGTGCGCTGCCGGGGACGTAAAAGCCGCGGTAGAGCGAGTCGGCGTAGAGCTTGTTGGCCAGGTTGGTGACGTTGAGTTTGAGCGAGGTGTGGTCGTCAAAGCTGTATTCGGCCATGGCGTCAATGGTGGCAAAGCCGGAGGCGTAGGTCTGGCGCGAGCCTTCCGGGTTTTGCTTGCTGCGGTAGTTCAGGCCCGCGCCCACACGCAGCTTGCTATGGACGGCGTAGGTGCTCCACAGGCTGCCGCTGTGGTGTGGCGTGAGGGCCGGGCGGTCGCCTTCGACCTGGGCCCCACCGCCGTTGGCGGCGAGCACGACGTTGCTGCTGTCGATGGTGGCGTCAGGAATCCAGGTGTGGTTCCAGAAGATTTCCCACTTCGGCACGATGCGCCCAGCCAGATTGAATTCCAGCCCCGAGGCGTGGCGCTTGCCTGACAGCAGCTCTTGCTGCGCAGCGACATCGGGGTCGGTGTTGCGTTCGTTGTATTTCTCGCTGTAGAAGAAGGCCACCCCTGCCAGGGCGCGGTTGTTGAACAAGTCCCACTTGCCACCGATTTCCACGTTACGGCTCTTTTCTGGCGGCGTGTTGGCCGCGCGCCCGGTGGTGCTGCCCAGGTTCACACCCCATTGGTAGGTGTCGCCCGAGGTGTTGTACGAGGTGCCGTACGACACGTAGTAGGTGCTGGCCGGGTTGGGCTCAAAAATCAAACCGACGCGTGGGCTCCACAGGCTGTCGGAGCGTTCGTTGCTGAGCGAGCCATCGGCGTTGCGGTACGAGGCTTTGAAGTTGTCGTAGCGCAGGCCGCCCACCAGTTTCACGCTGCCCGTCAAGGCCAGGGTGTCTTGCACGTACAGGCCCAGGTTGCGCGCTTTGAAGGTGTTGAATGCAGCCGGGGCACGGCCATCGGCCACCCAGGCGCCGTCGTCAGGCGTGCCTACGGTGGTGTTGGGGCGCGGCGTGGTGTTGGCGTAGCTGTTGTTGCGGTCGGCGTCTTCATCGGTGTAGTCGATGCCTGCAATCACTTTGTGCTGCTGGCCACCCAGGGTGAAGGCGTTGCTGTAGTCGCTTTGGATTTGCGTGATGTCGCTGCGCGCCACGCGGCCTTTGGAGCCGCGCGTGAGTACCGTGCTGTCGGTGATTTGGTCGAGGCTGGTGGGGCGTGGCTGCATAAAACCAATGGTACTGGCCAGCAGGTCGCGTTCGTAGCGGCCCGTGCGCAATCGGGTTTGCAACTCGCCACCATCGTCAAAGCGGTGGGTATGGCCCAGGGTGAGGTACTGCGTGGTGGTGTTGAGGTAGTCGCTGGCCAGACCGTAGTAGTTTTTCGCTGGCAGGGTGGGAAGAATTTGCCCGTCTTGGCCCAGCACCCAGGGGTGGTTGTAGAGCGGGCGACCTTCCACGTTCAGGTAGTACAGGCCCACAGAAAACTCGTCGCGTGTGCCTACACCCCAGGAAAACGTGGGCGCCAGGCCCTGTTTTTTTTGGCGCGCGCCGTGGTTGTCGGCGTCGTGAACCATGGCGTTCAGGCGCAGGGCGGCGTTTTCACCCGTGACGAAGTTGAAGTCGCCCGTCAGCCGGTGGTATTGGCCTGTGCCGTAGGTGTACGAGGCCTCGTGCTGGTTCATCAGCAGGGGCGCTTTGTTGACCTGGTTGACCACGCCACCGGTGGAGCCTTTGCCAAACAGCATGGAGGCCGAGCCTTTGAGCACTTCGACGCGGTCGAGGTTGAAGGTGTCGCGCTCTTGCAGGGGGGCGTCTTTCATGCCGTCGGTGTAGATGTCACCGGCCTGAAACAGCGAGAAGCCGCGCAGGCGCACATCTTCTTCACCGGTTTCGCCTGCCAGGAAGGTGACGCCCGCGGTGGAACGCAGCACTTCACGGAAATCGTCCTGGTTGCGATCCGCCATCAGCTTTTCCGTGAACACGGTGACCGATTGCGGAATGTCTTTGATGTCTTGCTGGCCCTTGCCGATGGTGGTCTTGCGCGTGAGCACCGTGTCTTTGCTTTGGACTTCGGCTTTTTCCTTCACCGTGACGGTGGACAGGGTGGCTTCTGGGGGCGTTTGTGCCCAGCTGCTGACCGAGGCGGCCAACAGCAATGCACCCAGCGGGACGAGGGGCTTGTGCTCCGGGGCAAACGGGGTGTGGGTGCCAGTGTGGCGGGCAGTAGCGGCTGCAGCGCAGCCGGGCAGCAAGTTTTCAGCGGACAAAACGCTTCTCCAAAGTCAGTAGGGACAACAAAGCGCCCCCATGCAGGGGGCGTTGAACCGGCTACTGGCAGTGGCTAGCGGCAATGAACGTGGCTGTGCCTGGCCGAAGGCTGCATCCTACATCAAATGAGCTTCATTCTCATTTGCGTTGGCGTTCTTCGTCGTAAAAATGGCGTTGCTGTCGTTTGTGTGCGACGTGCCGTGACGCTTCAGCGGTGCAGTTCACCTGCGCTTTCAGGTTGGTAGATGACTTCCTTGACGCGCACAGTCATGGGTTTGCCGCCGGGCCCTGGCCAGGCCAGTTCATCGCCCACTGAGAGGCCTAGCAGCGCGCTGCCCACGGGCGCGAAGATGGACACCCGGTCAGCACTGCCGTCCATGTCACGTGGATACACCAGGGTGAGGCAGAAATCTTTGCCACTTTCCAGCATGGTGAATTTCACCGTGGAGTTCATGGTGACCACGGTGGGTGGGATTTCTTCAGGGGCGAGGACATCGGCACGGTCGAGCTCAGCTTGCAGATCGGCTTTGCCAGGAAAAGCGCTGGCAGGCACAGCCGCTATCAGGGCTTCAATGCGGTCCAGGTCGAGAGAGGACAGGGTAATGGGTGGTTTTTGTGTAGCCATGGTGTGCAGTCTCTTTCATCAACGGGGAAGGGTGGCGCTTTGGCAGGGTGCAAAGGCGTCCAGGGTGCGCTGGTAAGCGCTGGTACGAATGTCCAGCAGGCCCAGTACAGAGTGGAAGTAGTGGTCGTGAGAGAGCCGCCGCTGCGCCCAGTCACGCTGCAGGCAGGCGGCGTCCAGCCCCGCGCGCTGCTGCAGCGCGGGCGAGAGCCAGGCAATCCAGGGCACGTGCTTTTGTACGTCGGGTGCAATCGCGTAGGGCAGGCCGTGCAGGTACAGGTTGTTTTCACCCAGCGATTCGCCGTGGTCTGAGACGTAGAGCAGCGCCGTTGGGCGGTCAGCGGCATGGGTTTTGAGCCACTCAATCGCCTGGTCTAAAAATGCGTCGGTGGCAAGAATGCTGTTGTCGTAGGCGTTGAGCACCTGCTCGCGTGAGCATTGCTGCAGGGCGTTGGTCTGGCATTCCGGCTGAAATTGCTTTTGCGTGGGCAGTGAGCGGCGCGCGTAGGCTGGGCCATGGCTGCCCATTTGGTGCAGCACCACCACGGTGGCATGGGCACGTTGCTCGGCAGGCAGGGTTTGTAGATGGCTGGCCAGGTCGCGCAGCATGATGGGGTCTTGGCAATCGCCCCCGCTGCACCACTGCGCGTCGTTCAGGGTGCGGGTATTGATTTCGCCCACCCGATCGCACAGGCCTTTGCAACCGGACTGGTTGTCAATCCACAGCACCCCCAGACCAGCGTGCTGCAACACGTCGAGCAGGTTCTCTGCATTGCTTTGGCGTTTTTGGTAATCCTCGCGCCCCAGGTGCGAAAACATGCAGGGCAACGAGGCGGCGGTGCTGGTGCCACAGGCCCAGGCATCTGGCGCGTTGAGCAAGTCGGTGCGGGCCGACAGGCGCGGTGTGGTGGGGCGGGTGTAGCCGTTGAGGGCAAAGTTGGCGGCGCGTGCGGTTTCGCCCACCACCAGCAAGACCAGGGGCGGGGCCGTGGAGGCACTGGCACTGGCGCTGTAGCTGGGGCCGCGCTGGGCGTCGCGCCCTACGGGGGCTAGCGTGCGGGTGTCCATGCGCAGCGGCTGTGCGGCAAGGTCGAGCACGGCGTACAGGCTGTTGAGCGGGTTGATGAGGTAGCGCAGCTGGGTGTGGTTGCGCATTACCGAGGCAAAGTCTTGGAACACCAGCAGCACACTGCCCACGGCCAGCAGCAGAGCTGCACTGCACAGTGCCAGGCTGTGGCCCAGGTGGCGCCATGGCCCCAGGCTGCGCACCGGGCGCGTGAGCAGCCACCACAGCGGCGGCCCCGCCAGCAGCAGCAGGGCCACGGCCATGCGCCAGTTGAGCAGGTCGGTGGCTTCGCTGGGGTCGGTTTGCAGCACGTTCACCAGCATGGGCGTATCAATCACGATGCCGTAGCTGGCCATGAAATACGCCCCGCTGGCACCCGCCAGCAGCGCCACAACGAGCACGGGCTTGAGCAACCAGCCCCAGGCGAGCAGGCCGAACACCAGCGCATTGCCTGCCGCCACCAGCATGGCGAAGGCCAGACCAAACCCCCAGCCACGCAGGCCGCTGATTTCTGGCAGCTGGGCCAGTTTCAGCCACAACGGCAGGTTGCCAAACACTGCCAGCCACAGGCTGACGCCTGCCACCAGCAGCGCCGGATGGCGTGCTGCGGCAGCAAACGAGGGGCTGGTGGCAGGGGGTAGGGCAGGGCGGGCAAACGCCAAGCGCAGACGCTGCAAGGCAGTGAACATGGATGAAGGATAGGCAGGGGAAGGGAGGGAGGTTTTTGCTCTTAAAAAAAGAGCTGCTCGCGCTTATCTGGTAAGGCTTAGAGGCCTAAAAGATGCATTAAACCAAAAGAAAAACCCGCAGCACGAGACTGCGGGTTGGAGTGTGCCAGCACGGGGATGGTTCCAGTGCTGGCAGGGGTGCGTGGTTTACTTGATGTCGCGGCGGGGCGAACCAGTGAACAGTTGGCGAGGACGACCGATCTTGTACTCGGGGTCACCGATCATTTCGTTCAATTGGGCAATCCAGCCGACCGTGCGGGCCAGGGCAAAAATGCCGGTGAACAGCTTGGTGGGGATGCCGATGGCGCGCTGCACGATGCCGGAGTAGAAGTCCACGTTCGGGTAGAGCTTGCGCTGCACGAAGTAGTCGTCTTCCAGGGCAATTTTTTCCAATTGCTTGGCCAGGGCGAACAGCGGATCGTTTTCCAGGCCCAGCTCGGCCAGCACTTCGTCGCAGGTTTCTTGCATGAGCTTGGCGCGCGGGTCGTAGTTTTTGTACACGCGGTGGCCAAAACCCATGAGCTTGACGCCAGAGTTTTTGTCCTTGACCTTTTCCATGAACTCACCGACCTTGGCCACGCCGCCTTGGCGCTGGATGTCTTCCAGCATGTTCAGGCAAGCTTCGTTGGCACCGCCGTGGGCAGGGCCCCACAGGCAGGCCACACCGGCGGAGATGGCAGCAAACGGGTTGGTGCCCGACGAGCCACACAGGCGCACGGTGGAGGTGGAGGCGTTTTGCTCGTGGTCAGCGTGCAAGATGAAGATGCGGTCCAGCGCGCGTTCCAGCACGGGGTTGACCTTGTAGTCTTCGCACGGCGTACCAAACATCATGCGCAGGAAGTTGCCGGCGTAGCTCAATTCGTTGCGTGGGTACATGTAAGGCTCACCCTTACCGTACTTGTAGGCCATGGCAACCAAGGTGGGCATCTTGGCGATCAGGCGGATCGCAGCCACATCACGGTGCTCTGGGTTATTGATGTCGGTGCTGTCATGGTAGAACGCCGACATGGCGCCCACCAGGCCCGTCAGCACGGCCATGGGGTGGGCATCGCGGCGGAAACCACGCAGGAAGAACTGCATTTGCTCGTTGACCATGGTGTGGTCGAGCACCAGCTTGTGGAAGTCGGCACGTTGCTGGGTGTCGGGCAGTTCGCCCTTGAGCAGCAGGTAGCAGGTGTCCAGGTAGTCGCACTTGGTGGCCAGCTGTTCGATGGGGTAGCCACGGTACAGCAGCTCGCCCTTGTCGCCATCAATGTAGGTGATGGCCGATTGGCACGACGCCGTGGACAGGAAGCCCGGGTCGTAGGTGAACATCCCGGTTTGGCCGTACAGCTTGCGGATGTCGATCACATCCGGGCCGATGTTGCCCTGGTAAATGGGCAGCTCCATGCTGGGGCTGCCATTGCTGAACGAGAGGGTTGCTTTGTTGTCGGCCAGTTTCATTTCAGTTTCCTTCGTGAGTTAACCCGTGTGGGCAGCGCCCGCAGGCGGGCGGCGCATGAGTTCGAGTAGCTGCAGCACCTGTGGGGTTGCCAGGGCATCCTGGGGCTCCTTGCGGCGCAGCAGCAAATCCAGCAGATCGTTGTCAGACAAGTCCATCAGCGCAGCCAGCGCATCGGCCTGGCTGCGGGTCAGACTGCCCCCATGGCGAGCAAAGAATTGCTCAACGAACAAGTCGTTTTCCACCAACCCGCGGCGACAACGCCAGCGAATGATGTTGCGCTCGCGCTCGTCGAGCAGGGGATCGTCTGCCATGGCGTTACAGGGTGCGACGGGCCATCAACTCTTTGATCTTGCCAATCGCACGTGTGGGGTTCAGGCCTTTGGGGCACACATCCACACAGTTCATGATCGAGTGGCAGCGGAACAGGCGGTAGGGGTCTTCCAGGTTGTCCAGG
>RRZT011469820.1_pt1 | contig 10244 bp, 10 predicted proteins | sample 2165551 | NCBI WGS metagenome assembly RRZT01 (sample SAMN10456910, study PRJNA506462) | wastewater metagenome | biome: wastewater; feature: sludge; material: wastewater sludge; isolation source: wastewater sludge with Escherichia coli K12::gfp cells carrying plasmid... | place: USA: Moscow, Idaho...
CCAAGCCGATGTCTGTACCCAGTAATTGTTGGAACCACGCTTGCATGATTATCCTTTGCTCAATTCAACGGTGGTCAATAAAGCACCCAATGTCCAGTTGGCCTGATGCAGCGGCAAGGCCACCACGTTTTCAGGCAGCCCATCATCGGCAGCCACGGTTACCGCCAATGTTGCCTGGCCTTGTTTGGCCTGGGCGGTATCGCCGTCGGCCAAGCCCAAACGTGCCAGCGTGGCGCTGTGTAGGCGCGCGGCCGGTACCGCGGCTTGCACAGTGGCCTGCAACGGTGCCGAACGGCGCACCACCGCATCGGTGGCATACATGGCCACACCGCCCACGCGCAGCAAGCCGGTGTCGGCAGCGGTGGCAGCGGGTGCCGTGCAATCGTTGTTGAGGCTGCCTGAAAGCGTTTCCGCATTAACCGCACGCGCCAGAATTTGCTCGCTGCTTTCATAATCAAAGCCGCTCAAGCCCAATACATTGCCCAATACGCGCAATACTTTCCACAGCGGCCGCGCTTCGCCTGCGGCTTTTACCACGCCGTGGAAGGATTGCAAGCGGCCTTCCATATTGATAAAGCTGCCTGAAGTTTCGGTAAACGGCGTAATCGGCAGCAACACATCGGCCACTTCGCGCAACACCGGGCTGTCAAAAGCGGTGAAGGCCATCACGGTTTGCGCCTGTTTCAGCGCCGCCACGGCGGCAGCGCCGTTGGCCACATCCATATCCGGCTCGACATTCAACAGCAACACCGCTTTTTTCGGCGCGGCGATTTGTGCGGCAATACTGTGCTCGGCGGCACGGGCATTCACGCCCACCACATCGGCACCCACACTGTTGGCGGCCTGCGGCAAGATGCCCAATGTGGCACCGCTGCTGTGTGCCAATGCTTTCGCGGCAGCATGAATGGCGGCGGCATCGGGGTGGTTTTGTGCTTCCGCACCCAGCACAATGGCGGTCTTTTCTGTGCCTTGCAGCAAGGCGGCGGCTTCATCGCTGCCAAGCCACTGCGCCCACGCGCCCGGATGCCGCACGGTTTGTGCGGCCAGCGGCATATGTAAGGTTTCTTTGCCTGAAGCCAATACCGCCACTTTCATGCCTTGTTTGGCGGCTTGGCGGATGCGCGCAGTGAGCAGCGGCTGCTCTTGGCGCAGATTGGCACCCACAAACAGCACCGCATCGTTTTGCGCCAAATCGGCAATACTTTGACCCAGCCACGGCGCGCCTTTGAGGCTGCCTGAAAGGCGGCTGTCGAGTTGGCGCAAACGGCTGTCGACGGCTTTTGTGCCTAAACCGGCGGCCAGCTCGCGGACGAGATACATTTCTTCTACGGTATTGGCCGGGTTTACCCACATGCCGATGGCGTCGGCACCAAAATCTTTGCTCACACCGCGCAAGCCTTTGGCGGCATAGTCGAGCGCGGTTTGCCAATCCACCACATGCCATTGGCCGTCTTGCTTGATTTGCGGCTGGCTTAAGCGGTTTTGGTACAGGCCTTCGTAGGCGAAGCGGTCGCGGTCGGCAATCCAGCATTCGTTGATGGCTTCGTTTTCCAGCGGCAACACGCGGCGCACGCCGTGGTCTTTGGTTTGCACAATCAGATTGCTGCCCAAGGCATCGTGGGCGGAGATGGTTTTGCGGCGGCTCAATTCCCACGAACGTGCGTCGTAGCGGAACGGTTTGCTGGTGAGCGCACCCACCGGGCATAAGTCGATGACATTGCCCGATAATTCGGTTTGCACCACTTCACCGATAAACGGCACGATTTCGGAAAACTCGCCGCGGTTAATCATGCCGATTTCCTGCACCCCGGCGATTTCTTCGGTAAAGCGCACGCAGCGGGTGCAATGGATGCAGCGGCTCATTTCAGCCGCCGACACCAACGGCCCCATGTCTTTGCCCATCACCGCGCGTTTGGCTTCGGTGTAGCGGCTGGCGCTGTTGCCGTAGCCCACGGCCAAGTCTTGCAACTGGCATTCGCCGCCTTGGTCACAAATCGGGCAATCGAGCGGGTGGTTAATCAGCAAAAACTCCATCACGCCTTGCTGGGCTTTTTTGGCCAGCGGCGAATCGGTTTTCACCACCATGCCGTCGGTTACCGGGGTAGCACAGGCCGGCAAGGGCTTGGGGGCTTTTTCCACTTCCACCAAGCACATGCGGCAGTTGGCGGCGATGGAGAGTTTTTTGTGGTAACAAAAATGCGGGATATAGGTGCCCGCTTGGTGGGCGGCTTCGATTACCGTGCTGCCTTGCTCCACCGAGAGTTGTTTACCGTCTATTTGAATTTGTAACATGGGTTCGCAATCCTAAATAAGCGCGTTGCGCCACAGCGCCAATCAGCACCAGCGGTGTTCTTTCATCGGACGGCCGTGTTCGATGTAGTGCTCGAATTCGGCGCGGAAATGCTTGGTAAAGCTGCGCACCGGAAATACGGCGGCATCGGCCAAGGCGCAAATGGTGCGTCCGGCCATATTATTGCCAACGGAATCGAGCAAATCCAAATCTTCCGGGCGGCCTTGGCCGTTGGCAATGCGGTGGATCACGCGGTAGAGCCAGCCGGTGCCTTCGCGGCAAGGCGTGCATTGGCCGCACGATTCTTCAAAGTAGAAATAGCTTAAGCGTTCCAGTGCCTTCACCATGCACACGTCTTCGTCCATCACAATCACCGCGCCGGAGCCGAGCATAGAGCCCGCTTTGGCAATGGCGTCGTAATCCATGGTGGTTTGCATCATGATGTCGCCGGGCAGTACCGGGGCGGAAGAGCCGCCGGGAATCACCGCTTTGAGTTTTTTACCGCCGCGCATACCGCCGGCCATTTCCAGCAAGGTGGCAAACGGGGTGCCCAGCGGCACTTCGTAGTTGCCCGGGCGCTCAACGTGGCCGGAAACGGAAAACAGCTTGGTGCCGCCGTTATTGGGAATGCCTTTGTCGGCAAAGGTTTGGCCGCCGTCGCGGATAATAAACGGCACCGAGGCAAAGGTTTCGGTGTTGTTGATGGTAGTAGGCTTGCCATACAGGCCGAACGAAGCCGGGAACGGCGGCTTAAAGCGCGGCTGGCCTTTTTTGCCTTCCAGCGATTCCAGCAATGCGGTTTCTTCGCCGCAGATATAGGCGCCGTAGCCGTGGTGGGCAAACAATTCGAAATCAAAACCGCTGCCCAAGATGTTTTTGCCCAGCAAACCGGCATCGCGCGCTTCTTGCAAAGCCGCTTCAAAACGCAGGTAGCCGGAGAAAATCTCGCCGTGGATGTAGTTGTAGCCCGCCACCGCACCCATGGCATAACCGGCAATAATCATGCCTTCAATTAAGGCGTGCGGATTGTAGTCGATGATGTCGCGGTCTTTAAAGGTGCCCGGCTCGCCTTCGTCGGTGTTGCACACCACGTATTTGGCACCGGGAAACGAGCGCGGCATAAAGCTCCACTTCAAGCCGGTAGGGAAACCGGCACCGCCACGGCCGCGCAGGCCGGAGGTTTTCACTTCCGCAATCACATCGTCTTGCGCGGTTTTGTTGTCGAGGATTTGCTGCAACGCCTGATAGCCGCCGCGCGCCCGATAGGCCGCCAAGGTCCAGACATTGGGGTCTTGCGTGTCTACCCCGTCAAAAATCACGCCTGCTTGGTAAATCGCCATCAGTTCAACTCCGCCAGTTTCGCTTCAATCGCTTCAGGGGTCATAAAGCTGCACATTTTGTGGTTGTTTAAGAGCATCACCGGCGCATCGCCGCAAGCACCCATGCATTCGCCCTCCATCAGGGTGAATTTGCCGTCGGCGGTGGTTTCGCCAAAGCCGATGCCGAGCTTTTGTTGCAGATACTGGGCGGCATCCACGCCGCCGCGCAGAGCACAGGGCAAGTTGGTGCATACGGTGAGCTTGTATTTGCCCACCGGCGCCAGGTCGTACATATTGTAGAAAGTGGCCACTTCGTAGGCCGCCACCGGCGCCATGCCGATGTAGTCGGCCACAAATTCAATGGCTTCCGGTTTCAGGTAGCCTTGTTCTACTTGCGCAATACGCAAGGCGGCCATCACCGCGCTGCGGCGTTGGTCGGCCGGGTATTTGGCCAGCTCGATGTCGATTTGTTTTAAACTTTCAGCGGACAACATTATCGATCCACCTCCCCAAATACAATGTCTTGTGTGCCGATAATCGCCACCACATCCGACAGCATGTGGCCGCGTGCCATTTCATCCATGCCTTGCAAATGAGCAAAGCCGGGGGCGCGGATTTTCATGCGGTAGGGTTTGTTGGCACCGTCGGAAATCATGTAAATGCCGAATTCACCTTTCGGGTGTTCGATGCCCGCATACACTTCGCCTTCGGGCACATGCATGCCTTCGGTAAAGAGCTTGAAGTGGTGAATCAGGTCTTCCATGCCCATTTTCATGTCGGTGCGTTTGGGCGGTGCTACTTTGTGGTTTTCCACAATCACCGGCCCCGGATTGGCTTTCAGCCATGCCACGCATTGCCGGATGATGCGGTTGGACTCGCGCATTTCATGGATGCGGCATAGGTAGCGGTCGTAGCAGTCGCCGTTCACACCCACGGGAATATCAAAATCCATTTGCGCATAGGCGTCGTAGGGTTGCTTTTTGCGCACGTCCCACTCAATACCAGAGCCGCGCAACATCACGCCGGTAAAGCCTTTTTGCAAGGCGCGCTCGGGCGATACCACGCCCACGCCCACGGTGCGCTGTTTCCAGATGCGGTTGTCGGTGAGCAGGCTTTCGTATTCGTCGACACAGCCGGGGAAGCGCTGGGTGAAGGCTTCGATAAAGTCGAGCATGGTGCCTTCGCGGCTTTCGTTCAGCTCTTTCAATACTTTGGCGTTGCGGTATTTGCTCGACTCGTATTTGGGCATAAAGTCGGGCAGATCGCGGTAAACGCCCCCGGGGCGGAAGTAGGCTGCGTGCAAACGGGCGCCGGATACAGCTTCGTATAAATCCATCAGCTCTTCGCGTTCGCGAAAGGCGTAGAGGAATACCGTCATCGCGCCAATATCGAGCGCGTGCGAGCCCACGCCCATCAGGTGGTTCAGAATGCGGGTGATTTCGGCAAACATCACGCGGATGTATTGGCCGCGCAGCGGCACTTCGATGCCGAGCAGGCGCTCAACAGCAATGCAATAGGCCTGCTCGTTGCACATCATCGACACATAATCAAGCCTGTCCATATACGGCAGTGCTTGCAGATAGGTGCGGGTTTCCGCCAGCTTTTCGGTGCCACGGTGTAAAAGGCCGATGTGCGGGTCGGCGCGAACGATGGTTTCGCCTTCCAGCTCCAAAATCATGCGCAGCACGCCGTGTGCTGCCGGGTGTTGCGGGCCGAAGTTGATGGTGTAATTGCGTAATTTAGCCACCGTATTGCTCCTCTCTGACGATGCGCGGGGTGATTTCGCGCGGCTCAATCGTCACCGGCTGGTAGATTACGCGGCCTTCGGCCTCGTCGTAGCGCATTTCCACATGGCCGGAAATGGGGAAATCTTTGCGGAAGGGGTGGCCGACAAAGCCGTAGTCGGTAAGAATGCGGCGCAAATCGGGGTGGTTGTTGAACAAGATGCCGTAGAGGTCGAACGCTTCGCGCTCATACCAATCGGCAGCATTGTATAAGTCCACCACCGAATCCACCATGGGGAAGTCGTCGTCATCGGCCCATACGCGCACGCGCAGGCGCCAGTTGTGCTTAATCGACAACAAATGGCTCACGGCCGCAAAGCGCTTGCCGTGCCATTCTTGGTTTTTGTAGGTGCTGTAATCCACGCCACACAAATCCAGCAGCTGCTCAAAGTGCAGCTCGTCGTGGTCGCGCAGGGTTTGCATAATGGAATGATAATCGGCGGCGGCGCATTCGAGGGTAAGCTCATCCACAGCGTGGATAAGCGTGGCACGCTCGCCCAAAATCGCGCCCAAGGCTGCCTGAAGTTTGCTGATGTCTGCCATTTCAAGCTCCTTTAAGCGCGCGCAATGGTGGCGGTGCGGCGGATTTTCTGTTGCAGCTGCAACAGGCCGTACACCAGCGCTTCGGCGGTGGGCGGGCAGCCCGGCACATACACGTCTACCGGCACCACGCGGTCGCAACCGCGCACCACCGAATAGGAATAATGATAATAACCGCCGCCGTTGGCACAAGAGCCCATCGACAATACCCAGCGCGGCTCGGCCATTTGCTCGTATACACGGCGCAGCGCCGGTGCCATTTTATTGCACAAGGTGCCGGCCACAATCATCAGGTCAGACTGGCGCGGGCTGGGGCGGAAAATAATGCCGAAGCGATCCAAGTCGTAGCGGGCGGCACCGGCGTGCATCATTTCAACGGCACAGCAGGCCAAGCCGAATGTCACCGGCCACAAAGAGCCGGTGCGCACATAGTTGAGCACCGTATCCGCGCTGGTGGTGACAAAACCTTTTTTCAAAACGCCTTCTATTCCCATTCTAAAGCGCCTTTTTTCCATTCATAAATAAAGCCGATGACCAAAATCTCCAGAAACACCAGCATGGACCAAAAGCCGTATGCGCCCAACTCCTTGAACACCACCGCCCATGGCACCATAAAGGCCACTTCCAGATCAAACAGGATAAATAAAATGGCCACCAAATAATAACGCACATCAAAACGCATACGCGCGTTTTCAAATGCTTCAAAACCGCATTCAAACGGATCTTGCTTGACCACGCCCGGACGGTTCGGCCCCAGCAGCAAGCCCAGTGAAATAAACAGCACACCGGCGGCTAAGCCGACCAATAAAAAGACCAATACGGGAAAATAATTCGCCAACATGGCTGCGCGCACCTTTATGAAAATATAGGTAAAGACATCTGGCATTATACCCAATTTCTACGGGCTTTTGAAAGCTTGGGCGCAAATATTGTTGAGAAAAGCACTGCCTTTTCAGGCTTTTAAATGATATTGATTATCAATATATGATTATATTGCGGATGGTCTTTTCAAATGCACCAGCCTGCCCTGCTTAACGGCTTGCTTTTGCGCTTGTTTTTTAGCAACCGTTTTGCTGCCGCCTGCACACGCACCATTGCATGCCTATACGGCACTTTTACATTTGCCCGCTCGCCACTCGGTGTTTTTAGGCTGCCTGAAAGCAGATAACGATATTACCGGCGCTGCAATTTGCGGTTTAGATGGTAAACCATAATGCCGAACACCAGCCCCCAAAAGGCGCTGCCCACGCCAAATAAGCTCATGCCCGAGGCACTGGCCAGCAAGGTGATTAACGAGGCTTCGCGCGTGGCTTCGTCTTCCCACGCGGCCAACAGATTGGCCAGCAAAGTGCCGAAAATGGCAATCCCCGCCAGCGCCCACAGCAATTCGCTTGGCAAGGCGGCAAACAAAGACACCACCACCCCGCCCAAAGCGGCCAGCCCAAAATAAAACAGCGCCAGCCAAATATTGGCCAGATAGCGCTGTTTGGGATCGGGATCGACATCACGCCCCATGGTGATGGCCGCGCTGATGGCGGCCAGATTCATCATAAACGCCCCAAACGGTGCCAATAGCAGCGAGCCGAGTGCGGTGGCGTTAATCAAGGGCGTGGCCGGGGTTTCGTAGTGGTAGGCACGCATCACCGCAATACCGGGCACGTTTTGCGTCACCAAGGTAGCAATAAACAGCGGTATGCCCACACTAATCAGCACCCCCACATTGAATTCCGGTGCCAGCCATTGCAAGGTGGGCGGCTGCCAGTGCAGGTTTTCCAAATGCAGCAAGCCGGCAAAGCCCGCATAAGCAAATCCCGCCACCAGCATCAGTAAAATACTGTAGCGCGGAAAGCGGATTTTGCTGAGCAAATAGGTGATCAACATCAGCAGCACCAAACCGGTTTGCGACTGCATCGACACAAACACCTTGCTGCCGAAATTGATTAAAATGCCTGCCAACATTGCCGCAGCCAAGGTTTTGGGAATCAACGCCACCAAGCGGCTGAAAAAACCGGTGGCCGGCACCAGCAGCATCAGCGCGGCGGCAAACATAAACGCCCCCACCGCCTGCCCCAAAGGAATACCGCTCATGCCCACCATCATCGCCGCACCCGGCGTACTCCACGCCACCATCACCGGCGCTTTAAAGCGCAGCGACAGCAACAAGGTGAGCACGCCGCAACCCAGCCCCAAGGCGGTAAACCACGAGCTGATTTGCTGCGGCGTGCTGCCAAAAGCCTGGGCTGCCTGAAAAATAATCACCGCACTGGAGCCGTAAGACACCAAAATGGCGGCCACAGCGGCCGCAAAATGAGCGGAAGAAAAACGCAACGACGGATAAGAAGCGGACATAATGGCTTTATCAAAATGGCAACGGCACCTTATGGCGCCTAAAGAATGGCCGCCATCATACCCTAAGAGCCCGCTGGCACAAAACCGCCGCTGCGCTACAATAAGGCATCCAAACCACAGCCACACCGGTTGAGGTTTAGTCCTATCGAATTTAAATCTTTATCGAACAACAAGGAGCAGCATGAAAACCTATATGTGCCTGATTTGTGGATTTATGTATGATGAAGCCGCCGGCCTGCCCGAAGACGGCATTGCCCCCGGCACCTTGTGGGCGGATGTACCACCCAACTGGACTTGCCCGGATTGCGATGCGCGCAAAGATGATTTTGAGATGATGGAGATTTGAATAACGGCTTGCAGCCAAAACATCGTTTGGCGTTGCCAAGCCGTTAAGGCTGCCTGAAACATGGTTTCTACGCGACCAAAACATTGCGTCTGCATCCAATTATGTTTCAGGCAGCCTTGGTTTATACATTGTTTCTCTTACGCTGCTTATGCAACAAAACCCTGATGCCCGCCACCTGAAACCGGACACCCGATTTCTAAGCTGCCTGTGCGGCAGTAAACAAACAGTAAACATGCTGCCTGATTCAAAAGCTCAAACTGCCTTGGCGCATCGAATCCCAATCAACCCGTCATTGATGCGCCAAGGCACATCCTATTCAATTAACGTCATTGATTACTAACTGAAGTTGCGCACCTGCTTATCTAAGGCTATTTGGAATGTAACATCGTCATTGCCGAACTGGATTCGACAATCCATTGACAAGCCGTAAAATGAAACGGATTGCGTGTTTGTATTTGTTTCTTATCGTTTTACTTTGCGCTTCATGGCCGCGCGGCCACTCACTTTTTTTGCTTCGCAAAAAAAAGTAAACAAAAAAAGGCGACCCCGGTTGCAGGTTTGGCTACGCCAAACTTCCCTCATCTACACGAATTTTAGCGGCGAGTGCGAACTCGCTGCGCTCAAACATAGCGCACCCTGCTCCCGCTAAAATCCGCTCCGATTCGGCTGCGCCAAGGGGGGCTGCACAGATTATACGTTTCATGTAGCCGAAACAAAATAACCTCAGACCTTTGTAAAACACTTCTTCATTGATGAAAAATGTTTAAATTCGTCATTCCGGCGTAGGCCGGAATCTATTGAGTTTTAATAAATTAACTGAAGTTACGCACTTATTGGCAAATGCTGCCTGAAACCATCGAATACGTCATTGCCGAACTTGATTCGGCAATCCATTATGAAAATAAACCGGCACAGCAGCAATACAGAAACAGCATCAATATCATTGATTTTAAACAGATAATTTATGCTGTAATTTCCTGTCAATGGATTGCCGAATCAAGTTCGGCAATGACGGCTGTACGTTTCAGGCAGCCTTGATATACAACTGCGTAACTTCAGTAAATTAATTAAAAATCAGCTTGTTGTATTTTAAGACATGGATTCCGGCCTACGCCGGAATGACGAGCTGGAAAGATTTTTGAGGCTAAACGATATTTTGCAAAGGTCTCAGCCTTTAAATGTAAATGGCTGCGTTTTAATTTATACGGGTGAGTAACTTGAGTTACCAGCATATAGCCTAAAGGCTGCCTGAATGGCTTTGCTTCGCAGAAGCTTTGCTTTCAGGCAGCCTTCTAAGCTGATAAGGGTTTATCTCACCGCAAACAACACATTATACCAATTATAAAAAATAAACCATTTTAAAATTCACCCATATCAATTGACGTATAGGATGCGCCTTGGCGCATCAAGCCTAAAAATCGCGAAAACCGATGCGCCAAGGCGCATCCTATGCCGTATTTTGCAAATTTTAATTTAAGGTTATTTTTTAGAATTGGTATTAATCTTCAGGCAGCCTCGCCATCAAAGCCGCTGTGGCGCAGCAAAGCGTCGATTTCCGGCTCGCGGCCGCGGAAGGCTTTAAATGAAGCCATGGCGTTGCGGGCGCCGCCCACGGC
>RRZT010556703.1_pt1 | contig 10241 bp, 10 predicted proteins | sample 2165551 | NCBI WGS metagenome assembly RRZT01 (sample SAMN10456910, study PRJNA506462) | wastewater metagenome | biome: wastewater; feature: sludge; material: wastewater sludge; isolation source: wastewater sludge with Escherichia coli K12::gfp cells carrying plasmid... | place: USA: Moscow, Idaho...
AAAAAAAGTTGCATCACGTCTAAGAGTATATTGATAGAGGATTTTTGCTGGCTTAACAATGCTAACATCACAGCATCAACGATGCGAACACCAAAGTGTCGAGCAAAAAACAAAAGGTCAATCCCATGTCTTTCTAACACGTCACGAATGGACTCATCATGAATAAATGAAAAAGCAACATCTTCTTTATGTTCTAAAAAGTAATGTTGATTTTGTGCAATATTTACTACCATAATCTCTCCTTTTAAGGGTTACTCTTTTTATAGTATTCCAAACTACTTTTAAGCTCATCAATATCCGTATACGTACCTACTACTTTAGAAGGATAGCCTTGAGCATTGCGTTCAATTACTCTTGCTTGGTCTAAAAACCATCGGTATTTTCCATCTTTACATAACATGCGATGTTCATTCCGATACACCGATGTGGTTCCTCTAAGAAGCGTGGCTAACGCATTAAAGCAGTGGCTAAAATCATCAGGATGGATACGTGAAACCCACTCTTCAATACTGTGGACTAAGCCTTCATGCTCGTACCCAAGCATCCCTTGCCACTGCTTTGAAAAATAAAGAACATTGGTGATAGGATTCCATTCCCAAAAACCATGTCCAACACACTCTATCATATCGCGGTATTCTTTTTTCATTGCGCTTAAGCCCTTATTGATTCTCGTACAAGTATTGTTGTGGGTATTGTATCGACGAAGTGTTGCAATGGGGTTGTATTCAGTTTTATTTTAAAAAAAGTCTTAACAATACGATAAAAAATTATTTATCGTATTGTTTTATAACGCAGTAAAAAAATTAAATATTCGATGAGAGTTTCCCCACCACTTTTCCAATCACTTCAACGTCATGCGCATTGACCATCTCAGGCGCATACGACTCATTATCAGAAAGCAACGCGACCATACCATTGGCTTGAAGATGCAATCGCTTAATGAAAAGTCCAGCAGGCGTTGAAACGATATAAATGCCTGCTTTGTGTGCATTACGGTACTCTTTATTGACAAAAACCACATCACCACTGTAAAGTGTAGGTTCCATCGAATCACCCAAAACATTGATAGCTTGAATATGTTTTATCATACCAATGCCTCCTAGTTTTTGAACGATTTCTTCATCGAGATACATCATCTCACCCTCTTCTTCTTCATTTAAAGCACCTCCGCCTGCGGAAGCATAAATATCTCTAAAATAGTGAATTTTGGCAAATTTATCTGTCTCAGCTTGTAAGCTCTCAACCACTTGGTCAAATAAAACCCAATTGATTGAAATTTTTCGTTTTGCACAAAACTCAAGTATCTCTTTATAAGGAATTTTTGCTCTATTTTTCATTGTAGCAAGGGTGAGTTGATTAATGCCCAAAGCTTCTGCGACGTCTTTATCAAATACTTTTCGTTCGCCCACTTCTTGGGAGAGGATATCTTTAACTTTTTGCAAAACACTTAAAATATCTGGCATTTTTTCCTCCAATATTTCATTTTGAAATAAAATTATAGCATATTTTATATTTTTATTACAATATCAACATATGGAACGATTTTAGCTTAGATTATTTTAAGGAGTTATTTATGAAGACTTTTATCTGTACCATCAGCCACTCTCGACAAGCTTACCAAGAATTTATGAATCGCTTTGAACAAAAGATGCTCATACTGAGCAATAAGATTTTTTAAGAAGCGCTTTTTAGCGCTTCTTTTGTGTTGCTTTTTGAAAATAAAACCAAATTAAGCCTAAAATAGAGAAGAGAATCACAGGTGCCATAAAGGTGTTATCAGAAAAATACGCTGCAATTTGCATCAAAAGCTCACCTGCGGTGTAACTTCCTAAGCCCAAAACAACCGCCCAAAAAATAGCGCTGAGTGTATTAAGTAGATGAAATTTTGCTTGAGGATATTTGGTGATACCTATCGTCATCGGAACCAAGGTTTTAAGACCGTAAACAAATTTTTGAATAAAAATAATTTTATCCCCTTGTTTTTTCATCAAAAGATGACTTAGCGCTAATTTACGACGATGTGCTTTGATGTAAGGCATCAGTGCATTTTTGTTATAACGCCCCATGTAAAAAAGAAAACTACTCCCCAAAACATTGGCAAAAGCAGCAACAATAATCGATGTGGTTATGTCCATTTTCCCAGCATACGAAAGCACACCCGCAGCAATAATCGCCACCATGCCACCCCCAAACGAATAAGCAAATAAAATAATATAACCGTATGTTGAGAGCGAATTAATAATATCTTCCACGTCTTTCCTTAATAATTAATCTGTTGTAGTGTTTTTAAAAACTCTTCAATGGCAAACGATGTGTTTAAGCCTTCCGATTCAATAATTTGCTCAGGCATAATATTATTGCCATACAGCTCAATATTTTGGTCAAAATCATGATTCATAACAGAACCATCCAACGAAAAACCAACAAATAAGCCTTCCGTTTTTGTGTACGTATACACCTCGGCTTTAAAATTGACCTCACTTCCTCTCCCCACACTCTCCCCCGCAGGTCCAACAGCGACAGAAGCATCAACCCCTAAGGTCATTTTATTATCCATCATCTTTTTGACCGCATCTTTGGTTTGAAAAACCATCAAGATATCTTTTTTTTCAACACCCAGTTGCAAACCAAACCCAGCACCGCCTAATTTGACAAACATCGGCGAGCTCCATGAACCATCACTTTTACGTACCACCATGACACCATTGCCTGTTTTTCCGCCTAAAAACATACTAATTTCTATGGTTCCAGGAAAAATAGCGATGGCTTGCGCTTTAGTAAAAACACCCTTTGGAATGGCTTTAGAATCTCTTAGCATGCTTTTGAGTGAATTAGAAGCATCGAGCAACTTTTCTTCTGCCGAGGCGTGAGCCAATACAGTTAGCATCATTAAAACGGTTATCATGTGTCCTATACGTCGTATCATTCTTTACTCCTACTGTTTTGTACTACATAATCAAAAAATGTTCCCTCACGTGCCATCAATTCCTCGTGGGTTCCCTCTTCTACAATGCTTCCTTTATCCAACACATAGATATAATCTGCCTTTTTAATCGTACTCAATCGATGGGCAATAATAATCGTTGTTTTTCCAAGCAAATACTCTTCCAAAGCAGAAAAAAGTTTTGCTTCCGTATGCACATCAAGCGCAGAAGTTGATTCGTCAAAAACCACAATATTAGGATTTTGAAGCACCATGCGAGCGATGGAGAGTCTTTGACGCTGACCACCTGAAAGCTTAATCCCATGCTTTCCAATCTGCGTATGCATCCCCTCAGGCAAACTTGCAACAAACTCTTCAAGCTGTGCGATTTTGAGCGCTTTTTCAATGAGAGAAGCATCACTTTCTTCATCTATCATCAAGTTTTGTGCAATGGAAGCATTAAAAAGTTGTGGATGCTGTAACACTAAAAAAAGATGCTCTCTTACGACATCAAGCCCTATCTCATTGACAGAAATACCATCAAAGGAAATCTCACCCTCTTGCACAGGATAAAGCCCAACAAGCAGGTGCGCTAACGTTGTTTTGCCACTACCACTCGCTCCTACAATTGCTACTTTTGCCCCTCGTGGAACATGCAGATTAATCGTTTCAAGTACTTTCTTACCCTTATCATACCCAAAAGAGAGGTTTTTTACATCTATCGCATTGGTCAAATGATGCGCAAAAGGATTCTTTACATGTAAGCCTCTCTCTTCTTGTTTTAAACTCAAAATAGTATTAATGCGCTCTAGTGCCTTGAGTGCATTATGGTACGAATATTGAATATTTAAGATATCTTGAATGGGGGTCATCATCACCCATAAATAGCCAAAAATAGCTAGCATCGAGCCAATACTCAAATCCGAATACGCCACCACAAAAATACTCGCCGCACGAAAAAGCTCAAATCCTGAAAGAAATACTAAAAAAGAGAGCCTACTTGCCCCATCACTCTTATAACCAAAAAGAATCGAACTTCGTTTTATCTCTTGTGCTTGGGCATTCACTTTATCAAAAAAAAGCTTTTCTTTATTGGTGGCACGTATTTGCATAAACATATCCAAGGTTTCGCCCAATGCCTCTTGAAAAAGTTCATACGCCTTATTTTGCTCTTTTTTAAGAATAGAGACTTTTTTAGCAAGGTTTGTGGTCAATAACACCACCAAAGGGTTGAGAATAAGAATAAAAAGAGCCAATTGCCAATGAATCATCAGTAATACCGCCCCCACACCAATAATCGTTAGCACGGAAATAATTAAGCGACTGACAAAAACACCTAAGAAATTATCTACCGTCTCAACATCGGTGACTAAAAGTGATGAAGCACGCCCTGCACCAAAAAATTCGAACTCATGCATCGCGACACGACTGAGATGATTTAGCACATTTTCACGAATTTTAAATGCAATATTTTTAGAGATAATCGTAAAGAGTTTTGTCTGCGTGTAGTTAAAGGCAAAAAACAAAAATCGTAACGCCAAAACAAGCACTAATACAATGACAATATAGACAAAAGCAGGGCTTGAATAACCTAACATTGCATCCACAAAAGGCACAATCCATTTTGGTTTTCCCAGTAAAATCTCATCCACAAGCAGTGGCATCACTAAAGGAATAGGAATACTCACACTCACTGCGATAAACGCAATAATATGGGCAAAAATAAGCTCTTTTTTGTAATGAAGCGCTTCGTTAAAAAGGTGCTTGAATGTGTAGGTTTGAGGCATCTGTATCCGATATTTCAAGAAGCATGCAGAGGAAATTTTCCTCTACATGTAAAACTATATTAACGAGCAAAATCGACTGCGCGAAGTTCTCTAATAACATTGACTTTAATTTCTCCAGGGTACTGCACTTTACTCTCAATTTCTTGAGCAATCTCTTTGGCCAAAAGAACCGCTTCATCATCATTGATAAGTTTTGCGTTGGCAATAACACGAATCTCTCGCCCAGCGTTAATGGCGTATACTTGCTTGATTCCTTGTTTGCTTTTTGCAATATCTTCAATATCTTGAACACGCTTTAAGAAGCTCTCTAGTACTTCTCTACGTGCTCCAGGACGTGCGGCGGAGAGTGTGTCAGCAGCACAGACAGCAGCAGATTCAACAGAGGTTGGCTCTTCGTGTCCGTGGTGGGCAAAAATGGCATTGATAACAACATCGTGCTCTTTATAACGACGACAAATTTCAGCACCCAAATCGACATGGCTTCCTGCTGTTTCATGCGTCAATGCTTTACCAATATCATGAAGGATTCCCGCACGACGTGCTAATAAAACGTCTCCTCCTGTTTCTGCCGCAATAATACCCGCTAAGTGCGCCACTTCCAAAGAGTGCGCTAGCGCATTTTGACCATAACTTGCTCTAAATTTCAGACGACCGATAAGCTTTACAAGCTCTGGATGCACTTTCGTGATTCCAAGGTCGATGATGATATTTTCACCCTCTTCCATCAAACTTTGGTCAAATTCATCTTTCACTTTTTCATAAATTCCTTCAATTCGCGCAGGCTGAATACGTCCATCTTGAACCAAAAGCTCAATAACTTTCGTTGCAATCGCACGACGGTAAAGGTTAAAGCTACTCAAAATAATCGCATTAGGTGTATCGTCAATAATAATATCCACCCCTAAAAGCATCTCTAAGGTCTTAATATTTCGCCCTTCTTTTCCAATAATACGACCTTTAAGTTCATCGTCTTTAATATTGACCACATTAATCAAACGCTCTGCTGCATATTCACCAGCAAAACGTGTGGTGGCTTGTGCTAGGATGTAATTCACTCTTCGCTTAGCATCTTGTTTGGCTTCTTCTTCCAAACGTCTAACCATATGAGCTATCTGGGCACGGGATTGCTCTTCAACTTTTGCTAAAACAATCTCTTTGGCCTCACTTTGCGTCAGTCCAGCAGAACGCTCTAAAACAAGAAGTGCTTCTCGAACTTTGGCACTGTATTCATCTTTTAGTTGCTTTCCTTCTTGAAACACAGAAGTGGCATCATTTTGAAGAGCTTCTACGTCTTGGCGCTCTTTTTCAATTTTTTTCAACTCTTCTTTGTAGGTTCGCTCTTTTTTCTCTAACTCTAGTACTTTTTCAGAATGCTCTTTTTTGAGTGCTATAGTTTTGTCATCATAGCGACGCTTGGCTTCAAGCTCTGCTTCTTTCACTTTGATATTGCTATTGCTAAGGATTAATTCTGCTTCATGCTCTATCGCTTTAGCTTTGGCTCTTGCTTGAGCAACATGGATCTCATAATTGGCCGCTTCCATCTTTTTGGCGATGAAAAACCCTGCAGCGCCGCTTACGACTGCTGCACCTACTGCTAGTGACTCTAAGACCATCGTGTCCTCTTTTAATAATAATTTGATAAGGGGTTAAATAAATATCGGCTTGGATATCGTGTTCTTCGCCTAAAAGTGTTTGTGTCATACAAAGTTCTCGTTGAACAAACACTACAGTTGGCTTTGTAGCAAGGGTATCGAAAAATCGATCATACATCCCTTTTCCAAAACCAATTCTTTTAAGTGCTCCATCAACCCCTATGACGGGCACTATGGCTAAATCAATTTTTGGGTTAACCGCAAAAGAATTTTTAGGCTCTTTGATGTTAAATTGTTTTGTATATAAAGGCAATCTATATCTTACCATCTTGAAACTAATACCTTCCATAAATGGTACAAAAACCTGACATTTTTTTTGACAAATTCGTATCACATCTCGAATATTAGGCTCAATAGAAAGAGGAATATAGAGTAAAAGAGTGGTCGGTTTAAGCTCTTCAACGATGTCTAAAATGTGGCGTGAAATAATTTTATCACGCTTATAAGCATTGATACTTTTGAGGAGTTTTTGCTTTGCATAGTGACGAAATTCCCATTTATTTTCAAACCTAATTTTTTTCATTGTTGTCGTTTTAAGCCTCACTTCAATATAATGATATCCTTTATAATATTTTATTACGATTAAATAAAGGACTTTGATGAAACTCTGGATAAGCATTTTAGCCACAACATCGTTACTCTTTTGGAGCGGTTGTTCTTCTGAATCTAAGAAAGAAGAGGCTCAAGCAAAACCACTTAAAGAAACATCTAAAAGTGAAAAAATTACACTCACAAGCACTGATGGTAAAGAAATTATTGTTACCCCTACTGAAAAAGGATTTATTTTTTCAGGCTATGAAAATAAGGTGGTTCTTGTTAACTTTTTTGCTACATGGTGTCCTCCATGCAAAGCCGAAATTCCCCATCTTAACAATCTTCAAGAAAAATACAAAGAAAACTTTATCATTATTAGCATTTTATTGGAAGAAAATAAATCCAATGAAGAAATCGCGAGCTTTATTAAATATAACGCTATTCAATACCCTATTACTAATTCTTCTGAAAATTTCAAATTTGCTAAAAGCGTTGGGGGAGTCAAAAATATTCCATTGATGTTTTTATACGATAAAAATGGCAATTATTCAACCCATTATGTTGGAGCCGTTCCAGAAGAGATGATTGATGCTGATATTAAGAAAGTTTTATAATGTTTAGTTTTATCAAAAAAGGACTCGGGAAAACACTCGGAGCCATAAAAGAAATTTTGCCTGAAAAGGTCGAAAAAATCGATAAAACTCTTTTAGAAGAGATTTTAATCGAATCAGACATTCCTTATGAATTGGTCGAAGAGATTATCTATTATCTTCCACCTTCAAACATGATTGCAAAAGCAGATATCAAGCGTGTTTTAAAAGCCTATTTTCTCTATGACACTGCTCACCTACAAGAGGGAAAAGCACCTTTTGTTGAACTCGTCATGGGTGTTAATGGTGCAGGAAAGACAACAACCATTGCTAAACTAGCACACAACTATAAAAAAGAAGGAAAAAGCGTCTTGCTTGGTGCGGCTGATACCTTTAGAGCCGCCGCCATTGAACAACTTAAAAGTTGGGCAGAAAGAATTGATGTAGGCATCGTCTATACCCAACAAGGGCACGACCCATCCGCTGTGGCTTATGATACCATCAGTTCAGCCCTTGCAAAAAAAATAGACCATGTGATTATCGATACAGCAGGACGTTTGCATAACCAAGTCAATCTTGCCAATGAACTCAAAAAAATCGTCCGCATCTGTGATAAAGCACTTGTTGGAGCACCCCATCGTAAAATCCTTATCTTAGATGGCACACAAGGAACATCGGCGATTAACCAAGCTAAAGCTTTTCATGAGATGGTGGGTATTGATGCTATTATTATCACAAAACTTGATGGTACAGCCAAAGGAGGTTCTTTATTTGGCATCGCGAAAGCACTTGGGCTTCCTATTGCTTATGTGGGTGTGGGTGAGGGACGTGATGATTTGATTCCTTTTGAACCTGATGCTTACATCGAAACCATTTTAGATGCTATTTTTGTAAGTCACCATGGCTAAAAAACAGATCTTATTTGAATGCCAAGCCTGTGGGCATCAAAGTGCAAAGTGGCTTGGAAAATGTCCAAGTTGTGGGGCTTGGGATGATTTTATTGAGCTTAGTCAAAACCAAATAGACGTTTTAAAAGAGATTAACGCCAACCCTTCTTCAAACAGTAGTTTAAGCCATGCCATTCCTATTACTGATGTTGCTTATGAACATATCGAGCGTTACAGTTCTGGAGATAGCGAACTTGACTTGGTCTTAGGTGGTGGTATCGTTCAAGGAAGCCTCACACTCATCGGGGGAAGTCCGGGGGTTGGCAAATCAACACTCTTACTTAAAATCGCAGGCAATCTCGCACGTGAGGGAAAAAAAGTACTTTATGTCAGCGGAGAAGAGTCTTCTAGCCAAATCAAACTGCGTGCTAACCGAGTGGATAGCAACTACAAAGACCTCTTTTTACTCTCTGAAATTAGACTCGATACGATTTTTAAAGAGTTAGAAAAACATTCGTTTGAAGTGTTAGTGATTGATTCTATTCAAACCATTTACAGTGAAAAAATTAGCTCAGCTCCCGGAAGTGTCTCGCAAGTACGTGAAATCACTTTTGAACTGATGCGTTTTGGGAAAGCTAAAAATATTGCAACGTTTATCATCGGACATATTACCAAAGATGGAACCATCGCAGGTCCTAGAGTTTTAGAGCATATGGTGGATACGGTGCTTTATTTTGAGGGAGATTCTTCTAGGGAACTTCGACTCTTACGAGGCTTTAAAAACCGTTTTGGAACGACCAGCGAAGTAGGCATTTTTGAGATGACCAAAGTTGGACTTGTGAGTGCCAAAGATATCTCTAAAAAGTTTTTTACACGCGGACGAGCACAAGCAGGTTCTGCCATTACTGTTTTGATGGAAGGAAGTCGCCCCATTGTTTTAGAAGTTCAAGCACTGGTGAGTGAGAGTAGCTATCCTACACCTAAACGCAGTGCAACAGGCTATGAACTCAACCGTTTAACGATGCTTTTAGCGCTTTTAGAGCGAAAACTAGACCTTCCTTTTAACCAATACGATGTCTACATCAACATCGCAGGCGGTATCAAAATCACGGAAACATCGGCTGATTTAGCTATTATTGCCGCTATCATCAGTTCATACCGCAATCGTCCTATTAGTAAAGATACGATTTTTATTGGCGAAGTCTCTTTGATTGGGGATGTGCGTGATATTTTCAATCTTGACTTACGCCTTAAAGAAGCCAAGGCACAACAATTTGAAAAAGCGGTTGTTCCATCCTTACCTTTGGAAAAAATCGAGGGTATCAAATGTTATAATGTCGACGAAGTTTCTAAACTCATCGAGTGGATGTAAATTTTTCATCTCACATGACGATTTGGAACTATAAAAACTCTTACATGTAAAGACACAAAGGAAACTCTATGGCAGGAAAGAAACCTGACGAAAATGACGAAATTGTTGAAAAAAAACCCAAAGGCAATATGGTCTTAATCATCGTTGTAGCACTTTTGGTACTCCTGCTTGTCGGTGGTGGTGCGGCGGCATTCTTTTTACTCGGTGGAGAAGATGAAGCAGCTCCTGTAACACAAACAACCCAATCAGATATGAAATCCGATAAAAAGAAAAGCTCAAAAAAATCAACCGATGGGTTGGCAATTGGACCGATGTATCCTATGGCACAGTTTGTTGTCAACCTCTTAAGTGAGAGCGGTAACCGCTTTTTGAAAGTTGCCGATGATTTGGAATTAAGCGATGCTAAATTACAGCCTGAAATGGATCAAAAAAAATCTTTGGTTCGCGATATCATCATTCGTACCTTTTCTTCTAAAACCTTTGAAGAGATTAGCAC
>RRZT011254911.1_pt1 | contig 10241 bp, 7 predicted proteins | sample 2165551 | NCBI WGS metagenome assembly RRZT01 (sample SAMN10456910, study PRJNA506462) | wastewater metagenome | biome: wastewater; feature: sludge; material: wastewater sludge; isolation source: wastewater sludge with Escherichia coli K12::gfp cells carrying plasmid... | place: USA: Moscow, Idaho ...
GACCCATCGAAGATCAACCCGCTGGGCGGCGCGATCGCGCTCGGCCACCCGCTCGGTGCCACCGGCGCCATCCGCACGGCGACGCTGCTGCACGGCATGCGCCGCACCGGGGGCAAGTACGGGATGGTCAGCATGTGCATCGGCACGGGCATGGGTGCCGCCGGCATCTTCGAAAGCATCTGAACGAATAGATCGAAGGAGAGAACACCATGAGCGATTACATCGCCCCCGTGAAGGACATGCGCTTCGTGATGGACGAGCTCGTCCGTCTCGACGCCATCGCCGCGCTTCCCGGCTACGAAGAAGCCACGCCCGACATGGCGGACGCCATCCTCGAGGAGGCGGCCAAGTTCGCCAGCGGCGTGCTGGCCCCGCTCAACCGGATCGGCGACACGCAGGGCTGCAAGCTCGGGCCTGACGGCGTCGTCACCGCCGACGGATGGAAGGAAGCCTACAAGGCCTTCTGCGACGCCGGTTGGAACGGCCTGGCCTCGCCGACGGCGTACGGCGGGCAGGGCCTGCCGGAAACCATCGGCATCGCGGTCAAGGAGATGGCCTCGTCCGCCAACCTGTCCTTCTCGCTCGGCCCGCTGCTGACCAGCGGCGCCGCGGCCGCGCTGCTGACCTGCGCCAGCGACGAACTGAAGGCCATCTACCTGGAGAAGATGATCTCCGGCGAATGGACCGGCACGATGAACCTGACGGAGCCGAATGCGGGCTCCGATCTGGCCCTGATCCGCAGCCGCGCCGAGCCACAGGCCGACGGCAGCTACCGCGTCTTCGGCCAGAAGATCTTCATCACCTATGGCGACCACGACATGACGGACAACATCGTCCATCTCGTCCTCGCCCGCCTGCCGGACGCCCCGGCGGGCGTGAGGGGCATCTCGCTCTTCCTGGTGCCGAAGTTCCTGGTCAATGCCGACGGTTCGCTCGGCGAGCGCAACGATGCCTACTGCGTGTCGATCGAGCACAAGCTCGGCATCCACGCCAGCCCGACCTGCGTCATGGCCTTCGGTGACAAGGGCGGCGCCGTCGGCTATCTGCTGGGCGAGGCGAACCGCGGCCTCGAGTACATGTTCATCATGATGAACGAAGCCCGCATGGGCGTCGGCCTGCAGGGGGTCGCCCTCGGCGAGCGCGCCTACCAGCAGGCGCTCGGCTACGCCCGTGAACGCAAGCAGGGGCGGGACGCCGTGACCGGCGAAGCGCTGGTCACGATCGACAAGCATCCGGACGTCCGCCGCATGCTGATGCTGATGAAGTCGCGCGTCGAAGCCTGCCGCGCCGTCACCTACTTCACCGCCGGGCTGCTCGACCGTGCGCACGCCGGCACCGATCCGGAGCAAAAGAAGCGCGACCTGTTCCTGGCCGAACTGCTGATTCCCGTGGTCAAGGGCGGTGGCACGGAGATGGCGGTCGAGGTGACTTCGCTCGGCATCCAGGTGCACGGCGGCATGGGATTCATCGAGGAGACCGGCGCCGCACAGCACTGGCGCGATTCCCGCATTACGACGATCTATGAAGGCACCACCGGCATCCAGGCCAACGACCTGATCTTCCGCAAGCTGATGCGCGACCAGGGCGCCACCGCCAAAGTCGTCTTCTCCGAGGTGCAGGGCACGGCCAACGACCTGCTGGCTTCCGACCGGCCCGAACTGCGCGCCATCGGCGGGCACCTGCTGGGCGCAAAGCAGGCCTGGTCCGAAGCCACCGAGTGGGTAATGGGCAACGTCAGGTCGGACGTTTCGGCCGTCCTGACCGCGGCCGCTCCCTACCTCAATCTTGCCGTCCTCGTTTGCGGCGGCTGGATGATGGGCAGGGCGGCGTTGGCTGCCGCCGACCGCCTCGACAGGGAAGCCGGCGACCAGGGTTTCTATCGCAACAAGATCGCCACTGCCCGCTTCTACGCTGACCAACTGCTGACGCAGGCCGAGGCCTGGAGCAAGGTGGCAATGGCCGGCGACGCGGCCATCCGGGGCACTGGCGACGCATTGTTCGAATGAGACAGAGCCCTTCCGCGACGTAATCACGCGGTTTCGACCAGCGGGGCCCCCCCTCTCCCTCCGCTGGCGATTTGCCCATCCGGCACAGGTGCTGGATGGGTTCTTTTCCTGCGCGGCCGATTTCGAAAGCCCCATTCCCAAGCCCTTGCACGGGGAGCCCGAGCTGTCGGATCGACACTCGCATTACAAGAAGAACTCACGACAAGACCGCCAATTCAGGCGACATCGACCAAAGGAGCATGACGTGACGGAAAATTTCATCGACAAGTCCCCCACGCGAACCAAGTGCCTTGCCTATCCCGCTGCTAATCAAGACCCTGTTGCACGCCCCTCGCGAGGATGGCCGGTGCAAGGTATTGCGCAAGCAATAGGTGCCGTTGCGCAAGGGGCTGCGCGGGCAACCATGACGACTGCAAACGGCGTTCGCGGCCAGTTGCGCCCGTCCTCGATCCGCTTTCTGGCGAGCGCCGTGGTTACACAAACTTGCCTCATGGGCTCGGTACAGGGGGCCGAGCTCACCGCCGGGGTGCCCAGCGTCGCGACGCCGCAGGCAACCCAATTCGGCGAGGTGACGGTCGTCACCAAGGGGACGATTGCCTACGGCACCATCATCCGCGCGGATGACCGTGATTCCGAACTGGTGCCGCACGGCAGCGGCGTTGTAGTGGGGGTCAACGGCAAGGCGAGGGGCGGCACCAACAATGACGACGGCGAACTGAACTACGGGCGTGGCGACCAGACCTCGACCGTGCTCAAGGCGGTGCTCGATGCCGACCTGAAGTACAGGAACCTGGGGATGTTTGTGCGCCTCAAGGCCTGGCACGACTTCGCCCTTGAAGATGACAGCGTCCCGCACGGCAATGCACCGAACGGCTACGCCGCCGACAAACCCCTCAGCGACAAGGGCTTCAGTCGCCTCGGACGTTTCTCGGGGGCCGACTTGAAGGCCAACGTCTACGGCGACTTCGACCTGGACGGCAAATCCCTGTTCACCCGGATCGGCTATCAGGCCATTGATTGGGGCTCCCCGGGTACGATTCTGGGCGGCCTGGAGCAGATCAATCCCATCGACAATCCTGCGCGCCTGCGCGCCGGCGCGGTTCCCGAGGAGACCCGGATTCCGATTCCGGCGGCCTTCGCCAAGTTGAGCCTGAACAAAAACACCAATATCGAGGCGTTCTACCAGTTCGGCTTCCGCCCCAATGAACTACCGGGTTGCGGCACCTTCGGTTCATTTGTCGACTACGCGACTGCGGGCTGCAACCAGGTCGTCGTCGCGCCTGTGACGGTCAACGATGCACGAGCCGAGGCACTTGGTCTGGTCGTCAAGCGCGGGGCGGACAGGGATCCTTCGGACGGCGGCCAATATGGCGTCGGCGTGACTTATCTCGCCGAGAACCTGGGGCAGTTCGGCGCCTATTTCGCCAACTATCACAGCCGCCGGCTCGCGGTCAGCGTGATCAAGTCGTCACGGACCACCCCGTTCATTCCGGGCGACCCCGACGGCAAGAATGTGCAGTACTTCGTTGAATATCCGGAAGACGTGAAGGTCTGGGGGCTGAACTTCAAGACGCGTCTGCCTGACCAGACCCGGATCTTCGCCGAATATACCTACCGTCCCAACCAGACCATCCAGCTGGCGACCGCGGATCTGCTCTCGGCATTCGTGTCGAACACCGCCCCGAGCCTGCTCCGGGCCGATGCAGCGGCGACGCCGGCGGGCGGTGTCTACCACGGCTACGACCGCCTCAAGATGAGCCAATTCAGCGCCGGTGCGTCCAAGCCGTTCGGCAAGGTGCTGGGCGGCGACTTCACCCTGGCGGGCGAAGTCGGCGTCAAGTACATCCACGACCTGCCGGACGTGAGCGAGCGGCGCTACGTTCGCTCCGATCTCTACGGGCAGGGTCCGGTCAACGGCGTGTGCTTGCCTGGAGCGACGGCTGCGCAGTGCAGCAACGACGGCTACGCCTCGGCGCTATCCTGGGGCTACCGCCTGAGGGCGTCTTCCGTATATGGCAATGTCTTCGATGGCGTGGATCTCAAGCCGTCCATCACCTTTGGCCATGACGTGAAGGGCTGGTCCTACGACTCCCTCTTCATCGAGGGACGGCGTTTGGCGATCGTTGCGTTGCAGGCGGACGTGAAGAAACGGTTCTTCGTCGAGGCATCCTGGACGCCGATCTGGGGCGGTCGATACAACTTCGCGAAGGACCGGGATTTCTTCGCCCTCGCCGTCGGCGCTACCTTCTGAAGACCGGGACATCCGGCTGCTCGCTCAACCGCTTCCGATTGCAAGCCGCACAGCTTGGGAAGGGGGCGGCTGCCGGGTCCGATGCAGCCGGTGCCGGCCGGTTTGCAAATGACACACGCGGGGCCCGGATCGAGCAACTCGACTCCGTGGGCTTCGCATGCATGGCGAAACAACAAGCTACAGGCGCGCCAGTCGGCGCCAATAACAAGGAGGATGACTCATGAAGATTCTGGTCCCGGTCAAACGCGTTGTGGACTACAACGTCAAGGTTCGCGTCAAGGCCGATGGCAGCGGCGTGGATCTGGCCAACGTCAAGATGTCGATGAACCCCTTCGACGAGATCGCGGTGGAAGAAGCCGTGCGCCTGAAGGAAGCCGGTGTCGTGACCGAAGTCGTGGCGGTGAGCTGCGGTGTCGCCGCCTGCCAGGAAACCCTGCGTGCGGCGCTGGCGATCGGTGCCGACCGCGCCATCCTGGTCGAGACCGACGTCGAGCTGCAGCCGCTGGCCGTGGCCAAGCTGCTCAAGGCCGTGTGCGACAAGGAACAGCCGAACCTGGTGATCTGCGGCAAGCAGGCGATCGACGACGACGCCAACCAGACCGGCCAGATGCTGGCCGCGCTGGCCGGCTGGCCGCAGGCGACCTTCGCCTCGAAGGTGGCGCTGGCCGATGGCAAGGCGCAGGTCACGCGCGAGATCGACGGCGGCCTCGAGACCCTGTCGGTGGGCCTGCCGGCGGTGATCACCACCGACCTGCGCCTGAACGAGCCGCGCTACGCCACGCTGCCCAACATCATGAAGGCCAAGAAGAAGCCGCTCGACACCGTCAAGCCGGCCGATCTGGGCGTCGATGTGGCCCCGCGCCTGGCGACCCTGAAAGTGTCCGAGCCGCCCAAGCGCAGCGCCGGCGAGCGCGTGGCCGACGTGGCCCAACTGGTCGACAAACTCAAGAACGTTGCGAAGGTGATCTGAACATGGCCATTCTCGTTATTGCTGAACACGACAATCAATCGCTGAAGGCCTCGACGCTGAACACCGTGGCCGCCGCTGCCAGGCTCGGTGGCGATGTGCACATGCTGGTGGCCGGTGCCGGCTGCGCCGGTGTGGCCGAAGCCGCCGCCAAGGTGGCCGGTGTGGCCAAGGTGCTGGTGTGCGACGCTGCTCATTACGAAGCCCAGACCGCCGAGAACGTGGCCGAGCTGGTGAAGGGCCTGGCCGCCGGCTATAGCCACGTGCTCGCCCCGGCGACCCCGGCTGGCAAGAACATGCTGCCGCGCGTCGCCGCGCTGCTCGACGTGGCGCAGATCAGCGACATCGTCGCGGTCGAGGCCGCGGACACCTTCGTGCGCCCGATCTACGCCGGCAACGCGCTCGCCACCGTGAAGAGCGCCGATGCGGTCAAGGTCATCACCGTGCGCACCACGGCCTTCGACGTCGCGGCCGCCGACGGTAACGCCGCCGCCATCGAGGCGGTCGCCGCCGCTGCCGACCTGGGCGTGACCGCGCTCGTGAGCCGCGAGATCGTCAAGAGCGCGCGTCCCGAACTCGGTGCCGCCAAGATCATCGTCTCCGGCGGCCGCGGCCTGGGCAGCGGCGACGCCTACCACCAGTTGCTCGAGCCGCTCGCCGACAAGCTCGGTGCCGCGCTCGGCGCCAGCCGCGCCGCGGTCGATGCGGGCTACGTGCCCAACGACTACCAGGTCGGCCAGACCGGCAAGATCGTCGCCCCGCAGCTCTACATCGCGGTCGGCATCTCGGGCGCGATCCAGCATCTTGCGGGCATGAAGGATTCCAAGGTGATCGTGGCGATCAACAAGGATCCGGAAGCGCCGATCTTCCAGGTGGCCGACTATGGTCTCGTGGGCGATCTGTTCCAGGTGGTGCCGGAGCTGACATCCATCCTTGCCTGATCGGACGCCGCGTTCTCGCTTCCAGCGGGCTCGACAGATCTCGTCTTCCTGCCCGCTGAGCGCTCGAACCGTTCCGGCTCGGGAACGCACTGCTTCCCGAGCCGTTTTGTTGACCTCGTATTGCGGGTCATGATCGCCCAGGTCAGGACCCTGCCAAAGGAGTATCGAACCATGCGCGAATCGATGGAATTCGATGTGCTGATCGTCGGCGGCGGCCCTGCGGGGCTGTCGGCGGCGATCAAGCTCAAGCAACTGGCCGCCGAGAAGGGCCAGGAACTCTCGGTCTGCCTGATCGAGAAGGCCGCCGAGATCGGCGCCCACATCCTGTCGGGGGCCGTCATGGACCCGCAGGCGCTGACCGAACTCTTCCCCGACTGGAAGGAACGCGGCGCACCGCTCAACACCGCGGTCACCGAGGACCGCGTGCTGTTCCTCTCCGAGACCGGCGCCCGCCAGGCCCCCAACGGCCTGCTGCCCGACTGCTTCGTTAACCACGGCAACTACATCGTGCGCCTGGGCAACGTCGTGAAGTGGCTCGGCGAGCAGGCCGAGGCGCTGGGCGTGGAGGTCTATCCGGGCTTTGCCGGTGCCGAAATCCTGTTCGACGAGGCGGGCGCGGTGAAGGGCGTCGCCACCGGCGACATGGGGCTCAATCGTGACGGCACACCCGGCCCGCACCACCAGCCGGGCATGGAGCTGCACGCCAAATACACGCTGTTCGCCGAGGGCTGTCGTGGCCACCTCGGCAAGCAGCTCGAGGCGAAGTTCAATCTGCGCGACGGCGCCGACCCCCAGACCTACGGCATCGGCATCAAGGAGCTGTGGGAGGTGAAGCCCCAGCAGCATCAGCCGGGCTTGGTGGTGCACACCGCCGGCTGGCCGATGGACAAGGCCACCTATGGCGGCGGCTTCGTCTATCACCTCGAGGACAACCTGGTCGCGGTCGGCTTCGTGGTCGGGCTCAACTACGCCAACCCGCATCTGTCGCCCTTCGAGGAGATGCAGCGCTACAAGACCCACCCCGAGATCCGCAAGTACCTGGAAGGCGGCAAGCGCCTGCAGTACGGCGCCCGCGCGATCGCCGCCGGCGGCCTGCAGAGCCTGCCCAGGCTGGTGTTCCCGGGCGGCGGCCTTATCGGTGACGACGCCGGCTTCCTCAACGCCGCGCGCATCAAGGGCAGCCACGCCGCGATCAAGTCCGGCATGCTCGCCGCCGAAGCCGCGTTCGAGGCCTTGGCCGCAGAGCGCCAGCGCGACACGCTCGAGGCCTATCCGGCCGCCTTCCAGGCCTCCTGGCTGCACGCCGAGCTGCACAAGACGCGCAACTTCAAGCCCTACATGAAGAAGGGTTTGTGGGTCGGCTCGCTGCTGTTCGGCATCGACCAGGTGCTGTTCAAGGGCAAGGTGCCGTGGACGCTGCACAACACCTCGGACCACGACCAGCTCAAGCCGGCGGCCGCGTGCGGGAAGATCAATTATCCGAAGCCGGACGGCGTGCTCACCTTCGATCGCCTCTCGTCGGTGTTCCTGTCCAACACCAACCACGAGGAAGAGCAGCCCTGCCATCTGCAGCTCAAAGACGCCTCGGTGCCGATCGCGATCAACCTGGCGAAATACGACGCCCCCGAGCAGCGGTACTGCCCGGCCGGGGTGTACGAGATCGTTCAGGCCGAAGCCGGCCCACGCCTGCAGATCAACGCGCAGAACTGCGTGCACTGCAAGACCTGCGACATCAAGGACCCGACCCAGAACATCAACTGGGTGGTCCCGCAGGGCGGCGAAGGGCCGATCTACCAAGGGATGTGAGCGCCGGCTCCCTCACTGCGCCTGCACCCGCCCACAGGATGATGAACGGATGAATCAAAGCACCACCAGCACCCCGCACCGCATCGTCATCGTCGGTGGTGGTGCGGGCGGATTCGAGCTCGCCACCCGCCTGGGCGACACGCTCGGCCGTCGTGGCAAGGCCGAGATCACCCTCATCGAGCGCAAGCACAGCCACGTCTGGAAGCCCAAGCTGCATGAGATCGCCGCCGGCAGCATGGACTTTGGCGACCACGAGGTCGGCTACCTCGCGCATGCCCACCGGCATGGCTTTCGCTTTCGCATCGGCGAGATGACCGGCATCGACCGCATCACGCGCGAAGTCCACGTCGCCCCCTTCACCGACCGCAAGGGCGGCGAACTGACGCCGGCGCGCTCCTTCCCCTACGACACGCTGGTCATCGCCGTGGGCAGCCAGAGCAACGACTTCGGCACCCCCGGAGTGCGGGAGCACGCGCTCAAGCTCGAGACCGCGGCCGACGCGCGCCGTTTTCATACACGCATGGTGCATGCCTGCGTGCGCGCACAGGCGCAGCAGACGCAACTGCGCCCGGAACAGCTCAAGGTGGCGATCATCGGCGCCGGCGCCACCGGGGTCGAGCTGTCGGCCGAGCTGCACCACACGATGCGCCAGGTCGTGGCCTACGGCCTCGATCGCGTCGACGCCAAGCGCGACATCAAGGTGGTGCTGATCGAGGCTGGCCCGCGCGTACTGCCCGCCCTGCCCGAGCGCCTGTCACGCTCGACCGAGCGCCTGCTGCGCAAGCTCGGCGTCGAAGTGCATACCGGCGCCAAGGTCGCCGAAGTGCTGGCCGACGGCGTGCGCCTGGCCGACGGCTCGGTACTGCCGGCAGAGCTGACCGTGTGGGCGGCCGGCGTCAAGGCCGCGGAATTCCTCACCCGCCTCGACGGCCTGGAGACCAATCGCCTCAACCAGTTGCTGGTGCGCCAGACCTTGCAGACGACCCTCGATGCAGACATCTTCGCCATCGGCGACTGCGCCGCCTGCCCCTGGCCGGAGAAGAACGGCTTCGTCCCGCCACGCGCCCAGGTGGCCCACCAGCAAGCCTCGCACCTGTTCAAGCAGATCCGCCGCCGCCTCGACGGCAAGCCGCTGCAGGACTACCACTACCGCGATCTCGGCTCGCTCGTCTCGCTCGGCAAGTTCAGCACCGTCGGCAACATGATGGGCGGCCTGGTGCGCGGCGACCTGTTCATCGCAGGCTGGTACGCCAAGCCGATGTATACCTCGCTTTACAAGATGCACGAGCTCGCCCTGCACGGCTGGGCCAAGGTGATCCTGGATCACCTTCGCGCGCACGCTGACGCGGCGCACGGAACCGCAGGTGAAGCTGCACTGAGGGGCATCCGAACCAGGCGATCCATCCACCTGGCGCTAGGTGCCGAAACACCCTTTTGCCCGCGCTCGTTTCCGAGTGTTGCCGAATTGCCGTATTGAATCCGACTCCTGTATAAACCGGCCACGGATCGCGAAAGGCTCCCTGCCTGCCTGCCTGCCTGAACCCGACCCGACATGACCTTTCTTCTGGCCACCTCTATCTTCTCGAAAAGGATCGCTCGCGCGCTGGCGAGAGTGTTGGTTGGGCTGCTGATGCTCTCGCATGCCCTGTTCGCATTCTCGAGCGCAACATCCCTGTCGCGCGCACCCTTGCGTGCGACTACACACGCGCATACTGGGGCGGCCACGGATCAAAACGATCATGGTCATAGCGATGATGACTTCGAGGACGAGGGCAGCCCCCACCAGCACGGTCACAACCCGGCTGATCACAGCCACGACAAGCCGAACGTACCACCCACGCACGCGATGGGCGTTCCGCCGCTGTCCAATCAGCCTAAATCCGGCAGTTACCTCACCACGTTTGCATGATCAGGCAGCAAACAAAGGGGGGTAACTGCCGGATTTAGGTTCACAGCTCCGCAACGCTGCCTTTCGGGGTGACAGCTTCACTCGGAAAGCTGTCTTCGGGCCATTGAGGTGCTGGACGTCTCTTGTGGGTCGGTTGTGTGAGCTCGTCGGATGGAGAAGCTGCCGTTCGACGTGACTTCTAGTTGAACGGCAGGTGACTGGCACATTGCTGCCCGAGTCAGGCGATACCCCCATCGTCAGCAAAGGCCGATTATGTAGATGCCTCGATTATGTTGAGCCGCCATGGGCGTCGTGCGCCAACCGCCCGACTGGGGCGGCAGGCGCGGATTTTGATCTCCACATAATCAGAGCGTCCGCAGGA
>RRZT010251988.1_pt1 | contig 10240 bp, 6 predicted proteins | sample 2165551 | NCBI WGS metagenome assembly RRZT01 (sample SAMN10456910, study PRJNA506462) | wastewater metagenome | biome: wastewater; feature: sludge; material: wastewater sludge; isolation source: wastewater sludge with Escherichia coli K12::gfp cells carrying plasmid... | place: USA: Moscow, Idaho ...
AACCAACCCACTCGCGCGAACCCCAAGCAAGCGGATTTTTTGCGTCAAGGGAACACGTTTCAAGCACTCGCCGGCAGCCTTACGGATTTGCGCGCCATCGGTCACGCAAAACGGCACCGTAAGATCGCGCGTCACCGCACGAAAGTCGGCATAGCGCAGCTTGATGCCGATGGTTCGGCTGGCATAGCCCTTGCGCTGCAAGTCAGCGGCCACGCGCATGCAAAGCGAAGTAAATATTTCGGAGAGTTCCGCCCTGTCCTGCTTTGCGTGCAGATCACGCTCGAAGGTGCTTTCACGACTGATCGACTTGGGCTCGGATTCGGTGACAATCGGCCGCTCGTCAATTCCGTGCGCCGCCTCATGCAGCCAGCGGCCGGTTGAAGGGCCGAATTTTCCCACCAGAAACTCGACCGGCGTGGCCGCCAGGTCGCCGATGCTATGAATACCAAAGCGTGTCAGCCGCTCCGCCGATTTGGGGCCGACTCCGTTGATTTTCTTGGCTGGCAACGGCCAGATGCGAGCGGGAATGTCTTCCATCGTCAGAACGGTAATCCCGTCGGGTTTTTCGAGATCGGAGCAAATTTTTGACAGCAACTTGTTGGGCGAAATGCCAATCGAACAAGTCAGGCCAGTGGCCTCAAATACCGCTCGTTTGATGCGTCGTGCCAGCGCCCGCGATTCCTCGGCAATATCACCAAGATCAACATAAATTTCGTCAATCCCGCGATCCTCGATTTTTGGCGCAATGCTCGCCACAGAGGCCTTGAAGCGCCTGGAGCACTCCCGGTAAGCCTCGAAGTTGGCGGGAAGAAGGATCGCATCAGGTGCCAGGCGGGCAGATTTCATCAGCCCCATGCCAGAAAAAACGCCAAGCGCACGGGCTTCATACGTTGAAGTGGTAATCACGCCACGGCCGACGTAGTCGCGCAAACTGGCAAAACGCTTGGCTCCATCTGGCAATAAAACCGGCGCTTGCGTACTGCGCCCGCCGACCACCACAGCTTGCCCTCTCAGTTCGGGGTAACGAAGCAATTCAACCGACGCAAAAAATGCGTCCATGTCGATATGGGCGATTCGTCGGCAAGAGGGCTTATGAACAACACTGATCATTCGTACAGTATAAAGCAATTGGATGCAGTTTTTCACTCCCAACTACGAGCAACAGGGCTATTGCCTACGCAAACTTCGTAACCCTCGCCTACTCGCCGAATCGACGCGACGAACGTCAGTTGGCACGAGAGACCAAGGCCTTGCCATTGCAGGCCAGGCTGTACGACTGGCTCCAGGAAACAGCCGATCAGATCCGTACGATAGGGGCGCCTCCCGCGGCTGCAGCCCGATTATTGGTTGTCTCCGAACGCTTACCTTCCTGCCGTATGAAGCGCATGAACACGGGCTTGCGTGACATCATGCTTGAAGATGCTCATCCTGCTTGGCTTGCAAGCCCATTCCCTTGGATAGATCCCAAGCAAAATCAGCTGCCAATGGGCTTGCTCAATGTTACGAGGCGGGAGATTCAAGTCTGTTTTTTTTATCGGTGGCTTTTGAACGTATCTTGTCGCGTGCGCCTTTCATTGCGAAGACAGTCTTCATTTCAACCGAGACAATCCAGTCTTCTGTGCTTTCGTCTTCAAGCCGGTTTAACTCGTCGATGAGTTCCTGTAATTCCTCACTGGTTTGAGCCCGTGCCAGTTTTCGCTCGAATCCTTGAAACTCGGTATAGGCATCCGTGATCAGAACAGTCGATCGCATGTTTCGGTAGCCGGGAAACAGCTTCCACAGCGGATAAATGATGGCAAGCGAGCCAAGCAACAGAAACCAGATCCGGCTTGCATAGTTGATGAGCCAAAGAGGCAGGCTGTCGCTAAAAGCAGGTGGGCCAGACTCAAAAAAGCGCTTGGCGACCGGACTAAGTTTTACCGAATGATCAACGTAAGCCGGGAAAAAATCCGGATTGGCGAAAAATTGATCGACTTCGTTGCTGATTTTGTCGGAGGCCAACAGAAATATCAGCTGAATAACAGGATGCATGTCATTTTCAACAAGCAAGGTGGCTGTCGAGGCCATCATCTGGATGTCCTGTTTAGGGCGATAATCTTTTAAACCGAGCCCCCCCATGGGGATCACCACGGTGCTGAGAAAAGGGAGTTTTTTCACATAGGCTGGCGCATAGGTGAAGTTGGCAATGTGGATATCTCCATTTTCAAGTAGTCGTTGCACGTTCGGTCCGTCAATCCCGTCCATGAGGCAAACAGCATCAATTTCTCCATCAAGCAATTTCTGGACGGCTTCTGTATCAGGGATCTTAAGAAAATTATCTCGCTTATCAAGAACAATGCCATACAGATCAAGGAGTTTTCCGATGATGATTTTTTCTGCGCTGCCATCGACGCCCACGCTAATGCGTTTAGAAGCAAAATGGGCGAAGGCCCCGCGGCCCTGAAACTCCTCGCCACGATAAAAAAGCCACAAAGGGACATACTCAATACTGCCCAGCGACACAAGATTCGGAAATTTGCCTTTGGCCGCAACTCCTCCAACCATCAAGGCGGCATTCACTTGAACTCCTTTGTCCGCAAGGTCAGCCAAACTGGAGGCTGACCCTTGCGTATAGACGAGATGGAGCTTGATCCCCTCTTTTTCAAAGTAGGGGATGAATTTTTCCCCCAGCGTTTCGAAGATAGAGCCTTGCTGACCTACGGCAAGGTAGACATCGTTTGGCGGCAAGGGGCGTGTGTAGGTGATAAGCATTACTAGAGCGAAAACAATCGCCAGAATCCACTTCCATTCAGTTTGAATTAAGAGCTTCCATGCTTTCAGTTCTCGCCCCAGAGAATCGCGGGTATGGCGAACCAGTGATGGCTTTTTTCGGTATACCTTATTGTCCATACAAAAAAACCAGTCGCGAAGTTAATCGGGCGCAATGAATCGGTGGCGCTTTGGTGGATGCGCTGCGCTTATTCACGGACTGAGATTTCCAGGTTAGCGAAGTAATCGGGCCGAGGCCGCAAATCGTCCCGAAGAGACACCATTTCCTCATGTGTTTGACGCCTCATCGCGAAAATTAACCCATATAAAAATCAATCACTTAAGAGGTGTTTCTTGAGGTCTTGAAGTTTGTGGTCAGTAATCTTAATTCCCTTAATGTGCTTCGATCTGGTCGGAATCACGCCAAAGCAGCCAGCTTAAACGGATCAGCATGCCCCCCCCAGCGAGGTTGAGCACCGCGCCGAGAGCGATGAGCACCATATCGAAGTCCAAGGTGTTTATATCCGGCATACGGATTAGGTATACCGCAACCTCCGAGAACAAGCCTAACAGGAGCAGCGACAGGCCGTGGCCGTGGCAGTGGTGGTCCATGCGTCCCTGCTGCGGTGTCAGTCCGTCCGGATACAGACCTACGAATTTGAGCAGGGTTTCGCGTTCCTCCAGAGCAACGCCAAAAGCCACCAGGATAGCAGCCAAGCCGGCAATGATTTCTTCCATGGCATGCTGTTGGTCGATAATATTGATGCTATCAAAAACGTCCCAGACGCCTTGGAGCATAAGCAGAGCGAGCACCAGGCTCATGGCGATGATGCCAATGCGGCTGAACAGGACGATGACTATTTTTTTTGACATGGTGCAGTCTTTGTTGAGGTTTTTTAGGATGATTCGGGGTTTGTCTTTTTTCTTTCCATTTTACTGGATAGATGAACCCGGGGGGATTCCCCCGGCGGATTCACTGGTTTTCAGTAAACTTCAGGAATAAACGTCTGGTCCGACATCGGTGGCCGAACATAACCGAATTCTTCCTGCCTTGGTGGCAGCACCACGCGCTCTGGGGTCAGGTCCTTATAGTCGACCATGCTCAGCAGGTGCGCAATGACGTTCAGTCGTGCGCGTTTCTTGTCGTCGCCATGAACGACATACCAGGGCGCTTGCTTGATGTCGGTGTGCGCGAACATTTCGTCCTTGGCCTTTGAATACTCGACCCAGCGCGCACGCGACTGCAGATCCATCGGACTAAGTTTCCAGTGTTTTGTCGGATGGTAGATGCGACCCTGGAAACGACGCTCTTGCTCGTCATTGCTGACCGAAAACCAGTATTTGATCAGGATGATGTCGCTGCGCACCAGCATGCGTTCGAATTCGGGGCAACTGCGGAGAAATTCGCTGTATTCATCCTCCTGGCAAAATCCCATGACATGTTCGACGCCGGCACGGTTATACCAACTGCGGTCAAACAGCACCATTTCACCAGCTGCTGGCAGATGTTGCACGTAACGCTGGAAGTACCACTGACTTTTTTCACGCTCGGTTGGTGCCGGTAGAGCAACGACACGCGTTATGCGCGGACTGAGACTCTCGGTGATCCGCTTGATGCAACCCCCTTTGCCGGCTGCATCGCGCCCTTCAAAAATGACGACAACCTTAAGTTTCTTGAATTTGATCCATTCCTGCAGCTTCACAAGTTCAATCTGCAGCCCAGCCAGCGCTTTTTCGTATTCCTTGTTGCTAATATCCTTTTGCGGCTCCGTCTGGGCTGATTGTGCCGACTCGGCAGCATTATTCTGATCAGCCGGTGCCTTGGCTGATTTGCTTTTTGCTTTGACCTTCACTTTTGGTTTCGCTACGGCGGCTACGTTTGCCGGCGCTTCTTCCGCTGGCGCGCTCTTTGGATCAACGCCATCCGGGACACTTTTTTTCAGATCTTTTTTACTTTTCGTCATTGTCGCCTCTCCTTTATGTGCAGCAGCGCTGCGATATACAAGCTCTCGATAACATAAAAAAACAAATTCCTTCGGGTCTCGTTCGCCTTGGCATCAGTTCGTCAGGTGTGCGAAACGTCGCAACATGAGCACGGTAATGTCATCAGACTGTTCTGCCCCACAGGCATGCTGCCGAATATCGATCAGCAGGTCGGTCAAGGTGCTCTGACAGTCCGACTGCGCATGCGCGGCGTAGAAGCGCGCAAGGCGTTGATCGCCATAAAGCAGGTCGTTACTATCCATGGCCTCGGTTACGCCATCGGTATAAAGCAAAAGACTGTCGTTGGCCGCCAGCACTAGATGTTGAGTAGCGTATGTGATTCCGCTCAGCGGCCCGACTGCCGGGCCCGAACGCGCAGCAATTGACTCCATACTTCCGTCGGCGCGCTTGATGATGGGCGGGTTGTGTCCAGCGTTGGCGTAATCGAATTGTCCATCACTGAGCCGCAGTACGCCACAGAACAAGGTGACGAACATCAGCGAGGGGTTGCTCTCATGCAGGGCTTCGTTGATCCGGCACAGGACACGACCCGGATCAGCATCGGCCTTGAATTCTGCACGCAGGAAACTGCGGGTGACCGCCATGAAAAGCGCGGCCGGCACGCCCTTGCCGGAAACATCGGCGACGGCAACAACGAGCCGATCCTCGTCGATAAAGAAAAAATCGTAGAAGTCGCCACCTACTTCGAGTGCCGGCTCCATGATGGCGAAAATGTCCAGATCGGTCCGTTTGCGGAAGGCGGCAAAAGTTTTTGGCAATAAATCCATCTGAATGCTGCGCGCGACGTTCAACTCGGCTTGCATGCGTTCTCGTGACGCCGTCGTTACGGCAAGGTCAGCGATGTAGCGTTTGAGGCTGTCGCGCATTGCCAGGAAAGCGCGAGTCAGTTGGGCAACCTCGTCTTTGCCGACGGATTCCGGCAGCTTAGCGTCAAGATTACCTCCGGCCAGCGTGCCGATCGCGTCATTCAATGCTTGTACCGGTCGGGTGATCGAACGAGCGATAAACCAGATCACCAGTAGCAGCAAGACAAGACCGGAGGTTCCGAGCGCCATCGCACTTTTTGAAAGGCGGATAAGGTCGGCGTAGAGTTCGGCCTTGGAAACGACAGTAGCCATTGTCCAGCCCGTGCTCCTCAGCGGTTTCCAAGCGAGCCAGGTTTCTTCTTTCTCTGCTCCGCTCAGCCAGTGCACCAGTCCGGGCTCTCCTGACACCAGCCGTCGCCCGACGCGTCGCATGGCATCATTATTTGTTTCCTCGGCAATGCTGAAAATCGATTCATTGACAACAAATTCGCGTTTCGGGTGGCTGATGAAGGTGCCGCTGTGATTTATCAGAAGCCCATAACCACGGTCGCCCAATGGCAGCTTGGCTATCAGTTGGTCGAGCCAGTCGATAGCAATGTCGGCAACGGCAACACCAACAAAAACGCGTTCATTTTTAACCGTAATCCAGAGCGGAATCGAATAGGTCACCATGAAGCCTGCATCCGGATCATGGTAGGGCTCGCTCCACATCGCACGTTCAAGATAGCGTGGTAGCGCAAACCAGTCTTGAGAGATATACGAATCGTCATTGTCATCAGAGTCGGGGGTTACGATACCATCTGCCGAGCGGAATACGTAAGGGCTTGACTGTGGCCAGTCTCGTGGCGTCCACTGAGGCAGCAGCACCAGCCCCAAGCCTTTGATCTCAGGATGATCTTGTAGTGTACTGGCTTGCAAGGTGCGCCACGATGCGTACGAAGTGTCCACGCTATCGGTTTCGAACAAGCGCGCGAAGCCTTCGATGGTTACCTCGACGCTGAACAGCTTGGAGTCAATTTCGTTCGCTGCGGTGCTGGCCAGATAGCTTGCGCGAATCCCCGCCTCCTCTTCAAGCCGGTTGCGAAAGTTCAGATAATTAACCAGTACCACTGCACTCAGAATGACGCCGGTTAATAATACGGTCCACAGCAGTAAGCGGCCACGCAAACTGTGGCGAAAACTGACCTTGTCGATCGATTCGAGCCGCAGGTTCATTGCGCCCTTTCTTTCTCGAATGGCGCGAAGCGCGAAAAAGCGGGGGTCTTCTTGAGCAAGCCGGCGTTGCGCAGTGCTTGCGCGCTGGCTTGAAACTCCGACAGGCTAAGTGTGCCGACCTGTTCAGCGCTCTCATCAGGAACAAAGATGGAATCCACGATATGGCGCAGCATCCAGCGCTCATGAGATCGATTAGACGGGAGTTTTGCACGGCGGGCCTCGGCAAGCACGATATCGAGCGCTTCTTCCGGGTGATCTCGCGCATATTCCCAGCCAGCCAGTGTGGCCCGGCGCACTGCCAATGCGGTTTTGGCGTGACGGTCTATCCAGTCGGTTTTGGCATAAAGCCCGTCTTCAGGAAAACCAAGGCCGTAATCGCGCATCAGGAAGGTCGTGACCTGATCCGGATTGATGCCGGCTTGTGCTAGCAGATGATATTCGTTGTATTCCATTGCCGCGCAGGCGGCGACGCCGCGTTGAAGAAAAAGATTGATTGAGTAGTACTGAGGAATGACTTGGGGATGAATGCCGTTCCTGGTAAAAAACATCTCGAAGGTCAGCGAATAGCCGCCCTCCCAGTAGCTTATCCTTTGTTTGTCAATACTGGCCAAATCCGTGATGCCCTTTTCCTTCCAGCCGATCAGCATGAGGTTGGAGCGGCGAACCAGTTGCATGACCAGGCCGAAATTCGGTGCTTTGGCCAGAGCATCGACAAGAGAGACCGTGGCCAGGTCGGCCTGACCGTCCTCCAGCATGCTCAACGCACTTCGCCTGGAATCTCCATGCAGTAGCGTGACGTCAAGTCCAGCATCGCGGTAGAAACCTTTGTCGCGGGCCAGGTAGAAACCTGCGAACTGGCTTTGTGGTTTCCATTGCAAGGCCAGGTTGAGCGGTGTTCTCGGCTCGGACGGCTCGGCGGCGACACCGGCAGTTGTGGTCAGGCAAAGGCAGAGGAAGATTGACAGGCCCGCCAGTGTGCTAGCCCAGCGGCGGGCACGGTCGAAAATCATCAGTGATCGACAGAGAACCATGATGTTATTGATCGGCTCGCGCGCTCAGCAGGATGGCGCTTCTTGCCCCGAGGAAAAACGGTTTTCTATCGAGCACCGGGCCTTGTCCATGCGGGAACACATCTTCGGGCGTCGGTTGGCCGGTGTTGGCTTCAAGTGTCCAGTTCCAGCCCTCGGGTAGGGGCGGCAAGTTCAGCCAGGTCGGCTGATGCGAGGTGTTCCAGGCAAAATAGACGACATCCGGCCCGCTCGCTGTTTCTGTCGCAAATGCTAGTGCGACGAGGCGTGAGGACCAGTCCGGCTGCCACGGCTGGCAGCCGTGGCAAGAAATTTCAGAAAAGCCAAGAGCGCCGTGTCGATCACCGTGCGGATGGGCGGGCATTCGCAAGACGGCGTGAGCATGACGCAAGGCAATGGCCCCACGCGTGAAGCGTAGCAAGTCGGACTCACGCTTGACCAGAGACCAATCAAGCCAGTTCATTTCACTGTCGTGGCAGTAGGCGTTGTTGTTGCCACCCTGGCTGCGCCCCATTTCATCGCCCATAAGCAGCATCGGCGTGCCGCGTGCGACAAACATCGCGAGTAAGGCGTTCTTTGTTTGCCGCATACGCAGCGCGTTAATCTCGGAATCGTCGCTATCGCCTTCGATGCCACAGTTCCAGCTTCGGTTGTCGTCGTTACCGTCGCGGTTGCCTTCGTCGTTCGCTTCGTTGTGCTTGCTGTTGTAGCTGACCAGATCGCGCAAGGTGAACCCGTCGTGGCAGGTGATGAAGTTAACCGAAGCCAGCGGTCCTCGTCCGCTTGATTCATAGAGGTCGGGGGAGCCGACCAGCCGTGTCGCGAGATGACCCGCGCAACCCGGCTCGCCGCGCAGAAAATCGCGGACCTCGTCGCGGAATTTGCCATTCCATTCAGCAAACCGCCCATAGTTTGGGAAACTGCCCAGGAGGTAAAGCCCGCCGGCATCCCAGGCTTCGGCGATGAGTTTGCATTTTTTGAGTATTGGATCGGCCGCCGCAGATTCAAGAAGCGGCGGGTTTTTCATCGGCCCGCCCCAGGGGTCCCGGCCGAGAATGGCGGCTGCATCAAAACGGAAGCCGTCGATGTGGTACTCGGCCACCCAATAACGCAGGCATTCGAGCACCATCGAGCGTACCACTGGATGGTTGCAGTTGAGCGAATTGCCACAACCACTGAAATTGTAGTAATGCCCCTCAGGGGTCAGCATGTAGTAGGTCTTGTTGTCGAGCCCGCGAAACGAGATCGATGGCCCGCGGTGATCGCCCTCGCAGGTGTGATTGAAAACGACATCAAGAATGACCTCGATGCCTGCAGCATGGAGGGCACGTACCATTGTCTTGAATTCGTCGCACTGCATGCCTGCTGATCCGGTCGCGGCATATCCGGCTTTCGGCGCAAAGAAGCCGACCGTGCTGTAGCCCCAGTAGTTCATGTTAAGGCTGCCGGTCACGGGGTTCGGGCGTGATAGCTCGAATTCATCGAACTCGAAGACGGGAAGCAGTTCAACGCAATTAATCCCGAGTTCAAGTAAATGTGGAATCTTTTCGACAAGCCCGGCGTAGGTTCCGGCATGCTTCGCCGAGGAGGAGGAATGTCGCGTAAAGCCGCGTACATGCATTTCGTAGATCACGAGGTCGCACGCGGCGAGGTCAGGCGCCCGGTCGCCGCGCCAATCGAAATCCTCGGGTACGACCAGGGCGCGATAAGGATAGGGGTCGCTATGGTCCGGCGTTTCGCCCCAGCGATCCCGCCCCGTGATGGCGCGAGCCCGAGGGTCGAGCAAGATTGTTTCGGGGAGGCAACGATGGCCGGCCACCGGATCGTTGGGCCCCTCGATACGAAAACCGTAGGTGATACGTTCGGGGTCGAGTTCAAAGACGGTGATGGCCCACACGTCGCCAATGCGGAAGGATGGCGGCATGGGAATCTCAGCTAGAGATTCGCCGCTGTCCTTGTCAAACAGCAATAGCGAACAGGCGGTTGCCACCGAGGAGAAAATCGAGAAATTTACGCCGCCGGGGACCAGTGTCGGCCGGTACGGAATAACGCGTCCGGGGCGAACTTTCCAGCCGGCAATTTCTTCAGTCGGATAGTGATCGATGCGCATGTCAATTGCTTCCTGTAAGAGCTGCGCAAGCGTCTGCCGGCGAAGGGTAATGGCCGAACTGGTCCCAGAACCCGGTAATTTCCATCACGTCGCGTACTGGCTCGGGCACCGCCGCGAGAACCAGGCGACAGTCACCGTCCGCGGCGGCGCGGTGCAATAGCAAGAGTACCCGCAAGCCCGAACTGGTCAGCAGGTTCAATTCAGAGAAGTCGAGTACCAATGCCTTGGTTTCGGCCAACTCATGCAAGAGACTTTTCTGAAATTCGGGTGCCGTGGCATGGGTGACATCGCCACTGATTGCAGCCACGGTGATCGATGCATTACGAGTG
>RRZT010534789.1_pt1 | contig 10240 bp, 8 predicted proteins | sample 2165551 | NCBI WGS metagenome assembly RRZT01 (sample SAMN10456910, study PRJNA506462) | wastewater metagenome | biome: wastewater; feature: sludge; material: wastewater sludge; isolation source: wastewater sludge with Escherichia coli K12::gfp cells carrying plasmid... | place: USA: Moscow, Idaho ...
GAGTGGCGCTCGCGAGTCTGGCGGGGAGGCCCGCACCACGAACAACATCATGGAACTTACCGCCCTCATCAAGGGGCTGGAGTACGTGGGTCCGGAGCCATCCCTTCTCATTCGTTGCGATTCGAAGTATGTTATTGACGCCATGACGAAGTGGGCCCCGGGCTGGCGGCGCAAGGGGTGGAAGAAGGCCGATGGGCAGCCGGTGAAGAACCGGGAGCTTGTGGAGCGCTTGCTCAACCTGTACGAGGGTCGCAACGGGATAACCGAGGTTGAATGGGTGAAGGGTCACGCCGGGGATGCAGCCAACGAGCTATGCGATTCCCTCGCGGTTGCCGAGTCTAAGAAGTTCGGCCGCTGAGGTTTTAACCCTATAAAACAAGGATTCCCTCGCTAGCGAGGGAATCCTGAGGTAGATTGTACCGGTCCAAGCCCGGTACTCACGTTAACAGCGTAACGTTGAGGACATGAGTAGTCAAGAATTGCAATTGCTGATGGGACTTCTTGGAGAAGCTCGAGCTGAGCCATACATGGCAGCTGCGAACGGGGATCCTGATCGAGCACGGGAGCTTTACCTTTGGGCGACTGAACTCGCAGGATCTCTCCATGCACAGATTTCTTTTGTTGAGATAGCTGTTCGTAATGCGATGGATGCTCAGCTATCGCTCTGGAATTCTACTCAGGGTGAGGAGTATGGCTGTGACTGGGCGTTAGATAGGGGAGCGGCATCGCCACTGTACGAGATTTTGAGTAAGGAATTGAGGACCGCCCAGAGTTGGGCGCAAAAGGAACCTGAGCGTCGTCCTCGGGATCATCCACGGTACGGGGCTGGAGTAACCCATGATGATGTCGTGGCTCAGCTTATGTTTGGCGCGTGGGTAAAGCTTATCCGTCCTGCTTCGTCGTCGGAGTCGTCAGATCGTCAATGTCGCTTATGGGACGAAGCTTTGCATTTGTCTTTTCCTTATGCTGACTCGACCAATGAGAACAGGCTTCGTATTGGTCATCAGCTGGAAGTGGTCCGTAAACTCCGAAATCGGGTTGCGCACCATGACAACTTGCTGGCGGTGGAGGTAAACCGTCGTCTTAATGGCATGCTTTCTCTACTTGCCAAGATAGATCCTTCCTATCCAGAGATAGCGATGGCTCGAAGCCAACTTAGGCGTTTGGCGAAAGAGGACCCCCGAAGGCGCTGGTAGCGCTGCTTCAATCCACGTCGTTGTGCGAACTGTGCTGCCAACTTTGGTATAAAACCCCTGCCTGACGGCTCAATCTGAAACTGCACCGCAATACGGAAGCAGTAAAGTAGTTGCATGAGTATGACGCATGCCCCGCGCGCGCACAAGATCCTCTCTGAGCGGCACTTCCACGGTGACGTGTACACGGATAACTACGAATGGTTCCGCGACAAGGAAAACCCGGACCTTCTTGCGCATCTCGAAGCGGAGAACGCGTGGACGCGTGAGCGAACCGAGCATCTTGAACCCCTGCGTGATCAGTTGGTCTCGGAGATTGCGGCACTAACGAAGCAAAGTGATACCACGGTCCCGTGGCGTGAGGGCCGCTGGTGGTACTACCAGCGCACGTGGGAAGGCAAGCAGTACCCGGCGATGTTCCGGGTGCTTGCGGTGGGTAGACAGCGTCCTACCCTGGCCGAGCTAGAGAACCCGCAGGATGAGCAATGCGTGTGGGACGGCAACGTTTTGGCCGATGATCAGGAGTTCTTTGGCACCTCGGGGTTCACTCCCTCGCCTGACGGCAAGCTGGGCGCGCTCGGTGTTGATTACACTGGCGACGAGCACTTCCGGTTGCGGATTTTCGAGATCGAAACGGGCTTCGTCGTCGACGAAGTGGTCACCGGGCTCGCCTATGGGCTCGTGTGGTCGGCGGATTCGGACAAGATCATCTACTCGCGAGTGGATGATTCGTGGCGTTCCTGGCAGATCTGGATTCACGCCGTCGGAACGCCATCCTCTCATGATCGGCTGCTCTTCCAGGAGGATGATGATCGTTTCGACGTCTGGCCGCAAGCCTCTCGGGATGGGAAATGGATTGTCGTGACGTCGGAATCGCGCAATACCAAGGAAGTGCGACTCTATGCCACCGCGCAGCCGTTCGCCGACCCCATCGTGGTGTGTTGGCGCCAGCAGGGCCTGGATTACTCGGTTGAACCAGCAGACGATCATCTTCTTATCATCCACAACAAGAATTACGCTGATTTTGAACTCGCTTCGGCCCCGATCGGGACGTCAACTCCGCAGGACTGGATATCTCTGGTGGTGCCGGAGCCGGGCGAGCGCATTCTCGAAGTGGACGCTTTCCGCGATTTCGCGGTGATTTCTATGCGGTCGGGCGGGCAGACACAGCTGCGTCTGATGTCCCGTTCGCACAGCCCTGCCCAGCAGGGCCATGATTTCATCAGGTTGAACCAGACGGCACCGGATGTGGGGATCGACGACGGCGCCCTCAGTCACGAGACAAACCGCAGCAGCTATTTTGCGGGGCGCCCGCAGGATTCTCCGGGCTTGCTGGATGGCGTGACCCCGTACACTGAACCGCATGAACGCGCCGTGTGGGGTGCTCCAGTGCCCATCCCGAGCGAGCCACTTTCCACCATTGAGCTGTACAACTCACCTCATTGGGCTGCGAAAGAGGTTGTTTTCTCGACCGAGTCCCTGCTGACACCTCCTACTCAGACCGCTTACTGGGTAAATGAGGGAACAAGTGAAGTTCTCAAGGTTCTTGATGTGCCAGGCTTTGACCGCGAGCAGTTCGTTCAAGAGGGTGTGTGGGTAGAAGCGGAGGATGGGACTTCCCTGCCTATGACGATTGCGTATAAGAGAGGGCTCCAGCCGGATGGCACCAACCCGGGCTGGATCTATGGATATGGTTCGTACGAGGTCTCGAATGATCCGTACTTTGCACCGCGGCACATCACCATGCTGGAACGTGGAGTGGTGATCGCCTGGACACACGTGCGTGGCGGCGGCGAGATGGGACGCTCGTGGTATGAGCAGGGCCGCGTGCTCTCCAAGAAGAATACCTTCGCTGATTTTGTGGACTGTGCTAAGTGGTTGCACTCCAGTGGTTGGGTGGCACGTGACAAGCTTGCCGCCGAGGGCCGTTCTGCGGGCGGCCTGCTCATGGGAGCTGTGGTCAACCTGGCGCCGGAGCTGTTCCGTGCCGTACACGCGGGTGTTCCTTTCGTGGACGCCCTCACCACGATTCTCAAGCCGGAACTTCCGTTAACGGTTGGCGAATGGGAAGAATGGGGCAACCCCATCGAGTCTCCCGAGGTATACGAGTACATGAAGTCCTACTCGCCGTTGGAGAACGTGCGCGAGGTCGAGTATCCCGCTATCCTCGCCACCACCTCTCTCAACGATATTCGTGTCCTCTACGTGGAGCCGACAAAATGGGTCCAGGTGCTGCGTGAGAAAGCCACGAATGACCCGGTGAGCCGCCCCATTCTCGAGCAGATTGAGATGGTCGCGGGGCATGCGGGCAAGAGTGGCCGCTACGAGAAGTGGCGCACGCAGGCCTTCGTGCTCGCGTGGCTCCTGGATCAGATCGGTGCGGCGAGTTCCTGCGATTGATGAACTTTGTGGCGGTGAGAGCGGTCTGTGTGCCTATATAGGCACATAACTCGCTCTCACCACCACAAAATTTGCAAAGCCTTGCGATCTGCTAGATCTGCGCCTCCTCGGCGGCCGAACGCCATGAGCCGAAGCGCTGGCGAATCGCGGCACCGGAGGGAACCTGGCCCTGGCGCTCTGTGTCCTTGATCCACTGCTGGTAGGCCTTGTAGCTGGGGGCCATGCCACGCTTGGCGGACCAGGTGGAGAAGGTGCGCAGAGCTTGTACGTAATCCTGGTCGGAGAACTTGAGGCCGCCACGCTTGCGGCCGGACTGGACACGTAGGCCCACCTTGGAGAGGGCGTCGTTCCAGTAGCCGTTGAAACGCTTGATGATGGTCTGCGAGGTGGGAGGCCAGGCGAGCTGGCCACGCCCAGTATTGAGTCCCATGCGGGCGGTCAATTTCTGGCGCTCGGAATCGTACTGCTTGGCGGTCAGTGTGAGGTTTGGATCCTCTTCGATGGCGGCCCGGGCGGCGGCGATGAGGCCGAGCGTGGGCGTGATGAGGTACTCGTGTTCGGCACTGATGTGGTCGCGGATGGCGTCGCGAAGCGGTGCGGGTACCTTGGTGGGGTCGCCTTCGGTTAACTTATTGACGGATGCGAAGATGAGCAGCAGAGCGGCCGTGAGAGAGTCCTCGGAGAATCGCTGGGTGGGGCCGGTGGGGCCGGGCTCGGCGAGGTAGGTGAGGACATCGATGGCAGCGCGGGCAGAAGCCTCTGAGGCATGGTCGAGTTCCATGTGGTAGTCCTCGTCCGCGGATGGTCCACACAGGTCCGAGACGCAACGGATGGAGATGAAGGGCACGTCCCACGCTTTGCATACCTGGGCGGCGGCCGTGGTTTCCATATCAGTGGTCAATGCGTCGGGGAAGTCCTCGCGCATGGGTCCGATGTTCTTGGCGGTGATGAAGGAATCGCCCGCGAGCATGAGCCCCATGCGGAGATCAAGTGTGCAGTGCTCGAGGAGCTCTGTGGCGCCAGTGAATCGAGGGGGTTGGCCAGGAACCTGGCCGCGTGTATACCCGAACGCAGTGGCGTCAGCGTTCCCGTAGGCATATTCCGTGCCGACGACGACGTCACCCACCTTAATATCCGGCGCCAGCCCACCCGCAGAACCGGTGGAAAGCACGACCTTCGGGGTGAATCGTGCCATGGCCCACCCGAGCGCGTTGGCGGTGGCGACAAGGCCGATACCGGTGCGCATGATGAGGATATTGCCATGTGTGGAGGCCGCGACCCACGCGGAAGCGATGGGGCAGGCGAGCTTGGCTGGCTTGGTGGCCATGGCGGTGAGCGCGTCGAGAACCGGGCGGATCTCTTCGTCCTGCGCCGCGATGACGATGGCTCGGATGCGTGTCATTTGGTCATCACCTGTTCCCATGAATCTTTGGCGGCGAGCATGGTGCGGACCGCGTCTTGCGCCGCACCGAGAGAGTGATTGGCGCCCCAGCCGCACTGTACCTCGTTGGCAGCGGGTACGGAGCTAGCTGCGAGGATGTCCTCGAATGTTTGAGCCACCAGATCGATGGTTCCGGCGACGTCCGGTTCGGCTGCAAGGATGAGGTAGAAGCCGGTCTGGCACCCCATCGGTGAGAAGTCGACGACGACGTCGCTATGGTTGCGTGCGTACTCCGCGAACGAGTGCTCGATCGAGTGAACGGCGGGCATATCGAGATGTTCACTGTTGGGTTGACAGAACCGGATGTCGTATTTGGTCAAGACATCTCCGTGGGGCAGATGTTTGACATCGGCGACCCTGATAAATGGAGCCGCGACGGCTCGATGATCAAGGTTGAACGACTCAACGTTCATGTGCGGCATCCGGTACTCCTGCGATATACGGGGCAATTTCTGGAGTCACTGGGAGGATGTGTTGGCTCACGTGAATGTGTCGGGCTCATTTCCCTAGCAACTTGTGTCCCATTATGTACTATTCGAACGACGTTTGCACCATGCTATAGCGGAATGATTACAAAACGATTACTTTTGCTGGTGAGCAGCGGAAAAAACAGTGAAGCTACAGGGGTCACTCTTCTTTGGTGGGGTGTATCGGCCATGTCACATTGGCCTCACATTTGCCGGTTTCCCTAGGAATTCCCAGCTTTCCTCCACGCAGTATGAAGCTTGGGTTGATTACATCATGGTGTTGGTGATGAGCAAACACCTGGAAATTCAGTCCTGAGTCTCCTGAATGTGTTGTGCAGGTGCGAGTTGATCATCGATGTGAGGTTGAGCTGGGTGGTGCTGCTCCCTTACGGCAATTAAATAAATCCAGAAGCAACAATAAACGATCAGCTTCATGTGGCCGCCGGAGATCCCTTCACTTCGGCACGGACATCCTGATTGAGGTTGCGTTGGGTGAAGAAAGTGGTGGGTGACGATGGGTGGATCGTCACCCACCACTTTGTTGCTTGAGCGGGCGGTTTTTGGTTTGAGAGGGCAGGTTCCACATGCTGCGGTTAATAACTAGGTGCCCAGGTCAATAGGGACGGCTGGCTACTTAATAGGGACGGCTGGCTACGCCTATGAAACGGCAGCTAGTTCGCGGAGGAATGGCAGTCTGGGCAGAATCCCCAGAAGTGGACCTCGGCCTCGTCAATGATGAACCCGTGATTATCGGAGGGCTGAAGGCATGGCGCAAAACCTACCGCGCAGGGGACGTCCTCGATGCGACCGCATGAACGGCAGATCAAGTGGTGATGGTTGTCGTTACGGCTCAGCTCGAAGAGAGAGACGTGGCCTGCGGGCTTGATCTCACGCAAAAGTCCCTTGGCTGTGAGGGCATGGACAATGTCATAGATGGCCTGGGTTGACACAGATCCGAGTTTTTCAGCGACGCCGGCACGCAGATCTTCTGCGCTGACATGGCCGCCTTGCTTGATCTGCTCAAGTGTTGCCAAACGAGGCTCGGTGACCCGTAGGCCTACCTCGCGAAGCTGGTCAGCAAAACTGGTGGTCATGGTAAAAGTACTCCGTCCGGATCCTGTCAGTACTCAAGTTGTTTATTAACTTTAGCGTGGCTGGTGGTCTTGGTCATGGGTATCTGGGCCCGATTTCTGGTATTGATCCATTCGAATATTGTTTGATCGCACAACTATCTCGGTACTGATATCTCGGTACTGAAAATTTGCTGTGGGTGCGTGAATCCTTCTGTGGGTGCGTGAATCCTTCTGTGGGTGCGTGAATCCTTCTGTGGGTGCGAGAGCCCCTCCCAGGGGGATATGGGCCGTATGCCTCTGGGAGAATCCTTCTGCGGGTGCGAGAGCCCCTCGGTGTTACGCCGGGTTTGTCGTTGCCGAGCGGTTTGTCGTTGCCGAGCGGTTTGTGGTGGCCGAAGGGTTTGTCGTTGCCGAGCGGTTTGCAAGGCGAGAGACACTGCGTTTGTTACCAAGATCTTTTATGGTGGGAGCATGCTCCTTGCGTTTTCTATAGCTCCACAAACCACCGGCCAGGCCGACGGCTCTGTCTCCGAAGCGGTGGCCGCTGCTGTCAAAATTGTTCGCGAGTCGGGGCTTCCTCATGAGACGACGGCGATGTTCACCACCCTTGAAGGGGAGTGGGACGAAATCATGGCTGTCGTCAAGCAGTGTGTGGACGCCGTCGCCGAATATTCTGCGCGGGTGTCCCTCGTGATGAAGGCGGATATTCGCCCTGGGTACACGGGTCAGCTCAGCGCGAAGGTGGAGCGCGTCAACGCTATTCTGGGGGACGATTCCGCGCAGTAGCTCTCGCTCTCTTCGAGTGAGTTACACACCTCTACAGTATGGAGGTAGGGGAGAGGATAATGCTCCTATGACTTCCTCAATTCCCTCACCTTCGCAGCCCCTATCCTCCCACAATGAGTCAGGGTTGGCGCACAATCAGACGCCCGAATCTACCCTCGAGGGAGTAGCTTCGACCGCCCGGCAGGTGCGGCCGCTATCTGTGTGCGAGATGTTCCGGGTCGGTATTGGTCCGTCGTCCTCGCACACGGTGGGCCCTATGCGCGCGGGTCTGCATTTCGCTGGACGGCTAGCGGAAGTGTGCCGCAGGAACGCTGCCGCCTTGCAGGCGGGGGTGCCGGGAAGCGGGTCGCAGCCCACCGCAGCGGATTTCTCTACGGTGCCGAGCCGCGTCGTCGTCGACCTGATGGGATCGCTCGGAGCAACCGGGCGCGGGCACTCCACCGATCGGGCGGTACTCCTCGGGTTGTCCGGGTACCGGCCGGAATCGGTGCCGGTGAATGTCGTCGACACGCTGATGGAGAAGGCGACGGCGTCTGGCGCATTGGAGCTGATGGGTGTGGGGCCGGTGCCGTTCAACTACGACAATGACGTCCGCTTTCTGCCGGGCCGGATTCTGCCGTTCCACGTCAACGCGTTGACGATCGTTGCGTTCGCGGCCAGCGGTGACGTGCTGCTGGAGGGGACATACTATTCCGTCGGAGGCGGTTTCGTTGTGCAGGAAGTGGGCGATGCCGAACGTGACTCCCGCGTTCTTCCCCTGGAGAACCCGGACGCCGGGCTGGATCCGAAACCCACGCCCTACCCATACTCGACGGCGAAGGGCCTGCTGGAGCATTGTGTGGCCTCGGGGTTGCGGGTGTCGGACCTCGTTATGGAGAACGAGCAGGCGCTACGCCCGCGCGACGAGGTGATCGCCTATGTGGATAACATCTGGCAGGTCATGGAAGAGTGCATCAAGGAGGGGTGCGAGGCGTCCGGAGTGCTCCCCGGTTTCCTGCGGGTGAAACGCCGGGCTTCGGAACTCAATGCGGAGCTGGAACGGCGTGGGAATTCGAACGATCCGCTGGCGGGTATGGACTGGGTCAACCTCTACGCGCTCGCGGTCAACGAGGAGAATGCTGCGGGGCACCGTGTGGTCACGGCCCCCACCAATGGCGCCGCCGGTGTGGTTCCGGCCGTGCTCTCCTACTACCTGCGGTTTGTTCCCGGGGCCGACATCGACGGGCAGCGCCGTTTCCTGCTGGCCGCCGCGGCCATTGGCGGGATCATCAAGACCAACGCCTCGATCGCTGGTGCCGAGGTTGGCTGCCAGGGAGAGGTGGGGGCCGCCAGCGCCATGGCCGCTGGCGGCCTTGCTGAGGCGATGGGAGGCACTCCACAGCAGGTGGAGAATGCCGCTGAGATCGCTATGGAGCACTCGCTGGGGCTGACCTGCGATCCCGTGGGCGGGCTTGTGCAGATCCCATGCATTGAGCGCAACGCTATCGCTGCCGTCAAGGCCATCAACGCGGCTCGTATGGCGCTGTGGGGCGATGGCCGCCATGCTGTCTCTTTCGACACTGTCATCGAGACGATGCGCCAGACCGGCATGGACATGCTGTCGAAGTACAAGGAGACATCGCGCGGCGGCCTCGCCGTGAATGTTGTGGAGTGTTGAGGGGCTTGGCTTGGCCCTTCTTCCATCTGTTCTCGTATCGTCCCGAGGTGCTCGTAAAGATCTTCCCTCGGTGCTCGTAAAGATCTTCCCTCGGTGCTCGTAAAGAATTGAGGAAAATGGAAAGAATTGAGCGTTTTGACGCGCCTACGCGCTCAATTCTTTCCGAAAAGCTCAATCCTTTGGTTGTTAACTCCCGGCTTCGGGCTGCCAGCAACCCAAAGCTAGGAGTTGGCAGCCCCGAGTCCGTACCGCGCCTCTCCGAAGCGAGGGGCAAAGGGCACCTATGCCCGGTTCTGGGAGCGCCTACATACGCGTTTCTCCGAAGCGAGGGGTGGAGGGAATGCTTAGCCGATTGACGCGTGCCACTCCACCGCGTTTCTCCGAGGCCAGGGGTGGAGGACGAAGGACGAAGGGGTGATGACCGTGAGTTGCTGGTGGGCTTTCGGGCGGTCCCGACACGCCTGGCGTGACACTATGCGTGCCTACAACGGGAATATTGCCCTCTGGGCGGTCCCGACACGCCGGGTTCAACACGCCGCCCCGGCCAAAAGTGACGGGGATGAAAATCCACCCACTTCCCAAAAGTTCTCCACATATGTGGATAAACATGGGGAGAAGATGCACAAAAGTGGAAAAAGTTATCCACAACTGTGGATGGGTGTGGGGAAAGCGTGCGAATCACCCCACACCCGCGGAAGAATTCCTCGAGTTTGCAGAGGAGGCTGTCGCGAAGAAAATGGCGTCAAAATGTGTCGGAGGTGCGCGAGAGGATGGGGGTAGTCACCTAGTTGAGTGGCCCGGGCTCCTCCGCTCTCCGCGAAGCGGCCCGGTGAGTTGGTGTGGATGTTCCGGGGGATATCGGGGCGTCGGTGGAGGCTGTGTGCACAGCTCATCCACCGGGAAGGAGGGTGATTCCACAGAGGTGAATTACACTGGTGTGACTAATCACGTCGAGACACGCGGACACAAGGTCTTGTGGTCACTGACGAACCTGACCACAAGGTGTAGTGTCTATGAAGCGACGTTGATAGCGGCGCATCGCACGGAATGTTTCGACAACTGGCGTGTTATCTCTAGTAGGGAAGAAGAGCTACCGGCCCACAGCGGGCCCGGTTTAGATCTCGGGAAATCCTGACGGGAGAGGCACCAGAAGGGAGAGCTCATATGAGTATCACTGTTTACACCAAGCCCTCCTGCGTCCAGTGCAATGCAACCAAGCGGGC
>RRZT010963957.1_pt1 | contig 10239 bp, 8 predicted proteins | sample 2165551 | NCBI WGS metagenome assembly RRZT01 (sample SAMN10456910, study PRJNA506462) | wastewater metagenome | biome: wastewater; feature: sludge; material: wastewater sludge; isolation source: wastewater sludge with Escherichia coli K12::gfp cells carrying plasmid... | place: USA: Moscow, Idaho ...
CAATCAAAAAATGATATTGTGTTGAAAGTTTCAAAAAATAGAGTGAAAGTCGTAGAGGTAAATGGTGAAACAATACCGCAAAAACCGAAAGCCAGCAAACGCAATTCAAGTGCAATTGTTAGCCCACCGGACATGGCTTCGGTACAAAATTACTTTCTTGAACTTAAAAGTACAGAAATCGAAGCCGACAAATTTTACAACTACTTTCAAAGCAACGGCTGGAAAGTTGGCGGCAAAGCCCCCATGCAAGACTGGCAGGCAGCTGCCCGGAATTGGGTGCTGAATGCACCTGCATTCTCCAAACCTCAAAAAGTTTCTGCAACAGAGCAACCAACTCCCGGCCAACTCAACACTACTAGTTCAAAAAATTATTCCGAACCATTATAATAGGTGAACCACTTTAAAATATGAACAACAACCTGTCCATAATTCAAACCAAAGGCAAAGAAATGTTCGGGGAACATTTCCAAATAATTCCCGAAGATTACGAAGTAGTTCATAAATTACTCACGTGGTTTCTACAGGACGGAAAACAAGCTCAACAATTTGGGATCAACCTTCACAAAGGTATTTTACTGACCGGTCCTATCGGTTGTGGCAAAACCAGCCTAATGTCTTTGATGCGGATATTAGTACCACCACAACAGCGATTCGGGATCAAATCCTGTCGCGAGATCACATTTGATTTTATCAAGGACGGTTACGAAATCATTCAACGCTATAGCAGCTATGCATATACCAGCACAACCAATCCGCCACACCCTCACACCCATTGCTTTGATGACCTTGGTGCCGAAAGCACCCTCAAGTACTACGGCAATCAATGCAATGTCATGGGTGAAATACTTTTATCCCGGTACGACCACTTTATCAATAACCACATGATCACCCACGCCACCACTAATCTATCAGCTTCCGAGCTCGAAAGCTACTACGGCAACCGTGTTCGCTCCCGTATGCGCGAGATGTTCAATTTAATAGCGTTTGATAGTACAGCCAAAGATAAACGAAAATGAAAAAATGCATTTGCAATCCTTGACAAATTTCGTAGTGGTTTGCAAATGAAAATTCAGGAACAACATAACAAATTTGGCAATAAACACTACTCATTGCCAAATCTGTTATACTCCGACTCTTATTCCCCTTTAGGGGTTAGGGGTCATTAGAGACAAATGTCAAGTATTTTGCGCCGTTTACTTGACATATTTATACTTGTTTCTACCGTTTATTCAGGTAAGAAAAAAATGCACACAGAGTAATAAATTGCGATAAGTACCGGAAATCGGTATTTATCGCAAAAAATCACTTTATTGACAGAAATGAAAAGTTTGTATTTGCAAACAGATACACAATATGTATCCTTTTGAAAATAGAAATGTCAAATATCTCTTTCAATAACACAATCTTCTAATACAGAATAATATTTTGGCTGCGATAATATCCGAATTTCGGTGATAATTGCAGCTATTTTATAAAACCGAGAGGATAATTCTATATGATTTGTCAAGTATTTTGCGCCGTTTACTTGACAATTAAATAATAAAGTCGTATCTTTGCCTCATAAAATCAACCGAATATGAGAGTTGCTCAAAAAATAGAGAAAAAGATACGCCAATTACCCGAGGGTACTACCTTCGATTATCAGACACTGATGGTCGAACGGGACGAATATACCGCTGCGACAAAGGCGTTGGAACGGTTGGTAAAAAAAGAAACGATCACCCGGTATTCTTCGGGCATATTTTTCAAGCCGAAACAAACTGTTTTCGGCACACTGAAACCCAATGAGCAAGAGCTTCTAAAAACATACTTGTTTGAAAACGGCAAACGGATTGCCTATATTACAGGGTTGAGTTTGTACAACAGGATGGGATTGACCACGCAAGTACCCAAAACAATTAAAATCGCTTGCCGAGACAAACGTATTTTTGCTTCTGTCGGAAGCATTAAAGGGAAAGCTGTAAAAAGCTATGTTGATGTTACCGATGACAATTACAATCTGTTGGAATTGCTTGATGCTTTCAAGGACTTTAACCAAATTCCCGACTTGGATGCAAATGCTGCCGTTCTATTGTTGGGCAACAAATTGAAAGGTCTGACAGCAAAAGAGCTTGATAAAATGATAAAATACGCATTGAAATACCCGCCTCGGGCGAGGGCTTTACTGGGTGCGGTTCTCGAAGCATTTGTTATAAATGCAAATGTAACACCTTTAAAAAATAGCCTGAATCCCTTGTCGGAATACCGATACAAAATATCGGAAGCAACACTTCCTAATGCTCAAAACTGGAGACTAAAACTTTGAATCACGTGAAATTGCACGAGAATATTGAACTGTATAACGACGCCATTGTCGCTACCGCACAGATGAAAGGTTTACCCGAAATCTATGTAGAGAAAGACTATTGGGTAACTGTTGCGCTACATACTATATTTACGTCTGAAGTTGGGCAGTATGCTATATTCAAAGGAGGCACGGCTTTATCCAAATGTTTCGGTGTAATTGACAGGTTTTCTGAAGACATTGACATTGTACTTTTAAAAGAGGGTACAGAATCAGGCAATCTGCTAAAAACAAGATTAAAGAAAATATCTGAAACTGTAGCAGCTATTTTACCTGAAATTGATGTTCCTGGTATAACAAACAAATTCGGGATGATCCGCAAAACAGCTCATACCTACCAACACCATTTCAGTGGACAGTTCGGGCAGGTTCGGGATATAATCATTCTCGAAGCAACATGGTTGGGTAGCTTTGAACCTTATACCACTGCCATGGTTAGTTCATTTGTGGCCGAAATGATGAACGCCACAGGCCAATCGGCTCTTGTGGAAGAATACGACCTTAAGCCGTTTAAGGTCAATATTTTAAGCCAGGAACGGACGCTCTGCGAAAAAATAATGAGTCTGGTCCGCTTCTCATTTACTCCAGATCCGATTGCCGATCTCAGCAACAAAGTAAGGCATATTTATGACATTCACAAACTGCTGTCAATGGAAGACGTGAGAACATTCTTCGACAGTGATGAATTCGAATCAATGCTATTGAAAGTATCAGCCGATGATATAGTAAGTTTCAAAAACAACAACAAATGGTTAGTCAACCACCCGTCAACGGCAATCCTATTTTCTGATACAGTAAACACCTGGAACCAAATAAAAAACACCTATTTCACAACTTTTGCTGAGTTGGTATATGGCGAATTACCTACAGAGATCGAAGTTTTAGACACTGTAAATCAAATTTCAACCCGCTTGTCATCGATCAATTGGGTTCAAATTCCTTTTATGTCCCAAAAAATAAAAAACGATATTAAGGATGATCTTTAATTAAAATTGAAAAATATTTTTTTGCATAATAAATATCAATATTCCGAATACAATATATAATGAGAACTGAAAACGACATTAGAAAAGAAATATATCCTCCAATTATCTTGAGTTTACATCGTCCTTATCAGAAACCTCTAAAATCAATAAGATGGGTGTGCAATTTTATTTCTATCAAAAGAAAGAAACAAATTAAACCATCAATATTTTATAATGAATTTTTCTTTTATTTTATAAATCAATTAAATAAAGAATATTTAAAAGCGAAGACTGATATTGAAATTGAAGGCGTTCCTACAGAAGATACTATTTCACAAGTAATACAATACTTCTCTAAAGTAAAAAAAAATGAGAAGGATCAACTTTTAAAAGAAATTTTAGCAAATAGGGAAAGTGATATTGACAGAAAAATTTATTCAACATACAAAGCAATTTCTTACTATATAAATCTTTCTAAAGAAAAACTTGGATTTATTGATGAAAAATATAAACTTACAGTAGTAGGTAAAAAACTTTTAAAATGTAAATCATCTTATTTTTATTTGAGTAATAGTGAAAAATCAATTATTTTCAGTAAATTATTTGAAGCAGATTCTTTAATGATAACTTCAAAGTTACTATCAGAAAGGTTGAAGTCAAAAAATAAATTATTCATTGAGGATTTTCACATTAAGTTTATTGAAGATGTTTACAAAGTTACATATTTCAAATACACTCAGACTAGTTTAATATCAAATTATGATAATGTTAGGGCAGGTTGGTTTGAACAGTTGAATATATTAAATTCATTTAGTAATATTCGAAAATTTTATATGGATATCATTATTGATAATCATGCATTCAATAATATATTCAACGAAATACAACAAAAATTTCAACAATATTCAACAGATAAAATTCAAACAGACAATAAGAACCATAAACTTATGCAAGAGTTTAAACGGACATATAAACTAAGTTTAAAAAAAGGATCTGATGATTTAGGTTTCGTTAATCTACATTTAATTCGGAGTGAAATGAGAATGAGTATAAATAGATTTGAGAAACTTTTATCAGATTATTATGAAATAAATCGTAGAAAAGAAATGATATTGTTTAGTAACACTGTTTCGTCAATTGACAAAGGACATCGTTTTTATGTGAAGGATAAACCTGTAATTAAAATCAAAATAATCTAATATGATAAGCTATCAAAACCTTTGGGAGCCAATAGCTCCAATCGAAAAGAACATTACGCAAATAAGAAGAGACATTCAAGATGGAAAAGTGCCAGAACTTCCATTCTTCATTGTAGGTTTAGATAACGTCAAAAACAATATAGCTGTAGATTTAAATCACATCAATGATTTTTTTCAAAGCTGTCTTGTTCAAGCGGACTATGGCAATGGTAAAACTAATTTATTGAAATATTTAAAATTATACTTTTTGGAGAATTCTAAATACAATATCAAAGTTGTTTATACCAGAGCGGATGTTGATCAATACGACATTGTTCTTTTCATGCTAAGAATAATACAGGAAACAATAATAGATGAATTGATTGACTCGATAAGTTTTATTAAAAGCACTATTCCAGTAGAATCATTATGCAATAATTTTAATGATACTTTTGGTGCAATCAAAGAGTATGCAGTTAAGTTGTTTGAAATTACGGACTCAGAAGATTTGAAGAAAATGATATACCTTGGCACGGGAAGATTATACACAAAAAGCAGCTTTAATGAATTTAGTATACAACAGCTTACGAATTATAATAGAAGAGAAATATTGGTTTTATTTTTAAACATCCTAGCATCAAATAATAAATATTATATTTTTCAAATAGATGAAGTCGAAAAGATTCAGGAAAAATCAAAAAATAGATTCTCTGTTTTTTTGACATCTTACCGCGAGCTAATTGATCTTAGTTCTTTTGTGAAGGGGCATTATTTAATGACTGCATTGACTGGGACATCTGGTAAAAGTTCTTCCCAATCATTAGAAGAAGTCAATCCTGCTTTTTACAGACGAATTGAAAGTAAACTTTATCAACTCGATTTACTTTCAAAGACAGATGAACTGACTGAACTTTGTGATAAATTGAATAAGCTATTAGGTTCTAATAAGACGTCAGATGAAATGCAAAAAATTGTAGCATCATTGAGAGGAAAAGACTTTAATCGCACAAGCCAGAAAATAAAATTTTTATGCAATGAGCTTAAGACCATTGGAGATGTCTTTTTGACTCTTGATTCAATATTGTCAAAATACTCACTGAAGGAATTATTTGATGAAACGCATGAGAGAATTCAAAGTGAGGGTGTCTTTCAAAATATTAGTCGTAAATTTTTTGATCCATTATGTGATTATTTAGATGCTTCAAACATTCGATATGATAGAAGGGCTCAAGGTTTCCAGTTGATTTATGACATAGATTTTGATAAAATAAATCTGTTTTGTTTCAATACAGACATAGATGCAAATATCAACAGATTACAGTTTGCTATAAAAGAATATCCTGAAAGTAAATTGACTATTTTTAAGCCAACACTACTAGAACTTACTTATAGCCTATTGACTGACAATAAGATTAGTGATGTAGATAAAATTGAAATTTTAGAATATGAACCAGAAGATTTAATGACGTTGTTAGTTATGTGCAGAGATGAAAGCTATGAATTTGATAATATCAAGAATGTAATTAAAGAATATACTCTCCAAAATTTGTAATATGTTTAAAATAAAGAATGAATGTTCATGCTGCAAGTATGATGTCAACTTTCTATACATCTTGGAGCCTTTTATTGAGTTGTCAAAAGATATAATGACTAAAACCTCTCAAGAAGCAAAGTTGATTGACATTGTTGATTTCAGCATTATTGATAAAGATTACCAAAAGAAAATATATCGAAATCAGAAAGATAATTTCAGGTTAAAAAAAGAGATATCCAGAAAAAGTAAAAATTCAATTGAAAAAAAAAGAGAATATCTACAGAAAAATGAAGAAGAATACGAACAATTAATATTTGAATCAGAGGAGATCTTCGAAGAATTCATGGCTCATAAGGTTTTTGATATTGTTAACTTAGAATTTCTAAATAAGACAGGTCTATTATTCATATTGAAATTGGATAAAAAATTTGTGTCATTAGATGAGCGATACCAGAATAGCATAAATACGCTACTTTCAAGGTTTGGAGTGATAAATAATTTTCAAGCTTTATTAAAAGAAGGCTTATTAAAATCATCCACCACAAATTTTTGTAAGTTCGACAGAATTCAATATTATCATACAAATACCGGTATAAATACAGAGAAATTAAACATTGTATATTGTCCAATCATTGAATATAGTTTTATTGATCAAGAAAAGATACAAATAGATTATTGTGAAAAGGATGATGTTTGGGTAAATGTCTCGCAACTAAAGAAACAGTTTAATATTGATATTCAATTATTATGTATAGAGCTGGTAAAATTGAAAGGATCAAACCATATAATTGGTTTACATATTGATAACTATTTTTTATCTTTTGATTTTGATATAAAATCAATTATTTATAGTAATAAGATTGTTGAATTTTATTGGCTATTGATAAAACGAAACGTTTATAGACAACAACCTATAAAATCAAAAACAACATCTCCAAGCTCCATTGAAGACTTTAAAATAACTGTTCGAAAAGAGAGTTTTATTAATGTACTTTCTAATCTAAAAAAGAACCTCTATTTACAAAACTCAGTATTAGACCCAGAATTTGAAGTATTCTTTGACTCTATGTTATCTCTAAGTGATCTTAAACACATTGAAGGTTACGAATTTTATGTCCCAGATGTAGTAGATGCAGAAAAATCGATATTTGGAATATATCAAGAAAATAGAAAGCCTAATGAATCACAATATAATTTGATCCATTGGATTACGAATAAGGATAATCGTAATTACAATCATTTCCATGATGAAGGTCAAAAATCCAAACAGAAAAATTTGCTAAAAGCTCTTAAGCCAGAAATTAGTTTTTATTTTCGAAGTAAATTTTTTGAAGATTATCTTGATTCAATACTCAAAGAGCTTGAATTAGAATACACTTCTAACTATAATTTGATTTTAAAAGATGAAACTGCTTTCGAAATCGATTTTATAGTATATGTTAATTCTACTTTATATTTTATTGAGGCAAAAACGAAAATGTCGAGTTATTACATTGACACGTACGAAAAGAAGTGTAATAAGATTTTAGATAATCTCAATGGTATCGAAGACAAAGTAAAGTTTATTTTAATATCTGCTTTTAGTGATAAAAATTGTGAACAGTATAAATATTACATTGAAAAATCTGTAAAGCCGGAACTAAATGTCAATAGACCTGGATTAGCAACAAAAACATATCATTTTGACGTTCCCATACAAAGTCATGCTGGTCATGAGATAACTTGTATTTCTGAGCCTGTGTATGATAATCTTAAAACAATAATTTCTAATATATGCCTCCATTAAGAATTCCTGTAACTAGATATTATGGCTCAAAGAGAAAATTAGTTGAAAAAATTTGGAATATTTTTGATGAACTTGAGTTAGAGTTTGATTCAGTTTTAGATATATTTGGAGGATCGGCTATTTTTTCATACTATGCAAAAACTAAAGATAAAATTATTATTTACAATGATATTTTCAAATTCAATTATTTAATTGGAAAAGCACTCATAGAAAATAATAATTGCAATTTGACTCCTGATGATTTTATTAATCTTACAATCCAAAGAGATAACTGCAATTATAACAGTTTTGTAGAAAATAATTATAATGGTATTTATTTTACCGAAGAGGAAAATAGAATAATTGATACAGTTGTTCAAAATATTCAATTTCTAGATGAAGATGATCAAGCATTTGCATATTACGTCTTATTTCAAACTTGTCTTATTAAGAGACCCTTTAATATTTTTCATCGTAAGAATTTATCTTTAAGATTAAATCATACAAAATCAAATTTTGGTAATAAGAAAACATGGGAACATAGTTTTGAGGATTTATTTTACAAGTTTTCTCAGGAATTACAATTATTTGTTTTTAATAATGGTAGAAACAATTTATCTGTAAACTATTCAGCATTAAACTGTCCTGTCAATGCAGATCTTATTTATATTGATCCTCCATATTTTAGTATGAATGGTTCACATATCACTTATCATTCAAGATATCATTTTTTGGAAGGGCTCGCAAATTATGATCAAATTGAAGAATCAATATCAAATCAAAAAGCGAACAAAGAGATCCTAATAAATAATAATACAGAATTTGAAGTTAAATTTAATTTTTTGACTGATTTATCAAATCTTGTTGAACGCCATCAAAATTCAATTGTTGCAATTTCGTATTGTAGTCCAGGTTATCCATCAATCGACGATATCGCTAATGTAGTTAGGCGATATAAACAAAATTGTCATATTGCGAACTTAGGTGATTATTCATATGCTTTGAACAGAAGTAATAAGGGCAAAAGAGAATTTTTAATTGTAGGGTATTAATTTGAATTTGATTTCCCTTGTTTGGCGTACTATCTATTCTGACGACGTCATGCTTGAATCAGGCTTGATTTAATGAAATTGCTTGAATAAGCAGATTTGTATTCAGTGCTAACATACAATTCAAACACTAATAAACTATTTAGCAATATCTTCTATGATAGTACCAACAATGACTGTTCAGGAAATTCACAAAGAGATTTTGGAGGATATCAGAAACATAGACAATAAGCTCAATGGATTTAAAAAAGATTTCAGGAAAATAGTTTTGAGAAAAAGTCAATATCCTGTTACTAAGAGTTATGAATATATTACGAAGGAAAGGCATAATTTATTAGTGATTGGGTTCACTGCATTAAAAAGAAGCGATTTTGATAATCCAATAAATCATTTCTATGGTATTTATTTACGCCCTGAGGGTAAATATGCAGCCGCACCCTCTGTTGATATAAATATGTGTACCATTTATCCACCACATTTTTTTAGAAGATTCAGAGAACGTATCGTGAAGGATAATACAATGTCCAATGATGATTTAATTAGATTATACTTTAGAAACGATTGGGGATTAGTCGGTGCAAAACTAAATCAGGAACAGAAAAGTGTGTATAATAATTTTGAAGAGCTGGATAAAAACGAAAAAATAGACATCATATGTGTAAATTCCCAGGGATTTTGTTTTGGTGAGCAACAAGGAAATATCAACATTATTAAGACCATTATTTCGGAAGAAATGTTATTCGATGATCAGAAATATATTTTTCAAGAGCTCAGAAAAGCATATAGTGAAATGAATAAAGAAAGGTATGCTAAATTCCCCGATTCAAAGAAATAAATTCAACTAGAAAAACTATCAAAAGAATAATCACCCAACAGTTTTCTGTCGCAAATATTGTACAGATTTGCGACAGATTCGTTTTAAAAAGGACAAGCATACTGTCTAAAATCTTTGTTTACCCCACGCAGGTTTAAACCGAATAGGTAAAGCGGTCTTCGTCATTCCGCCACTTTGTTCACAAAAACATACCCACAAGGGTAAAACAAGCAGCCTGAAAAAATCTCCACACCTTCGGGTAGTATTTTTTCGGCTGCCCTTGTGGCTACCGCTTCCACACTCATTCCTGCGCTCCGGTAGGTGCTCGTCATGGCGTGTTAGCTTGTTTTGTTCTCCACGTTCTGTCATTCCTCAGTCATGGTTGCACCTGCCCCCTAAAACCCCATTAAGGTATTCGCTTACGCTCATAATATTTTTAGTAGGGGTCAGCCACCATTTAGAGTTTTGCTCGCCTGCGGTCGCTCATGCTGTTACAGTTTGTCACATTTTTTGCAACTCACTTTTCTTGTTGGCTAATTGCCGTATTCGTTCAGTCTTTTCGTTCATTTTATTTCACTACACTACTTCAC
>RRZT013018404.1_pt1 | contig 10239 bp, 13 predicted proteins | sample 2165551 | NCBI WGS metagenome assembly RRZT01 (sample SAMN10456910, study PRJNA506462) | wastewater metagenome | biome: wastewater; feature: sludge; material: wastewater sludge; isolation source: wastewater sludge with Escherichia coli K12::gfp cells carrying plasmid... | place: USA: Moscow, Idaho...
AAATAGGCTTTATAGCAGTTCGTAATAAAAATGAACCTTGTGGAAGAATTTCTAGTTTGTATGGTACTAGTGCTGAATTTTCACTAGAAAGCCAATTTCCAACTGCGTTATAACTAGCAACTGCTATATTAAATTCCGTCTCAGAAATATCAAGTGATTTTCCTAACTCATCAAGGATTTCACTGAATTGTTGTTTTTGTTGTGTTGTAAGCATAGCGTATACTTTTCTATTGGTTAATATTACGGTCGATTATTACCACTCCTCCAGTTCCTGCAAGAAGATCTAAAGAAGTATGTTTTCTTATTTTTTTGTGTTTTCTATACACGTTGTTTATATATATATAGAAATTTTGAATTTTGATTCATATGCATCCTGATATCTATAGAAAGATTGACTTTTCTATACATATTAGGGCAAACATATATAGAAAAAAGCTATTTTCTATATATGTTTTTTTTTATTCTCTTACGTTTACATTGCTTAGCAAAGTGTACAGCGTATTATTAATATAGTAGTTGTCTCTCCCTATTTTGTGTTTTTCCAATAATCCTATACGTACCAACTCATCTAAATATCGAGTTGCTGTAATACGGGATACATTAAGCTCTTTCATAACAAATTCAATCTTGGTATAGGGATGGCGAAACAAATTATTGAGCAAATCTTGGCTGTATATTTTAGGTAATTCCGTACGCATTTTATTTTTAAATTGCTGCATATCTCTTTTAATGCCTTCAATTAATACAATTGTTTGTTTTGATGTTTGCTCTACCCCTTCTAACATGAAAAGAATCCAATCTTCCCAATTGTCATTATCTCTTACATCTTGTAACAAACGGTAGTAATCTGCTTTATTTTCGTTGATGTATCTACTCAAATATAGAATCGGAATTTTTAAAAGCTCTTCTTTAACCAAATACAAAATATTGATTATACGTCCTGTTCGACCATTGCCATCATAAAACGGGTGAATGCTCTCGAACTGGTGGTGGATGATTGCCATTTTTACTAAAGGATCAAGGTCGCTTATTTCGGGATTGTTGATGAATTCCTCTAAATTTTTCATCAAACTTAGGATTTCGTCAGCATGTTGAGGTGGCGTATAAACTACTTCTCCCGTTTTATCATTTTTAAGAGCTGTTCCAGGAACTTTTCTATAACCTGCGTTATTTTCTTCGAGTTCTGCTTGAATTTCTAGAATATAAGAATTAATCAAAAGTCCATTCTGTTTTACTTTTTTAAAACCCGATTGCAAAGCCGTTGCATAATTATAAACTTCTTTAGCAGCCATGGATTTGAACTGATACGCCAAGAAATCACTTTGAAACAATTCGTCGTGAGTTGTAATAATATTCTCTATTGCCGAACTGTCTTTTGCTTCTTGTAACGACAAAGTATTTATTAAAATGGATTCGTTAGGAATCGTATTTGCAGCTCCTTTTAGCTCGGCTAATGCTTGATGGGCTTTAGCTACTTTTTTTAGGATAACTTTGTTTTCAACATCGCGCTTAATGGGTAATAATGAAATGGATGCATTCATACTTATATCAGATTAAGTTCTTTTAAATAGTTTTCCATTTGCGTTTCTACTTGAACCAACTCTTGCTTTAACGCCACAATATTTTCTTGAGTAGCTTTAATATCCACAGGAGCTTCTTCTTCAAAAGTATCTACATAACGCGGAATATTTAAGTTGTAATCGTTCTCTTGAATATCGGAGATTGTAGCACGGTATGCATATTTATCTTCTATTACCGTTCCTTTTTCTGTGTTTAGAGGTTGGGCCGCTTTGAAGTTTTTATAAACAGAAACTACGTGCTCCATGTCTATATCTCTTAAGCGGTTTTGATTTTTACCACTTTCAAACTCTCGGCTGGCATCAATGAATAAGATTTCTTTATTACTACCTTTTGCACGATTAAAAATCAATATTGCTGCCGGAATTCCAGTTCCAAAAAATAAGTTAGCAGGTAAACCGATAACTGCTTCTAATAAGTTATCATCTATTAATTTTTTACGAATTTGACCTTCACTACTCCCTCTAAATAAAACACCATGAGGCACAATAACACCCACTTTTCCTTTATCTTCATAAGTGGTTTCAATCATGTGTGTAATAAAGGCATAATCTCCTTTACTTTTTGGAGGAACACCACGATAAAATCGGTTGTATTGATCTGCAGTTGCGTTATCAGCTCCCCATTTATCTAAGCTGAACGGAGGATTAGCTACTACAATATCAAATTTCATTAATCCATCGTTTTCAATTAATCTTGGATTGTTTAATGTATCGCCCCATTCTATGGTTGCACTATCTTGCTCGTGTAGGAACATATTCATACGGCATAGTGCCCAAGTACTTCCGTTGTTTTCTTGCCCATAAAGGGAATAGTTTTTACCTTCTACTTCTTGTGCTACTTTTATCAATAATGAACCTGAACCGCATGCTGGATCACATATTCTATTCCCTGGTTGCGGGTCGACTAATTTTGCTAGTAGCGTACTCACTTCACCTGGTGTATAGAATTCCCCAGCTTTTTTACCCGCTTCACCAGCAAAAAGAGAGATTAGGTATTCATAACTATCTCCGATAATATCATTACCCTCTAAATGTGATGGTTGTAAATCTAAACCTGCAAAATCAACTAACAAATTTTTAAGGATTTGATTTCGTTGTTTAGTAGGACCAAAAGCAGTTTCAGCATTGAAAGAAATACTACGAAATACCATTGCTAATTTTGAACGATTGGCATCTTCTAAGGCTACCAATGCCATGTCTATTAATTCTCCAATATTGTTTTCGTTTCTGTTTTCATATAGAAATTCGAAATTACTTTCTTTTGGTAAAATGAAGCGTTCGCGTTGTAATTGACGTTGCACCATTTCTTCATTATTAGGATATTTTTCACGGTATTGCACAACTTTATCTTTCCAAACATCCGAAAGGTATTTTACAAATAACAATGTTAAAACATAATCTTTGTATTGACCTGATCCCATTACAGGACGCAGACTGTCGCATGCTTTCCAAACAATATTGTTGATTTCTTTTTGTGTGATTTTATTTTCTGCCATGATTATTGATTTATTAATTTTATAAGTGCTGCTTGAATTTGGTTTTGTTTTTCAGAGATTATTTTTTTAGCAATATTGATTTCATTTAAGTGTAATTGCTTTAACGCTACAATCTTTTTTTGTTGTTCTAAAGATACGCAGTTGAAAGTAAAATCTGCTATTTCATTTTTTCTGATTGATGGAATGGTACTAGATGAAGCTGCTTGCTGAAAATAAGCTTGACTTTGAGGCAAATTAAGAACCGTTGCTAAATATTCAGGCAAAACTTTAGACTTGTCAACTTCCAACACAAAAAAGACAGAAGAAGCTACCACACGACCCCAGTCTTTTTTGTAAGCTGTTGCAAAAAATCTAAAACCTTTTGCAACAAATAGCACATCTCCCTCTTTTAATTCGTTTTCAGGGATTACTTGTTTGTTTTCAAGAAATGTATCACAATTGAAAGAATACTGCCCTTGGTCATCAAAATGCTTCGCTTGAAGATATGGCACATCGTTGCTTTTGCCTGCAATACTATAATGTCCAAATTGTATTTTTGCTATCTCTTTAACTTTAATTTGCATTTTATTTTTTTGTATTGATATTCAAAATTACAAATAAAATTTGAAATAAGCAAGTTTATTTTTTTGTATAGTTATTCAAATTTTAGTTTATTGGATTGTTATATTAAGATTTTGTTCCAAATATTTTATAACCTAACAAACATAAAAAAGTATACTAAGAAAAAAATGTGGAAAACCGCATTTCAGTTTTTTTTAAAGGATCTTGGTTTAAAGTACTATTTAAATGAAGTTGTCTTATTTCATAAAAAAAATAGAGTTCTTGTTTTTAAAATCTTTAAATAACAAAGATTTATATTACTCTAATAGCACCTTCATTTCTTCATGCTCTAAAAATTTATTACACCATCCAAAATCAATCAACTCGTTATTTTTTATTTCAAAATTTAAGGCAAAGCTTTTTTGATATACAATGCGCCCTGGCAACTTAGTGTCATTCATTTTACGGAATTCTATACTAAAGGCTTTTATTGTTTTACCAAATGAACAAGCAATACATCTTGATTCAAATGGCTGAACAGTATTAATTTTTACCTCTAGTGGATTCTTATGCCAAAAATGATTTTCAATTTTGGCTTGGGAAATAAAATCCTTGTAATCTTCTTGGTTGACATTTTTTAGTGGATATTTATTAAGTATTTCAATAAAGCCTATAAAATCTACTTTCATACACTTTTCTTCAACTTCTCTAATAAACAATCTTGTTTCTTCAGCTGTAAGCATTCCCTCCTTTATTGCTGATTGGACTTTAGTTCTTATCATGTTTTTAGTTTTAATTAATAGGGTAAATATTCTTGAACTAGTAATTTCATCCCTACAGTAGCTTTCTCTTTTATAACCAATAAATTAATTCCTTCTTCCACATCTGGATTCATGTCGATGTAAACGGTTTGCGCATCAACTGGAACGGCAAGGAGTAGGGAAGCGGCTGGATGCACTACCATTGATGTTCCAACGATTACAAACAAATCGGCTGATTGCGTTATGGCTATGGCTTTTTCAATTTCTGTTACGGCTTCTCCGAACCAAACAATATGTGGTCGGAGTTGGTTCCCATCGGAAGCTAAGTCGCCAAGTTTTATGTCTTGGGTACAATTGTAAATTAGATTTGAATTTTTGCTACTTCTAGACTTTCTTAATTCACCATGCAAGTGAAGAACATTTGTGGAACCTGCTCTTTCGTGTAAATCGTCAATATTTTGTGTGATTACCATAACGTTGTATTTGGTTTCTAATTTAGCAATCAAATGATGCGCTTCGTTAGGATTTACCTCATCTAACTGTCTTCTTCTTTCATTATAGAAATCTAATACTAATTGTGGATTTTTTTCAAAACCTTCGGGCGAAGCTACTTCTTCTATTTTGTGATTGTTCCATAAGCCATTGGCATCACGAAAGGTGCTAATGCCACTTTCTTGACTGATGCCGGCTCCAGTTAAAAAAACGATATGGTGTTTGTTTTTGTCCATACTCTTTAATTTTTACGTAACCACCCTAAAATAGATGCGTTGTCTAATTTCCATTTGTTATTTACTTTTATCAAATCAATTGTTTCCCTTGAATTTCCAAAACGTCCTGGATTCTGTTGGATGATTTCGATTTCATCTTCTGTTACTTTGGAAACAATAGCAACGTGACCGTAAGGATTAAAGCTATTGGCATCAAAGATGAGAATGTCATTGATTTTTGGTTTTGTAGTACTTGGATTGGAAAACTGAAGCAAATTTCTGTCGGTATTGCGTTCGTTGTCTTTCAGATTTGGATTATAAAAATCTTTTGCGTGCCCACACGAATTCAGCATTTTGTGGTTTAAGTGGTCGTAATAGTTGCGTTTTACAAACTCTACGCATTGGTATTTAAGTCCGTAATTGTAGCCTTCTGCGCTACGATTTCTTCCTAAATTCGTAGCTGTACTACCATTGTAATAGACTGGAACGTTATTGAAACTGTCTATTTTATCCCCTACTTTTGGCTGGTTTAAAATGTATTTTTTTGTAATGCATTTTAACAATACTACTACAGCTAAACACATCACAGCAATGACTGCTGCTCTTAAAATTCTATTTATTTTCATCTTCTTATTTTTGATTATCAATTGCCTTTTTAAAATTATAATGGAATAATAATTCATTTTTGTAATGAACTAAATTGCCTTTGTATAAAAGGTTTAAACCTTTCGAATCGGTAATAGCAACAACAGCTTGGTCATATTCTTCCACTCCTTTTCTTTTATGTATTTCAAATTTAACATTAGCCACTCCTTTTACTTCATTATAGCTATTAGAATAGTTCCAATCAAAATAATAAATCGTATGGAATTGGTTTACCTTATCTACTTTAATATTCGTTACACTGCCCATACTGTGTGAGTTTTGAACTAAAATAACATTAGCAAAATCAATATTCCCATTGGATTCTTCCCAAAGTAAATACCTCTCATTCTCATAAGAATAATAACTGTCTTCTTTGTTGTTATGACTGCTGTAGGTTACTTGAACCGCCCCGAAAATAGGATTGTCGTCCTGTGCAAAAGTTATTACATGAATTACTAGTGCTATTAAAATGTAAATAGTTTTCATTATAAAATGTTTGTTTTTTTATTTGATGAGTAGGTTGGTTTTATTATCAACGAAATACTGAATACTACCATTTTTATAAATTACTTTTCTGTTCCAATTCCCATCATCGTCATATTCATGTATGAAATCGATATTCTCAACTAATCTTTTTGAAGTACCGAATACCATTTGTTCTTTGATACAGTTGTTGTATTCGTCGAAAAAATACACCCAACAATGCTCGGGATCTTTTTTAAAATTGAAACGTTGCATTTCGACACAATTGCCATTACTATCGTACTTGTGTTCCCAAAATTGTTTAATTCGTTTAGATGGTAATTCAACCTCAACCAAAGTCATTAGTTTGTCATTATCATAATAGTATTCATATCTTTGGTAAGGGCTTTTGTCTTCTTTCCAATATTCCACTATTTTTTTGTCTTTTAGAAGCGTTGTTTTATCATAATATGAAGGTTTGTCAAATGAATAATGTAAACAAATGGTGCTGTTATTTTCATAGAAGTATTCTTCTTTTATGTGTTCTACTTCAAAATTATCACTGTAAGAAATGAAAGTTGTTTTCTTTAAAACACCTCCTTTTTCATAGTGATACATTATTTTCTTTTCCAAATAACTGAACATATGATGCATCAGCTTTGCCGTTGGCAATAAATCCATAAAGACTGTTTTCTCTTCATAACCGTTTTTAATTTCATAAAAAAGTAAACCATCTGGGTTGTATTTTTTCACAGAAGTGTATTTTGAATGATAATCAATACCATCTTCTGGCATCCATATACCTGGGGTAACTTCTTTTGGTTTATATGCTAAATACTCGCAGTTCATACTTAAAATGTTACATGATACACATCAGATTCGTTTCTTGGCATGTTTCTGTACTCAAATGCTCCTTCTTCATCAATAATTTCTACAATATCAAAAGTGGTACAATCGGCAGGTAAGCCTTCAAACAATAAGGTAAAACTATGTTGGCCTGTTGGTCCAATAGGTTGCCATTTGGGATACATTACGATATTGAAGTGATGCAGTAATTTGCATTTATGCGAAGTCCCTTTCGGAATCAAGTAAATGGTTGGCCATACACGAATGGTATGAAAGTTAGGTATTCCTATTGCTGTTGCATGCACAATTACTTGTTTCTCCTCTTGGGTGTTGATTTGCTCCAGAAGTTCTGGAGCCATATCAATTTTTTCTTCTGTTACTGTTGCCATATGTTTATATGCTTTTTACAGTTGGTTGTAATGCTCAGTATTTTTTGCAATAATCTTTCCTTCTTCATCTAAAAGAACACCACCCGAAGGAATACTATTTAGTGTTGGTTCTTTATCTTGTTCAAAATAGTAGGCTTTGTTTGCATTAATGACTAAAGCCACTTTTACGTTTCTATTTTGTTTTTCACTTTCTTTTTGTTGTACCAAAGTGACATGCTCTACCATGATTTGTTCTATTTCCTCAGCTGTCATTTCTACTTCTGCATTTATAACAATCGAAATACCTGGTAATGTATTGGAAACGGGATTGATGTGAACCGGAATTTGTGAAAAACAAGGCGAATTTTCCTGTTTGATAATCACATAAGGAAATCTACCATAATGGGTGGGAAAATTTTGACTAGTGAATTGGTGTTCGGCTGTTTCTTGCCATTCGAAATACGAGCAACGGAAATTGGCTAAATACTCACTTGTTTTGGTGTTTAGTTCCGTATTCCATAGCAAAATATATTTTGCTTGTGTTTGGATGATAAAACTACCTGAAGCCTCTCCGATACTGAAAGCTTTTCCTGTAAATTCCAACTTTTCGTTGAAATACCAGATTTCGTATGGCTTACAATTGGTCCAATCTAAAAGTGTGGTGAGTTGGTCATGTTGAATTTCTAAAAATACTGGATGTGTTTTATCAAACGTTATATCGCTAAGACTTACGTTTGTTTTTTGGATGATGACGTGTTGCGCACCAAAGATTTTATATTCTTTGTGTGTATTGTTATGAACTGGATTGTGATGTAAGCTGATGAAGTGAATATTAGTTGTTTTCATTTTGATGCGATTTTAAGATAACGGTTTGATTTACTAATTTGATTGGATTTTGTAATGACACGGATTTTACTGTGCCGTTTTGGTGGAATTCAACGAATGAATTGAGGTTCCATTTCCGTTCCAACATTTCCGAAATACAGGATTTTAGGAAATAGGTTCTAGCTGTTGTCCAGCCTTGTTTTTGGGTTTCCTGATTGAATGCTTCGATGAGTTCTTCATCAGAAAGGGAATGGAAATGTGTTTTCCATTGGCTTTGTACTACTGCATAATTTAGCATAACATAACAAATTAAAAATTAAACAAAGATTGTTATGTCGCATCAAAACGGTAAAAGAATTGTGGTTTCTCAACACTTTTGAACGACTGTTCCGCATACTAGGCCACCGTGTCGTGAGTTGATCGGTTGGCTAGCCCGAAGGCTATCTGGATGCTTTATTAATTTAAAAATATTTTCTCTCTATTGAACCAAAAATAATTCTTGATTTGTACTAATTTATTGTTTCTCAATTCAACTGGGAAAGCGAGAGAAATACTCTTTACTCTATCTGTATTTGGGCAAATTTCCACTATTTGAGAACAATCCCAACCTCTACTTACAATTTCCTGTTCTAAAACGCTAATTTGAATGCTGAGTAACACACCAAAAGTTTTTAAACCTATCTTATCATTAAAACTCTTGATTAATTTATCATCAGAGTACGATTTGAATTGATTAATCCATTGTTCTCTTTGTTCTGCAAACTGATTCATAACATAACAATTAAAAATTAAACATTTATTGCCATGTCGTATCATCGGTAAAAAAAAATATTTCTCAACACCTTTGAACGACTGTTCCGCATACTAAGCCACCGTGTCGTGAGTAGATCGGTTGGCTAGCCCGAAGGCTATCTGGATGCTGGATACATAATTAAAGAAAAAAAATGAGATATGCAAATTTATTTAAGTACGTGTGTTAACTCTCCGAAAGCTGGAGGATACATAGGTACTTTAGCTTCATCGTTAGTTGTAATGTAAATTTCTAATCTTTCGGCTAGGATTTTACATCCCTCATTGAAAATTTTAATATTTTTCTCTGTTGGTTCAAAAACTTTTACATAATCTCCAATATACTTTTGATCTTCAAGCCAAGTTAGTGTGTATAAAAAATATCCTTCTTTCTTTTCTAATTCAGCAAAGACTGTTCCTTCATTATTGGCAATTACCAAACCTCTCAATTTTTGACAAAACCGATTGTAGTCTTCAATGTTGGTGAAAAATGAAGTAATTAAATTTCTTTCGTTTGACCATTCCATCTTTTTTAAGTTTTAGATTATTATTTAAAAATTTTTAGTTGAATCATTCTTAATTAAACCTTTAATTGGTTTTATTTTTTGATGGTGAATCACTAAAAAAACTATACAATCCAAGAAATAACACAAATGGAATAATTACAAACATTGCTATTTTTATTACTTGTATTACTAATCTAATAAATAACATTTTGAGGAACACACTGAAAGGGTCATTACCAAATAATTTCATAATTTCTATATTTTAATTGTTTTATAGTTTATATGAAAAAGATAAAAAGGTAACCCTATTGCTAAAAAAAATTATTCTAGTAGTACAAAACCTGCCCAATAATATGGAGAATATTTTTCTTTCATTTTGCTTTGGGCTTCATTGAAAGCTTCTTGTATTGATTTGCCACTGAAACATGCTTTATAGAAATTATCGAATAATTCCACTGTTTGTGCATCAGGAACTTTCCATAAACTCATAATGATATTTTGCACTCCTGCCATTTTAAAAGCCCGTTGTAAGCCAAAAACACCTTCGCTACCATTTATTTGACCCAAACCAGTTTCACAAGCACTCAACACTACTAATTTACAATTACTTAAGTCTAAATTTGAAATTTCATTTGCGGTCAAAATACCATCATCTGAATTTATTTCATTATTAGTTTTGCCCCAAGAATTATTTGCTCCAGCAAGCAATAATCC
>RRZT012811832.1_pt1 | contig 10237 bp, 7 predicted proteins | sample 2165551 | NCBI WGS metagenome assembly RRZT01 (sample SAMN10456910, study PRJNA506462) | wastewater metagenome | biome: wastewater; feature: sludge; material: wastewater sludge; isolation source: wastewater sludge with Escherichia coli K12::gfp cells carrying plasmid... | place: USA: Moscow, Idaho ...
ACTGGGACTCCTTCATTCTCTTTGTGGTGCTGAATTTTGTCGGCCATGCCTTTGGCTCGGTGGGGGCGCTCATCTGGAGTTATGGGCAGGGGGATCTGACCAATGCTTTCACCACCTGGCAGAGCTGGTGGCAGGGGGGATTCATACAGACGCTGGTGACGCTCCCGCCCTTGCTGTGGCTCTTCACCCCCACCATTACCCGTTGGCGCGAGACCTATTTCGATACGGTTCGCCCTACCTTGAGCAAGCGCCATGTTGTTGTGGCGGTGGCAACGCTGGTGCTGGGGATCCTGCTCTTTTTGCTGCTCTCCTATTCACTCTCCCAGCTCTCTTTAGCCACCGAGCTGGGGCATAGCAATACCCTGTTGCCGGATGCGCTCATGACATTGAGAAGGGCGGCCATGTCGGTTTATGGTGTGATTGCCTGTCTGGTGGTGATGCTCACCTTTGTCGGCTACCGCTTCTTCAAGCAGTGGGCGATCGCACTGGAGGCGGCGGTGGACAGTACCCGTCAGGCCAATGCCGCCAAGTCGGACTTCCTGGCCCGCATGAGCCATGAGATCCGCACCCCGCTCAATGCCATTCTCGGGCTGGGGCAACTGCTGCAAAAAACCACGCTCAATCGTAACCAGAAGGATTACCTGCAGAAGATCTTCTATTCGGCCGAGCTGTTGCTGGCGGTAGTCAATGATCTGCTGGATTTCTCCCGTATCGAGTCCGGCAAGCTGGTGCTGGAAAAGACGGATTTCAAGCTCGATGATGTGCTGGAAAAGGTGGCCAGCATAGTGGTGGGTCGTGCCGAGGAGAAACATCTTGAACTGTTGCTGGAGGTGGAGCCCGATCTGCCGACGCTGATTGTCGGCGATCCGCTACGTCTGGAACAGGTGCTGATCAATCTGGTCAACAATGCCGTCAAGTTTACCGAGAAGGGACATGTGCTGCTGCGCGTCAAGCGGGTGCGCCAGGAGGGGGCCGAGGTGGCACTCCAGTTCGAGGTGCAGGATAGCGGTATCGGTATGAACGACGAGCAGCAGGGCAAATTGTTCCAGGCCTTCAGTCAGGCAGATGAGTCCATGGCCCGTCGTTACGGTGGCAGTGGTCTGGGCCTTGCCATCAGCCAGCATCTGGTCACCCAGATGGGGGGCAAGATCCTGGTTCATAGCGTTCTGGGTCAAGGGAGCCTCTTCTCCTTCCAGTTGGTCTTCCCCATGCGCTTTAGCATGCCAACCCGTCGTTCCTTCCAGAGTTCGGCAGTGGCCATGCGCGGTAAGCGGGTGCTGGTGATGTACGATAGCCCCCTGGCCTGCCGCATCCTCTCCGAGATGTTGCAGAATCTGGGCGTGACCACGGCCACCCGCGATAGCAGCCAATCCTTGACCTCCTGGCTTGCCAAGCAGCAATCCTCCTACGAGCCCATCGATCTGGTGTTGCTCGACAGCAAGGTGGGGGATCGCGATGGCGTGGAGTGGTTACGGGAGTTGCGTCTGTCGGTGGAGTATTCCACTCTGCCCGTCGTCATGTTGACCACTGTCACCCAGCGCGAGGGGCTGCAACAGGAGGCGGTGCGCCTCGGGCTCAATGGTCTGCTGGTCAAGCCGGTCAACTACGGGGCCTTGCTGAGTACTCTGCAGGGGGTATTCAGTGGTCAGAAGTTGCGCCTGGAGCGCGAGGGTGAAACCTCCGATAGCAATGATCTCAAGGCCGCCTGGTCCCAATATACAGTGTTGCTGGTGGAGGATAATGTCATCAACCGGCAGATTGCTCTGGAGAGTCTGGAGAGTGCCGGTGTGCGGGTCGACATAGCCGAAAATGGCGTGCAGGCAGTAGAAATGGCCAGCAAACCAGGGTATGCCCTGATCATGATGGATATCCAGATGCCGGTGATGGACGGGGTTGCCGCCACACGCCAATTGCGTCAAAAGGGTATCACCATCCCCATCATTGCCATGACGGCCCATGCCCTCACTGCCGACCGTGAATGTTGTTTACAGTCGGGCATGAACGATCACCTGAGCAAGCCCTTCACGCCCGATGAGATGCTGGCCATGCTGCGGCGCTGGTTGCCAGGTCAGGGGAGCAACAACATCTCTCCGGCCCAGGATCTGATGCCCAATATCCAGCCCTCGGAAATTCTCGATCCCTGGGCCGGTTTGCGCCGGGTCGGCAATCGTCACCAGCTCTACCGCTCCATACTGCAACGTTTCTATCATGAATACAGCAATGGTGCCGAGCGTCTGGTCAGCCTGCTGACGGCGGGCGAAATCGACGAACTGGAGCGGGTGGCCCATAGCCTCAAATCGGTGGCCGGTTACATAGGGGCCGATATTCTCTCGGCCCAGGCTGAACAACTCGAACGGTTATTAAAGGGGAAACAGGGGTCTCCTGAAGAGCAGCTCTCGGCACTGCGCCGGGTGAGTGAGGCGCTCAATCAGGTGCTGGCACGTCTCAAAGACATGCCCATGACCAGCGAGAGCAAGGAGATGATCCGCGAGCGCCGTGAGCAGCAGGCCAAGCCCTGCGTCATGATAGTGGATGATGGCGCCATTCACCGTCAGGTCTTGTCAGCCCTGCTCAGTGATGAGTTTGATGTGGTCGAGGTCGATGATGGCAATCGGGCTCTGGTCATGGCGGTGAACCGGCAGCCGGATTTGATCCTGCTGGACATGGTACTCAAAGGAACCAGTGGCGAAACGGTACTGCGTTCCATCAAGGAACATGGTCTGACCCGCAATATTGCTGTGATGATCATCAGCTCCAAGGATGCCTTGCAAGATGAAGAGCAGGGGCTGGCCTGGGGGGCCTGTGACTACATCATCAAGCCCTTCCATCCCGGCATAGTGCGCGCCCGGGTGCGCAACGCCCTGAAGATGGTCCAGCAGCGCAAGCTGCTCGAGCAACTGGCTCACCTTGATGGTCTCACCAGTCTGCCAAACCGGCGCAAGCTGGAGATGACCATGCAGGAGGAGTGGGAGCGGGCTCTGCGTCTCAAACAGCCGCTCTCCATGCTCATTCTGGATGTGGATCACTTCAAACGTTTCAACGATACCTATGGTCATGCCAGCGGGGATGAAGTGTTGCGGGCCGTGGGCCGCACCATGCAGACCTTGCTTCGCCCCTCCGATCTGGCGGCGCGTCTGGGTGGGGAAGAGTTCGTCCTGCTGTTGCCGGAAACCGACATCGAGGGCGCCAAAGGGGTTGCCGAGCGCTTGCGCCGCAGCATAGAGCAGATCTCCTTGCCACAGCTTGGTCGGGTCACCGCCAGCCTGGGTGGGACCACAGTGGTCCCCGAGCCGGATACAGACATGAACTCTGCGCTGGAAGAGGCGGATCGCATGCTCTATCAGGCCAAGGAGGGAGGGCGCAATCAGGTGCGCTGGCAAGAGGTGCAGCTACAGTTGCTGAACCTCAAAGCCGGTGAGGAGCCTAGCCAATAGGAACGGGTTCACCCAGAAACTTGGGCTGTTTATCCAGCACATAGAGATCCAGCAGACAGAGCACGCGAGCCATCAACTCCCGTGCTCTTGTTTTTAGGCCACTGTAGGCATCCACATCCCTGGCATTGAAGCCGATGGCCTTGATACCGAAGTGCCGTGCCACATAGATGGCCCGTTCATTGTGAAAGCCCTGGGAGACTATGGTGAAGCTGCGCTGCCCGAAGACGGCATTGGCTCGGACTATGGAGTCGAGGGTGCGAAAGCCGGCATAGTCGCTGTAGATCCGCTCGGCCGGGATCCCGGCCTTGATCAATTCCCGTCGCATTTCTCTGGGCTCGTTGTAGCTGCGGGTGGCGTTGTCACCGGAGACCAGAAAGTAACTCGCCTTGCCGTTGCGATAGAGATCGGCGGCAGCCTCGATCCGGTTGGCAAAATACTCGTTGCGGCGGCCATCCATCAGATACTTGGAGGTTCCCAGTATGACAGCCACCTTGTTATAGGGAATATCGGCACTGCGCTGATAGGTATATTGCTGGCTATCGCTCACCAGTTGATCGGCAAGGATCACCAGGAGCAGGGCGCAGAGCAGCAGCATGAGAGTGAGGTACAGCATCGCGTGCCAGAGGCGGGATAACCAGATCCGCAAGGGGGCATGGAGCAGGGGGATAGGTGGCACTATTGGCATGGAGAAAAAGCCTGCTACGGCAGCCGGAACACTGGATGAGGTTACTATTTCACTCCCCTTGAGTAAACAGCAGAAGCGGCAATTGTCTCCCTGTCTGCCTGAACGGGCCCGCATGATGGATAAATCAAAATAAAAAATCCTTAAAAATCAATATGTTATATGTATGTGATTAATAAGGATTTTTTGTAAGCATTTGATTTTGTTGGTTTTTTTACTTGACTTCTTTGCCCTGCGCCTGCAGATCCGCATGATAAGACGAACGCACAAAGGGGCCACAGGCGGCATGGCTGAAACCAAGATCCAGCGCTATCTGCTTGAACTCGTCAAACTCTGCTGGCGAGACATAGCGTTTTACCGGCAGATGATGGCGACTGGGCTGCAGGTATTGCCCCAGTGTCAGCATGGAGACGCCGTGAGCGCGCAGATCCTTGAGCACCTCGATGATCTCCTCGTTGGTTTCCCCCAGCCCCACCATGATGCCTGACTTGGTGGGCATGCCAGGGTGCAGCTCACCCATCTTCTTGAGCAGATCCAGAGACCACTGGTAGTCGGCTCCCGGCCGCGCCATGGCGTAGAGACGGGGAGCCGTCTCCAGATTGTGGTTGAAGACATCCGGGGGGGACTGGCTCAGGATATCGAGAGCAATGTCCATGCGCCCGCGAAAATCTGGGGTCAGGGTCTCGATGCGGGTGGAGGGGGATGCCTGCCGGATGGCGCTGACGCAATCGGCAAAGTGGCGAGCGCCACCATCACGCAGATCGTCCCGATCCACCGAGGTGATGACCACATACTTGAGTTTCATCTCGGCTATGGTCTGGGCCAGCTTCATCGGCTCTTCGGCATCGGGAGCCAGCGGTTTGCCATGGGCCACGTCGCAGAAGGGGCAGCGGCGGGTACAAATTGCCCCCAGGATCATGAAGGTGGCGGTGCCGTGGTTGAAACACTCTGCCAGGTTGGGGCAGGAGGCCTCCTCACAGACCGAGTGCAGGTTGTTCTTGCGCATGATGTTCTTCACGGCCTGGATCTTCTCGCCACTGGCAGGCAGGCGTATCCGCATCCAGTCTGGTTTCGGCAGGGGGGCTTCGTCCTGCTCCGGCATAAACTTGATCGGGATCAGGGCCATCTTGTCGGCATCGCGCAGGGGGACGCCCGCAACTGGACGTACTGGTTTGTTCATAGGTCAGCGCTCTCGTTTGATTCGGTCCACACTGGATACTCCAGCAGACGGATTAATTCGGCCTGCAGCTCGGGAATGGCTTCGCTCACCGAGGTGGGGCCTCCCAGTCCGGCAGCCTGAGTCATCTGCAGCCCGGCATAACCACAGGGATTGATCAGGCTGAAGGGGTGCAGATCCATGTTGATATTCAGTGCCAGGCCATGAAATGAACAGCCACGGCGAATGCGTAATCCCAGCGACGCAATTTTTTTGCCATCCACATAGACGCCAGGAGCATCCGGCTTGGCTGATGCCGTAATACCGTGTCGGGCCAGCAGGGCGATCACGGCCTGTTCGAGTACAGTGACCAGCTCCCGCACCGTAATGCCCTTGCGTCGGACATCCAGCAACAGATAGGCAATCAGCTGACCGGGTCCATGATAGGTGATCTGGCCACCCCGATCCGATTGCACCACGGGTATGGTGGTGCTCTTTAGCAGGTGCTCGGCCTTGCCGGCCTGACCCTGGGTAAAGACGGCGTCATGCTCCAGCAGCCAGATCTCGTCCGGCGTCGAGGCATCACGCTGATCGGTAAACGCCTGCATCGCCTGCCAGACATCCAGATAGGGACGGGTGCCAAGATGCCGGACTATGAGTGCAGATTGTTGCAAAATTGCTTCCCCGCTGTTAACGCAGAAGGCTCATTATAACCACAGCAGAGGCGAAAACCAGCCGGAGGTGAGATGGCTCACAGAACGACGCGAACCAGTTCCAGCTTGCCCAGCTCTTGATACATGGTTTCCAGATGTTCTTTACTGGTGGCGGTGACGGTGACCGTGATGGAGAGATAGTTGCCTTTGGCGCTGGGGCGGCTCTTGGGGCTGTAGTCACCCGGGGCATGTTGCTGTAGCACGGCAACCACCTGATCGGCCAGTTCAGGATGGGAGACTCCCAGTACCTTGAATGGAAACTGGCAGGGGAACTCCAGAAGTTCATCAAATTTGGTATTCAGTGACATTAGGGACTCTCTATCGATATGGTGCGCACGGCGGCATTAAAGCATATGGTTTCTGCTGCTTCAATAAACAAACAGGCCCTGACATAGCAGGGCCTGTTGTGGTGCTTGATGCGGAGATCAGGCAATCAGACGCTGGAACAGCAGGACCAGGTAATCCCACAGGCGGCTGAAGAGGCTGCCCTGATTGACCTCTTCCAGTGCCACCAGAGGATACTGGGCTACTTCCTTGTCATCGAGTTTGAGGAAGATGGTTCCTACCTGTTCACCCTTCTTGATTGGTGCATCCAGTTCGCCATTGAGCTGGAAGTCAGCCTTGAGCTTGCCCGAGCTGTTGCGTGGCAGCAGCAGGCTGATGTCACGATCGGTGCCAAGCTTGATCTCGCTCTTGTCTCCCATCCAGATCCGCTGGCTGGCCAGCTCGGCACCCTGCTTGTAGGGGGTAACGTTCTGGTAGAAACGGAAGCCATAGGTCAGAAGCTTCTTGCTCTCTTCGGCGCGTTGAGCTTCGCTGCCTGATCCTATTACCACTGAGATGAGGCGCATATTGTCCGGACCGGTTGCCGAGGCTACCAGGTTGAAGCCGACTTCGCTGACATGACCGGTCTTGATGCCGTCTACGGCAAGGGATTTGTCCCACAGCAGGCGGTTACGATTGTGCTGGGTGATGCCATTGAAGGAGAAATCCTTCTGGGAGTAGATCTTGTACTCTTCTGGCAAGTCACGGATCAATGCCTGTCCCAGTAGCGCCATGTCATAGGCACTGGAGTAGTGATCCACATTGTAGAGTCCATGGGCGTTGACGAAGTGGGTCTCCTTCATGCCTATGCGATCCGCCCATTGGTTCATCAGGCTGGCAAAGGAATCTTCCGAACCGGCAACGTGTTCGGCCATGGCGATGCAGGCATCATTGCCGGACTGGATGATGATCCCCTTGTTGAGGTTATCAACACTCACCTGCTTGCCAACCTCGATAAACATCTTGGAAGAGTCCGAGTAGTTCTTGGACCAGGCGTTCTGGCTGATGGTGACCATGTCGGAAGGCTTGATACGGCCTGCTTTGAGCTCTTGGCCGATCACATAGGAGGTCATCATCTTGGTGAGACTGGCAGGCGGCAGACGTTCATGTTCGTTGCTGCCAATCAAGACCTGTCCGGTATTGTAGTCCATCAACAGATAGGCTTTGGCTGCAATCTGTGGCGGGCTTGGTAAGGCTACAGGTGCCGGTGCTGGCATCGGCTTAGGGTCAGGTTTTGGCAGGGCATCCGGAGTAGGAGCGGGCGTTGCAACAACGGCCGCAGACAGGGCAACGGCGCTGGAAAGCAGAAATAATTTCGCCAGTTTCAAAATCTTTATCCTTTTCAGGTTCAGAACAGGTTGCCTCGCCTCAAATGCAGGGGCAGTACCGAGAGGCCACACTATAACAAACTAGCGGGTAGTTGACAGCCAAAACGGCACTGAATTGGGGCGCGTTGGCCCCTTGTGGCGGCATCAATAGACAAAATAAGCCTGTTCCAGACCCGAGTTGTGTACCGTGGCCAGCATCTGCTCAGCACGCTGTGGTGGCATGGGGCCCATGTGCAGGCGGTAGATTTGCCGGTTGTTCACTATGGTTATTGCGGTCCCGAATTGTTGGCTCAACTTGGTGGCGGCTTTGCGGGCCTGTTCGGCGGAGTCGGTGGCCAGCAGTTGTATCGTCTTGGCTTCATTACGGGCGATCAGCTCATCGGCATTCGCCGGACGGGGGGCGTGGACCAGATCAATCCGTACCTGTGCCACTCCTTTTTCGTCGATCCCCAACTGGCGCGCCGCACCGTAGGAGAGATCCAGGATCCGGTCATCATGGAATGGTCCACGGTCGTTGACCCTGACCACCAGGCTGCGCCCATTTTCCTTGTTGGTGACCCTGATATAACAGGGAATCGGCAGATTTTTGTGCGCTGCCGAGATGCTGTATTGGTCATAGAGTTCGCCATTGGCGGTAAATTGGCCATGGAAACCAGGGCCGTACCAGGAAGCTGGCCCCTCCTCACTATATTGCTCTATGTCCCGCCATACCCGGTAGGGTTGCCCCTTGACGCTGTAATCCTTGTTGCCGATGCGACTATAGGGTTCAAACTGGGGCATGACTCCGCCCATCTGGATCAGGGCCGGATCGGGGCGAAACGGTGCCTGGTTTTTGGCCACGTAGGAGACTTGCTCACTCTCGGCTTCGAGTGGACCTGCAACAGTGCGAAAGAAGAAGCCTTCTTTTTGTCCATCTTCATCCGTATGCACGGAGGTGGTTGTGGTCACGCGGGAGCGGTATTCATGTACCTCGGTGACGCAGGCGGTCAATCCGCTCAGCATGCCCAGTACGAGCACCCAACGACTGATTCCATTCATCATCCTGTTATTCCGTTATTTCTTTTTGCGGTTGTTACAGAGGCGCTGGCCTACTATTCATTGGCTGAAATTAACGCGATTTCTCGCCAAGAGCAGTAGGTGCCAAGCATGAACTTTGCTGTGTTTTTCTACAAAATGAGAGGTATGACAGTTTTGTGTCTCTTCCTCTGTGGTGCAAGCTGATAGATATCACAATGCGCAGATGGATTCTGGTAGCGGGATCGCCTAATTGATAAAGAACGCATTGTGGTAGCCGGTACCTTTGAGGTGTGAAAGCAGATCTTCTGCTTCACTCTTGGCAAGGGGGCCCATCTGCAGTCGGTAGATCTGCTCGCTGCTGACCACCTTGACCGGTTTACCCAGCTCTTTGGTCAAGGCTCTGGCGGCCGCTCTGGCCTTGGTTTCCGAGCTGGTGGCCATCAGCTGTATGGTTCTGGCCTCATGACGGGCAATCAGCTCGGCAGCATTGGCCGGTAGTGGTGGTTTGATCAGGGTGACTTTGACATGGGCAGTACCAGGACCCACCAGCCCCAATTTTTTAGCGGCACCATGGGATAGGTCCAGAATTCTATCGCCATGAAACGGGCCGCGATCGTTGACCCGAACTATGATGGTTTTGCCATTATCCAGGTTAGCGACCTTGAGGTAGGAGGGAAGGGGCAGGTTCTTATGGGCGGCAGAGATCCCTTCCTGATCGTAGAGTTCCCCATTAGAGGTATAGAGACCGTGGAAGCCGGGTCCATACCAGGAGGCCTTGCCCTCTTCACTATACTGTTCTATGCCATTCCAGACCTTATACTCCCGGCCCAATACCACATAGTCCTGATTGCCAATGCGACTGGGGGGTTCAAAACGTGGAGTGGCGCCATCGAGACCTGACCACGCCTCTGGTTGAGTGGGTGAGCCATTTTCCGGTGGCAGCACTTCTGTGGTATGGGTACTACAACCTGCCAACAGGGAAAGCAGCAACAGCAGGGAGAAGGTAGGGTTATTTAGCATCATAGGGAGAAGCAATTGCCTCACTGAGTTGGTAGACGGCCATGGCATACAGGGGACTGCGATTGTAACGGGTGATGGTGTAGAAGTTCGACTCCAGCACCCAGTACTCGCTGCCTGTTTCCAGATCCAGTCTAAGCAATTTCACTGGGGTTGTTGATGGCAGCTCTGTGGCTATGGTCACACCTTGACGGGATAGTGCCTGCCAGGAGTCTTCAAGTTCCAGCTTTCCCCCCAGAAAATGGGCAATACGGGCTTCATCTTGCACCATTGCCTTGTGTGCGACAGGGGCTCCATATTTCCAATCATGCTCGGCAAAATAGTGAGCGACGCTGTGGATGGCATCCGCAGGCTTGGAAAAGAGATCCTTGTGCTGGTCGCCATCGCCATCGACTGCAAAATGAAGATAGCTGGTCGGCATGAATTGTCCCATGCCCATGGCCCCGGCATAAGAGCCCTTGGGTTGACGCAGGAGCCAACCCTCCTGATCAGCCAGTTTGACGTAATTGGCAAACTCCTTGCTGAAGTAGGCGCTACGTGGCGCATAGTGAAAACCCAGGGTGTAG
>RRZT011250207.1_pt1 | contig 10236 bp, 9 predicted proteins | sample 2165551 | NCBI WGS metagenome assembly RRZT01 (sample SAMN10456910, study PRJNA506462) | wastewater metagenome | biome: wastewater; feature: sludge; material: wastewater sludge; isolation source: wastewater sludge with Escherichia coli K12::gfp cells carrying plasmid... | place: USA: Moscow, Idaho ...
CGACGAGCCACTTTCGATACTCTGCCATTGCGTCGGGTTGCTTGTTTTCTTCGGGCATGTGTGTCTCGTAGTGAATATCGGCTGTGAGGGCTAACGTTATAGGTAAGGGGCGCTGCGCGGTGCTTTATCGCGCAGCGTCCAGCGACCGAAGGGAGCGGCCTTGACCGTAATGTTAGAAAACTTGTTCGCAGAAATAGCCTGGATTTACTTCGCCAAAATCAGTACAGGTGGCAATGTCGGTGCCTGTGTCTTTGAGTGCTGCTCTCACTTCGCCGTTAACGTTGAATTCAAATATCGCGTGATAACGATTTTTTCCTGCTCCCGCTCTACCCACCAATCCACCATCCTCCCAGTCGAGGGGGCCGGTGACACTTTTCTTGAATGCGCGTTCAAGTTCGCCGTATCTGGAGCCAAGTAGCTTCTTTAAGTGTGGTAACAGCACAGTCATTGTTTGCCTCTCTTCAAATGGCCTTTTTCCAGCCATCCTTTTAAGGTCATTTTGTGCGAGACCATGTTTAACAACTGTTTTCACAGAATCCATAACATCGATCTTTTGCTCAAACGAACCATCCTTCTCTGTAAATTGAAACGCCGGCTTACTGGTCTGGGCAATTGCACTTGTTGCTCCTAAGTAGGCACACCCTGAAAGAAGAATAGCGGCTACAAATCGTTTTTTTTTTTAATTTTCTTTTTAATAAAAACAAAAAGGGGAAGATTTCTAACGTTAATTGTGGCGCCTAATTGACGGAATGCGTTGCGTCATGACGGAAAACAATGCGTCAAAAATGCTGTATAAAAAACCAGTTCTGCGTGCTAAACTGAGCTTAATCATTGGGGTGTTCATTTTTAGTGGAGCCTAAAATGTCTTCAATTACGTCACCGTCAGAGTCAGGCTTGTCGCCGCGCTTATTGGATCAGGTTAGGGCAAGAATCCGATTCAAGCACTACAGCATCCGCACCGAACAGGCTTACGTAGATTGGATTAAACGATTTATCCGGCATTTTGGCAAGCGACATCCCAAGGACATGGGAGCCGAGGAAATTTCTGCCTTTCTTTCGCATTTGGCGGTGGCCGGGCAGGTTTCGGCCTCGACTCAGAATCAGGCTAAAAGTGCTTTGTTGTTTTTGTACCGAGAGGTTCTGGCGCTTGAATTACCCTGGCTGGATAAGGTGGAATCGGCAAAAACACCAAAGCGGCTGCCGGTGGTTCTTACGCGTGATGAGGTGATGGCCGTGTTGTCCAGCTTGGAAGGCGGCCATAACCTGATTGCCAGGCTGCTTTATGGTGCCGGTTTGCGCATCATGGAATGCCTGCGCTTGCGAGTGAAAGACATTGATTTTGCGCGCGGCGAGATTCTGGTTCGGGATGGCAAGGGCGCCAAGGATCGAGTCACCATGCTCCCGGGAAGCCTTGTTTCGGCATTGCGCGAGCATCTCGTGCGTGTTCGGGAGCTGCATCGGCAGGATGTAGAGGCCGGGCACGGCGAAGTGCATTTGCCTTTTGCCCTGGATCGCAAATACCCGTCGGCCGGTCGCGAATGGATGTGGCAATACGTATTTCCATCGGCCAGCCTGTCGGTTGACCCGCGAACGGGCGTGGTGCGTCGCCACCATGTGCAGGATCAGGCCGTGCAGCGGGCGATTCGGCAGGCGGTGCGCAACACGGGGATTAACAAGCCCGCTACGCCACATACCCTGCGCCACAGCTTTGCGACCCATCTGCTGGAATCGGGTTACGACATCCGTACTATCCAGGAATTGCTCGGCCATTCCGATGTGGCTACGACGATGATTTACACCCATGTGCTCAATCGCGGCGGACGCGGCGTGGCGAGCCCCTTGGATCGGCTTTGATGGGGCGAACGATCTAAAGCGGCGCGAATCAGCGCAATTGGGGAGCAGAGCCCAGATCCGGTCATGGTCGTTGGGGGGACGTTGACAGTCCCCGCTGGGTGCAGGGCATGGGCTGTAGATGCCCGTGTTTATTGGCTTTGCGGCACATCATCAGCGAACATTGATTTCGACGCGGCGATTGGCGGCTTCGGCGACTTCATCCTCGGTGCGTACTATCGGCTCTCGTTCGCCGCGCCCGGAAACTTCTATCTCGTTATTTACGCTGGCGGCCCGCAATAGCGTTTTGACCGTTTCGGCGCGTTTGCGCGAGAGTGCGTCGTTGGCTTCAAGCTCACCGACGCGGTCGGTATGGCCGATCACCGAGATTTCAGGTGCGGGGCGTTGTGCGATGGTCTCTTTGAGACGTTCCAGGGTTTGCCGTGATTCTGCGGTCAATTCCTGCGCCGAGCCGGTAACAAAGTACACCGTGAATGACGCCGGGCGCGGGGGCTGTGCTCTGAGTAGCTCGCCGTAGCGTGCTTGTACGGAGGCTGCGTCTTCTGAGCGCGGCGTGATCTGGCCTTTGGCGTCGACTTCTGTTGCGGCGTAGGCGGTGTCGAGAAGTTGCTGGTTGCCGCTGCTGCTGACGATGATTTTGCCAACTTGACCATCGGCGTCAGGGAGCAGGATGATGCGGTCGGGCGCGGGTTGCTGGCCGATGGCGAGGGCTAGTAATGCCATCAGTGGGACAAGGAGTGGGCTCATGCTAATGCTCGCTTTCCTGTTCGCTGGTTTCGATGATGAATTCCGTTCCGCGTACGCCAAGGCTGACCGTAGGCGTTTTGTAGGAGACGTTTTCCGGCGAGGCTTTGGCGATTTTTCCGGAGACCACCGCCAGCGTGCCGCGTTTGAGCGTTGCATCGACGGCACCGGCATGGGTCGTGCTGTTGAAGGCAAAGCGATTGACCACCAGCGTCGAATTGGCTCCGGCAGAAAGCAAGGTGTTGTCACGCAGGGTGATGCCGATGGTACTGTCGGCTGCGGTCAAGATACGGTCATTGACCATGACTTTGCCGCCTGGCTCGGCCGCGAGCTTTTTTCCCTCGCGCTCAATTGAGGCCGTGCCTTTGAGGGTCTTGATGGTGCCCGCTTCATCAAGCGCCGATGCGTTGCCGCTGAGCAGCAGACAGCTCGCCGCAGCGAGTAGCGCGAAGCGTGCAGTGGACGGGCTGCGAATTCTCATTTACCTTGCTCCTTACAAAACGTGCTGCAAATAACCAGGCTGCGTATGACGCTGTATGACCATGACTCCGGCGCTTAAATCCTTCCCGGCAACGCTTAACGCGCTACCCGATGTTCTGGCTTGCGTGAACTCGTTTCGGGATCGGGTTGATAACGACACTTTATGGCGTCTGCTGATCGTCGTCGAGGAATTATTCGTGAATGTTGTCGAGCATGGCCGCGCCTCCCATTTCACGCCACAGGTCTGGCTGGGCATCGCCAGCGCTAACGGAAGGCTTGAGCTTCGCTTCGAGGATTCGGCAGCGGCTTTCGATCCGTTTTGTAGCCTGGAACAAGCGCTGGCTGGCCTGGACGTTTCCCTGGCGCAGCGCAAGGAGGGGGGGCTGGGTCGTTTGCTGATCCAGCAACTGGCCGATTCCGCGAGTTACTCGCGTGAACAAGGACGAAATCGCATCGACATGAGTTTCCTCCAGACCAAGGACAGGGAACACAAGCCCACGTTTTAGGGCAATCGCATCAATAGTCAAAATCCACCACAGAGACGCTGAGGCGCAGAGAGAACGCAGAGAAAGGCCGCTTTCTCTGTGTCCCCTCGGCGTCTTGCGGTGGGTCTACTGATTCGGTGCAATCGCCCGTCGTTTTCGATGACCCGTCGGGTGAGTGCGTTCTGCCTGTATCATGGCGCACCCGGCCTCTACGGCGGCAACTCCGACGCACGAGGATGCAAATGCCCGCCAATCTCACTGATCACCTATCGTCTGCGCTTGAAGCGCGGCGCGCGCTTATGGCGCAACTGCACGCTGAGCAGACCAACGCCTACCGCCTTTTTCACGGCAGTGTCGAAGGCGAAAGCGGGCTGAGCGTTGATCGCTACGGCGACGCGCTGCTCGTGCAAACCTTTCATCGTCCGCTACCGCCAGAGGCTCTGGCCGCGCTGGAAGCCTTCTATGCCACGGCCTTCCCTGGTCTGCCGGTGTTTTATAACGACCGCAGCCAGTCCAATTCGCGCATTTCCAATGCGCTGGCGCCCGAGCAGATCGCCGCCGCGCATGAGCCGCGTCTGTTTCAGGAAATGGGCGTCACTTATCGCTTTCAGGCACGGCACGCCGGGCAGGACCCATGGCTGTTCCTCGATCTGCGCGCTGGCCGTCGGCGTGTGATGCAGGAAATCGCCGGCAAATCGCTGCTCAACCTCTTCGCCTACACCTGTGGCGTCGGTATTGCAGCGGCTAAAGCCGGCGCGGCGCATGTGGTGAATGTGGATTTTTCCGAATCAAGCATCGCTATCGGCAAAGAGAATTCGCGTCTTAACGATTTGCCGGTCCGCTTGCGTTTCGTCAAGAGCGACGTCTTCGCCGCCCTGCGCCAGCTTTCCGGGCAAGGTCAGGCGCAGATGGTGCGCGGTAAACGCATGCCCCCTTTCCCGAAAATGGAAGCGCACCAGTTCGATGTCGTCTTTCTTGATCCGCCGCGTTACGCCAAGAGCCCGTTTGGCGTCGTCGATCTGGTTAACGACTATGCCGCGTTGTTCAAACCGGCGCTGCTCAGTACGCTTGAAGGCGGCACCTTGATCTGCTGCAACAACGTCGCCGAAGTGTCGCGCGAAGGCTGGCTGGATCTGCTCGAACGCAGCGCGCGCAAGGCCGGACGCGGGATTAAAGGCGTTGAATGGATTGAACCCGAAGCCGATTTCCCGAGCAGCGATGGACAAGCTCCGCTCAAGATGGTCTTGCTGCGGGTTTAATCCGCGCTTATTAAGAACAACACATTTATGAAAACCCCGAAAAGACTCGCCGCGATGGTCGAAGAAGGCCTCGTCGACGAGGTCATTGGCCAACTGATGAGCGGCAAGGAGGCTACGGTCTATGTTGTTCGCTGTGGCGAACACGTTCGTTGTGCCAAGGTTTACAAGGAGGCCAATCAACGCAGCTTCCGCAACAATGCCTCCTACCAGGAAGGGCGCAAGGTCAAGAATAGCCGGCAGGCGCGCGCCATGGAAAAAGGTAGCCGCTACGGGCGCAAGATGCAGGAAGAAGTCTGGCAAAGCGCCGAGGTCGACGCCTTGTATCGGCTCGCTGCGGCCGGGGTGCGCGTTCCGCAGCCGCATATCTGCTTTGAAGGCGTGTTGCTGATGGATCTGGTGCTCGATGCCGATGGCCACCCGGCGCCACGCTTGAACGATGTTGAAATGAGCGAAGAACTGGCGCTGGAATACCACGCCTTGCTGGTTAACCAGGTGGTGCGCATGCTGTGCGCTGGCCTCATCCACGGCGACCTCTCCGAATACAACATTCTGGTTGCCGAAAGCGGCCCGGTCATTATCGACTTGCCGCAAGCCATCGATGCGGCGGGCAACAGCAATGCCGCCGAAATGCTTGAACGCGATGTGGCCAATCTGCGCAGCTATTTCAGCGCTTTCGCCCCGGCGCTCATTGATACGCAGTACGGCAAGGAAATCTGGGCGCGCTATGAAAGCGGCGTGCTGACCCCGGAACTGCCATTGACCGGCCGTGTCGCGCTTGACGAACGGGTCGCCGACGTCGAAGCCGTTCTCATGCAGGTCGAGATGGCGATCAGGGAAAACGAGATTCGCCGAATGTGCCAGCCTGGCGATTAAACCGCTTGGTCAGACAGGCAAGGATCTTCTACACTGTGCTGAAGCTCTGCACCACTAGCCGGTCATCAATCGAACTTTGACCACCTGACTGGCGCGCACTGTGTGAGGTCGGCATGAAAATCAATCTGCAGCGTACGATTACTTCCCTGACCACCGCCCTCGACTTTGTGGGCACCGATGAGTATCAGCACGGCAAACGCGTCGCGCTGATGGCGGCTACCGTTGCTGCAGAGTTAGGCTGGCCGCAAGCGCGCTGCGAGAAGATGCTCTACGCCGGGATGATTCACGATTGTGGCGTTTCGCGTGCCCGGGAGCACCGGGCCATTACCGAAACGCTGGAATGGGAAGGCGCGCAGCAACACTGCCTGCGAGGTGCCGCTTATCTGGCCGCCTGCTCGCCGCTGGCGCATTTTTCGGACATCGTTCGCTGGCACCACACGCGCTGGGAAGCCTTGGCGCACGAAGGCGTCGCTAACGAGTTGCGTCTTGAAGCCAATCTCATTTTTCTCGTCGACCGCGCCGATGTTCTTCTCGCCCCCTACTTTGTTGGCGCGATGCTGAAGAATGAAATCCTCTGGGAATACCCTGCGGTGATCGAGCGCATCGCGGGTCTTGGCGGCAACTTGTTCGCGCCGGTGCTGGTTGATGCTTTTCGCCGGGCAGCGGAGCGCGAATCCTTCTGGCTGGCGATGGACCCGGCCTATATTGAAGATCAGATCGAAGATTACCTGAGTCGCGGCCAGTCGATTGAGCTCGATACCGCCGATGCGCTGGCGGTTGCCGGGATGTTTGCCTACACCGTCGATGCCAAGAGCTCCTACACGCTTGAGCATTCCACACGCGTTGCCCGCATTGCCCGGCATCTTGCCGCGTCATGCGGGATTCAAGGCGAGCATCTCGACAAGGTGGAAATCGCCGGCTTGCTGCACGACATCGGCAAGCTGCGCGTACCGGAAGACATTATCGACAAGCCGGGGCCGCTGACGCGCGAGGAGCGTGCCTATGTGATGCGTCACAGCTATGACACCGGGCACATTCTGCGTAAGGTATTTCCCGGTCAGCCGATTGCCGACTGGGCCGCCATGCATCACGAAAACCTGCTGGGCACTGGTTATCCGTTTCATCGGCCCCCTATCGAGTTGCCGCGTGAGGCCCGTCTGATCACCGTCGCCGACATTTTTCAGGCGATGTCGCAAGAGCGGCCTTATCGTGGGCATATGGCCCGGTTTGAGGTCATGGCCCATCTTGATGAACTAAGCCAGCAAGGGCGCATTGACTTTGAAATGGTCGCGCTTTTGCATACGCAGCTCGACCCTTGTTATGCACTGGCGGTGGAGTAGCCGGTATTTTCTTCAATGTTTGCCAAGGGCGGGTGTAGACTTTCGCTAAGCACTTTGAAGCATTGTAATTTTCCCTGGGCAAGGCGGCCTTCGCCTTTGTTTAGTCAAGACTGCATACCATGCCGGATAAGCATCGCATTACCCTGTTTCTTCGCCTTTTTTGCCCGCTCCTGATTCTGGTGCTTGCCGGAGTCTACTTTTATGGGCTGGCCGAGATTGAGCGTGAACTGGTTCACTTGAAAAGCCAGGAGAGGCTCAATGTCGGTCTGGGTGCCGGGGCGTTGAACGGGAGGGCCGAAGAAATCAGTCGTGATTTGCTTTTTTTGGCAAGTCACAGTGCTTTGCGTAATGCGATCAATGATCCACGCCAGACGAATCTCGATCGCCTGGCCGAGGATTTTTCCGGTTTTTCGCGCACTCAAGGAATCTACGACCAATTGCGCTGGATCGACGAGACGGGTATGGAGGTCATTCGGGTCGATAACGTGCAGGGCAAGCAGCTTGTGGTCGCCCCCGAAAAGCTGCAGAACAAGGGCAAGCGCTATTTTTTCGTCGACGCCATGAAGCTCAATCCGGGCGAGATCTTTGTTTCGCCCATGGATCTGAATGTCGAGCAGGACAAGATCGAGGTGCCCTATAAGCCGATGTTGCGCGTGGCAACGCCGGTGACTGACGCGCAGGGCAAAAAGCGTGGCATCGTGATCCTCAACTATTACGGGCGGGATATGTTGCAGGCGTTTGCCAAGGCCACCGATGGGGTGGCGGATCACGTTATGCTGCTTAACCGCGATGGATACTGGTTAAAGAGCCCGCAGGCCGCCGATGAGTGGGGGTTCATGTTCAAAAGGCCTGAGCTCTCGTTGCCCCTGCGCGCGCCTGAAGCATGGCAGCATATTCGTGGCGGGGTCGGTGGTCAGCTGCGCCTGGCTGACGGGCTGTGGACCTGGGAAACCGTGTATCCCCTGCTCGCCGGCCAGAAATCCAGCAGCGGGTCGTCCGATGCTTTTTTGCCCAGCCTCGGTGAGGTCGAAAGCAGTCAGTATGTGTGGAAGGTCGTCGCGCATTTGTCGAGCAATGTCATTGACTCCTACACTCGCTCGGTCTGGTCCCGATTGCTCGTCATTGCTGCCCTGTTGCTCGCAGTTTTCGGGTTTGGCTGCTGGAGAATCGCGCAGTTATGGACTGCAGCACGCGATAGCAGCCAGCGTCTGAACGAGGTGATCTGGGGAACCCGCATTGCCACTTGGGAATGGCATGTGCAGACCGGTGCTGTGGCATTTAACGAGCGCTGGGCCGAGATTGTTGGCTATACGCTGGCTGAATTGGCGCCTGTCAGCATAACAACCTGGAGCGCCCTGGCGCATCCTGATGACGCCAAGCGCTCCGGCGAGCTGCTCGAGCGCTGTTTTAAGCGTGAGCTTGATCGTTACGAGTGCGAAGCGCGCATGCGCCACAAGGATGGCCGCTGGGTTTGGGTTGAAGACCGCGGGCGGGTCGTCGAATGGACGGACGATGGCAAGCCGCTACGCATGGTTGGCACCCACCAGGAAATTACCGAGCGTAAACAGAACGAGGCGGAACTGGAGCAGCACCGCCATCACCTGTTGCAATTGGTTGAAGAAAGAACTGAGGAGGCGATGCAGGCACGAGTGCTTGCCGAGGCCGCCAATGTCGCCAAGAGCTCCTTTATCGTCAATATGAGCCATGAAATCAGGACACCGATGAACGGTATTCTTGGCATGGCCGAGCTAATGCGTCGCGAGGGGGTTACCCCGGCGCAGGCCGCCAGGCTCGATGCGATCCACGCAGCGGGGCAAGACTTGCTGTCGGTTATCAACGACATTCTCGATATTTCCAGGATCGAGTCCGGCAAGTTGATACTTGAAGACGCTCCGGTCTATGTTCAAGTGATCGTCGGTAATGTGTGCTCCATGCTAAATGAGCGGGCTCGGGCCAAGGGGCTGGTGCTGGCGGTCGATTTTCAGTCGATGCCGCTTCACCTGCGCGGTGACCCGATGCGCATTCGGCAAGCGCTGATCAACTACGTCACCAACGCCATCAAGTTCTCCGAAAGCGGGACAATCACAGTGCGCGTTCGCTTGCTGGAAGAGGATGATGCCAGCGTGCTTCTGCACTTCGAGGTGCAGGATGCGGGTGTCGGGATTGCGCCAGAGGCCCGTGCCCGTTTGTTCTCGAAGTATGAGCAGGGAGACACTTCAACCTCCCGAAGGTTCGGCGGTGGCGGCCTTGGCTTGAGCATTACCCGTCGTTTGGCCGAGATGATGGGGGGCGCTGTCGGCGTTGAGAGTGCGCTTGGCCAGGGCAGCGTTTTCTGGTTTACGGTGCGACTGCGAAAAGAAAGCACGCTAGCCAGGGCGGCCTCATCAGCTGCTCCGCGAGAGAGTGCAGAACAAGTGCTCGCCAAGGAGTTCGAGGGGAGTCGATTGTTGCTGGTGGAGGACGATCCGATCGGCCGTGAGGTCGCTTTGACGATTCTCGGCGAGGCGGGGTTCAAAGTGGATGTTGCCGAAGATGGTGACGTTGCCGTGAGCCTGGCCGCTTCCGCCGACTACGCGCTGATTCTGATGGACATGCACTTGCCTACGATGGATGGTCTGGAGGCGACGCGGCAGATTCGGCAAAGCCCAACAGGCAAGCAGGTGCCGATCATTGCCTTGACAGCCAATGCTTTTGCCGAAGACAGGCAACGCTGCATGGCGTCCGGGATGAGCGACTTTGTTGGCAAGCCCTTTGTACCGGAACAGTTGTTTGCCGTGATCTTGAAGTGGCTACGGCGTGAGGGGCAGTAGAGTCGGGCGCTTGCTGCAGGGAAAGGCGCTTTGTTCAGTGGTAAAACAGATAAGCGATGCTGATCGCACCGATCAACCCGACGGTATCGGCAATCAGCCCGCAGGCTAATGCATAGCGAGTCTTGCTGATATTGACGCTGCCGAAATAGACCGCCAGCACATAAAAGGTTGTTTCGGTCGAACCTTGAATGATCGCCGCGAGTTTTCCTTGGAATGAGTCAACACCGTAGATCGTCATCACATCGACCATCAACCCGCGCGCGCCACTGCCGCTCAAGGTTTTCATCAGCCCGACCGGCAAGGCCGGGACAAAGTCGTCGTTCAGGCCAAAAGCCAGTACCGCCGCGCGTATCGCGTCGATGACATAAGCCATGCAGCCGCTGGTGCGAAAGAC
>RRZT012689538.1_pt1 | contig 10236 bp, 7 predicted proteins | sample 2165551 | NCBI WGS metagenome assembly RRZT01 (sample SAMN10456910, study PRJNA506462) | wastewater metagenome | biome: wastewater; feature: sludge; material: wastewater sludge; isolation source: wastewater sludge with Escherichia coli K12::gfp cells carrying plasmid... | place: USA: Moscow, Idaho ...
AAACTATCCGTTAGTGAGCCGAGCCCTGCTTCTTCTTGCTGCCGAAGGTCGTGTAGGCCAGGGTGCTCAGGGCGGTGCTACAGAGCACGATCAGCCCGATCGTGTAGCTGCGGCTCGCCTCGTTGTAGGTCGCGCCCATCACGAGCGGCGGGAAGTAGCCGCCGAGCCCGCCGGCGGCGCCGACGATGCCGGTCACCGTGCCGACCTTCTCCGCCGGCGCCAGTTGGGCCACCCAGGCGAAGACGCCACCGGTGCCCAGCCCGAGGAAGACGGCCATCAGGACGAACGCACTGCCGGCGAGGAGTTCCGGCGGGAGCTTGAGCGAGATCACGATCGCCATCACCGCGGCACCGGTGAGCGAGATCATCAGCACCGCCTTCGGACCGATCCTGTCCGAGAGGATGCCACCGACCGGCCGGGCGATCACGGCCGCGATCGCGAAACCGGCGGTCCGGGTGCCGGCGCCGGTCAGGTCGAACTCGTAGACGTCCTTCAGGTACGTCGGCAGATAGGTCGAGAACGCGACGAAGCCGCCGAAGGTCACCGCATACAGGAAGGCCATCTGCCAGGTGACGCCGAGCTTGGCGGCGGCAGCCAGCTTCGGCAGCACCGGCGCGGTGTTCGGCGACCAGAGCGGCGAGTCGCGCATCATCGTCCAGATGATCACGCCGACCACCGCCAAGGCGACGGCGATGATCAGGTGCGTGGTGACGTAGCCGAAGGTGTTGACCATCCGGGGAGTGAAGAATGCCGACAGCGCGGTGCCGCCCATGCCGGCACCGAAGACGCCGGTGGCGAAGCCACGGCGCGGCTTCTCGAACCAGGCGTTGACGAAGGGGATGCCGATCGCGAACGTGGTGCCGGCGATGCCGAGCAGGAAGCTGAACACCATCAGCAGCACGAAGGACTGCATGGTTCCCGCCAGGCAGACCAGCAGGACCGGCACGATCGAGGCGAACAGCATGACGGTGAACATCACCCGGCCGCCGAAACGGTCGGTGAGGGCACCGATCGGGATTCGGCCCAGAGAGCCGACGAGCACGGGCGTGGCGATCAGCAACGAGCGCTGGTTGGCGTCCAGCCCCAGTTCCTGCATGTAGCGGACGCCGAGCGGCGCGATCAGGTTCCACGCCCAAAAGGTGATGGTGAAGGCGAGCAGGGCCAGCAGCAGATTGCGGGTCTGGCTCGATTTGTCGATCATCGCGGCGCCGGAGGCGGTGTGGGACTGTGACATGGTCTCTCTTGTTTCCGGGGAAGGGCGCTTCGTCCAGGACGAACGGCGCTCAGCGGTTGCTGGACGATCGGTCTCGGGTGCCGACCGGATCCCAGCCACGGTGGCCAGGAGTGGCTCCCGGGCGCGTCTGGTCATCGCGGCTGCGATAGACGATGTACGGCCGGAAGAGGTAGTGGAGCGGTGCGGAGAAGACGTGCACCAGACGGGTGAACGGCCAGAGGGCGAACAACGCCATCCCGACCAGGGTGTGCAGCTTGAACGCGAACGACGACTCGCTCATCGAGGCGATATCCGGTTGCAGGATGAACACCGAACGGAACCACGGTGCGACCGTCTCGCGGTAGGAGGGTCCGTGATCGGGAGCAACCACACTGAGCACGGTGGTGGCCAGCCCGGCGAGAATCGCCGCGACCAGAACGACGTACATCAGCTTGTCGTTCTTCGTGGTGGCCATGAACACCGGGCCGGTGGTGCGGCGGCGGTAGATCAGAATCGACACTCCGACCAGGGTCGCGAAGCCCGCCACCGAGCCGAGCGCGAGGGCGTTGATGTGGTAGAGGTGCTCGCTGATCCCGACCCGGTCGGTCCAGGACTTGGGGATCACCAGACCGATGAAATGCCCGCCGACCACCACCAGGATGCCGAAGTGGAACAACGGCGACCCGATCCGCAGCAGCCGCGACTCGTACAGCTGGGAAGACCGGGTGGTCCAGCCGAACTGGTCGTAGCGATAGCGCCAGATGGTGCCGCCCACCAAGGTGGCGAGCATCAGATAGGGGAGTACGCCCCACAGCAAGACGTCCATCAGGCACTCACCGTTCCCAGGTCGAGCTGCCTCAGATTCGAACTGAGGGGCAGCAGTCGTGGATCGCCGGCGTCCAGCCCGACGGTCTCGGTCGGCGGTCCGGCAGCAGCCATCGCGAGCACGGACTGTCGGTCCTTGGGTGAGGCGCCGGGCAGGGTGGCGCACACGGCGGTGATCACCCCGGCGTACGGGGTGCGCCGGTCGAGCAGCGCCAGCCGCAGCAGTTCGAGACTGCGCCGGAACTCCTGCAGCAGCGCCGCACCGTCGACCGGATCGACCCGCGCGGCGTACTCGAGGATCAACGGCAGATAGTCCGGCAGCTCACCGTGGGTGTTGACCAGGAAGTTCGACCGGCGATAACGCTGCTTGACCGCGGCCAATGTCTCGCCGCGCCGGCGGGTATCGCCGTCGGTGTAGTACGACAGATACAGCGTGTGCTTGCGGGACAGATCGAAGGTCTCGACGTAGTGATTCTGCAAGGTCCGCTCCGGCGTACTGGCCCACAGGTCCAGCACACCGACGAAGTCGCTCAGCCGACCGGGCGCGGCATCGGCGAGCGCGGCGCGTACCAACTCGGCCTGCTCGATGAGCTCGGGGTCGGGATAGCCGAGCACGACCGAGGCGGCCTGCCAGACGACCCGATCTGCGTGCCGGGGGTGGGTGGGATGGCCTGAGCGAGATGGATGCATCACGGGCCCTACTTCTTCCCGACACTGGAGTGTTCGGGGAACAGCCCTTCGGGTGAGCCGTTGCCGTCCCAGTTGAGCAGGTTGACCCGGCCCTTCAGGTTGGATCCAGAGGCCGAGGTGTCGGAGGTCTGCCGTTGCTTGAGCGCCTGGAAGGTCTCCACCGCCACCGGAGTCGGCCGGCCACTGGCCTCGCCGAACGGTCCCGACTCACCGATCATCTCGTATGGCCCGCCGTCGAAGTCGAGCGAGCAGCCCATCTCCTCCAGATCGTGCGCCTGCTCCACGTGGGCCTTGGGGATGACATAGCGCTCGTCGTATTTGGCGATGGCCAGCAGCCGATACATCTCGCGGATCTCGGTGCCGGTCATCCCGACCGCGGTGGCGATCGACTCGTCGGCCGGCCGGCCCAGGGTGACATTGCGCATGTACGCCCGCATCGCCGCCAGGATGGACAGCACCCGATCGATCTGCGCGGTGTCGCCGGCGGTGAACAGTTCCGCCAGATATTCCACCGGGATCCGCAGCTCGCGGAGGGCCCCGAACAGCACCCCGGCTTCCTCCGCGTCGTGGCCCTGGTCGCGCAGCAGATCGACGATCGGCGACAGCGGCGGGATGTACCAGACCATCGGCATGGTCCGGTATTCCGGATGCAGCGGCAGCGCCACCTTGTATTTCTTGGCCAGCGCGTAGACCGGGGACCGCCGGGCGGCATCCAGCCAGTCGGCCGGGATGCCCTGCTGCCGGGCGTTGGCGATCACCTCGGGATCGTTCGGATCCAAGATCACGTCCAGGTGCGCCTGGTAGAGCTGCTTCTCGTCCTTGGTGGCGGCGGCTGCGGTGACCGCGTCGGCGTCATAGAGGAACAGACCGAGATAGCGCAGCCGGCCAACGCAGGTCTCCGAACAGACCGTCGGCAGTCCGACCTCCACCCGCGGGTAGCAGAAGGTGCACTTCTCGGCCTTGCCGGTCTTGTGGTTGAAGTAGATCTTCTTGTACGGGCAGCCGGTCATGCACTGCCGCCAGCCGCGGCACTTGTCCTGGTCGACCAGCACGATCCCGTCTTCGGACCGCTTGTAGATCGCACCGGACGGGCAGGAGGCCATGCAGGCCGGGTTGAGGCAGTGCTCGCAGATCCGCGGCAGATAGAACATGAAGGTCTTCTCGAACTCGAATTTGATCTTCTCGTTCGACTCCTGCCGGACCTTCGCCACGATCGGGTCCAGGTGACCCATTTCGGTCGTGCCGCCGAGATCGTCGTCCCAGTTGGCCGACCAGGTGACCTTCATGTCCTCGCCGGTGATCAGCGATTTGGGCCGCGCGACCGGGAAGTCGTCACCCAGCGGCGCATCGATCAAAGCGTGATAGTCGTACGTCCAGGGCTCGTAGTAGTCCTTCAGCTCCGGCTGGATCGGGGAGGCGAAGATGCCTAGCAGTCGCTTCCAGCGCGGACCGGTACGCAGCTGCAACCGGCCGCGCCGGTTGAGGGTCCAGCCGCCCTTCCATTTGTCCTGGTCCTCATAACGTCGCGGATAGCCCTGGCCGGGCCGGGTCTCGACGTTGTTGAACCAGACGTACTCGGTGCCAGACCGGTTCGTCCAGGCCTGCTTGCAGGTCACCGAGCAGGTGTGGCACCCGATGCATTTGTCCAGGTTCATCACCATGCCCATCTGGGCCATGACTCTCATCGGTCGCTGCTCCCCATCAGACGCTCCCTCATCAGTACTGGACCTCCTGTGAGCGGCGACGAATCGTGGCCACGTGGTCACGCTGGTTCCCGGTCGGGCCGAGGTAGTTGAACGTGTACGACAGCTGGGCGTAGCCGCCGATCAGGTGCGTCGGCTTGACCAGCAGCCGGGTGACGGAGTTGTGGATGCCGCCGCGGCGTCCGGTCTTCTCCGACTTCGGCACGTCGATGGTCCGTTCCTGGGCGTGGTGCACATAGACCACACCGACCGGCATCCGGTGCGACACGATCGCCCGCCCGACCAGCACACCGTTAGCGTTGTCGCATTCGACCCAGTCGTTGTCGGCGACCCCGATCGACTCCGCGTCCGCCGGGCTCATCCAGACCGTGGGGCCACCCCGGGACAGCGACAGCATGAACAGGTTGTCCTGGTATTCGGAGTGGATCGACCACTTCGAGTGCGGCGTCAGATAGCGGACCACCACCTGCTTGGCACCGTCCGGGCCGATCTGCGGTTCACCGAACAGCTTGTGCATGTCCAACGGCGGCCGGTACGTCGGCATCGTCTCGCCGAGATCGCGCATCCAGTCGTGGTCGAGGAAGAAGTGCATCCGGCCGGTCAACGTGTGCCACGGTTTCAGCCGCTCCACGTTGACGGTGAAGGGCGCATAGCGGCGACCGCCGGTCTCCGACCCCGACCATTCCGGCGAGGTGATCACCGGCTGCGGCGAGCTCTGGGTCATCGGGAAGGTGATCCGCTTCTCCTCCGACCCTTCGGACAGGTCGTGCAGGTGCTTGCCGACCCGCTTCTCCAAGGCCTTGAAACCCGCGGTGGCCAGCTCGCCGTTGGTGGTGCCGGAGAAGGCGAGGATGGCCTCGGCCAGCTTGACGTCGGTGTCGATCGCCGGGCGACCGTCGCCGGCGCCGCCGAGCATCACCCCGTTGGTCCGGCCGAGCCGATCGACCTCGTCGGCCATCGGGAAGGTGACGTTCTTGACCGTGAACCCGAGCTTGTCGGCCAGCGGGCCGACGGTGGCCAGCTTGTCGGCGATCGCGGTGTAGTCGCGCTCGACGATCTGCAGCACCGGCATGGTCTTGCCCGGGATCGGCGCGACGTCCCCGCGCGCCCAGTCCCGGACCACACCGCCCGGCTGGGCGGTCTCGCCCGGGGTGTCGTGCTGGACCGGCACGGCCACCAGGTCGTGCCGGGTGCCGAGGTGGGTCTTGGCCTGCCGGGACAGCTCCTGGGCGATCAGGTGGAACGCGTCGAAGTCGCTCTTGGCCTCCCACGGCGGGTCGATGGCCGGCGAGAACGCGTGCACGAACGGGTGCATGTCGGTCGAGGAGAGGTCGTTCTTCTCATACCAGGTGGCGTCCGGCAGCACGATGTCGGACAGCAGCGTGGTCGAGGTCATCCGGAAGTCGGCCGACAACAGCAGATCGAGCTTGCCCTCGGGCGCGTCCTCGCGCCAGGTGACGTCCTTGGGCCGGATATCCGCGGCGCCCTCCTCGGCCGCCAGGTTGCTGTGCGTGCCGAGCAGATACTTGAGGAAGTATTCGTTGCCCTTGGCCGAGGAGCCCATCAGATTGGACCGCCACAGCACCAGGGTCCGGGGCCAGTTCTCCGGTGCGTCGATGTCGGCGATCGAGGGTTTGATCTTGCCGTCCGCGAGTTGCTGCGCCACGTACGCCGACGGTGTCTCCGCCTCGCCGGCATCCACCGCGGCCTTGGCCTGGTCGGCCAGATCCAGCGGGTTGACGTCGAACTGGGGATAGAACGGCATCCAGCCGAGCCGGGCCGACTGGGCGATCGTGTCGGCGGTGTGCATCCCGGTCAGATTGCCCTCGGCCAGCGGCGAGGCCAGGGCGTCCGCGGCGTACCCGTCGAAGCGCCACTGGTCGGTGTGCATGTACCAGAAGGCGGTGCCGATCATGGTCCGCGGCGGCCGCGACCAGTCGAGCCCGTTGGCGAGCGAGATCCAGCCGGTGATCGGTCGACACTTCTCCTGGCCGACATAGTGCGCCCAGCCGCCGCCGTTGCGGCCCATCGCCCCGGTCAGGATCAACATGGAGAGGATGGCGCGGTAGGTGGCGTCGGCATGGAACCACTGGCAGATCCCGGCCCCCATGATGATCATGGACCGGCCCTCGGAGTCCTCGGAGTTGGTGGCGAACTCGCGGGCGATCCGGATGCAGGCCTCGGCCGGCACGCTGGTGATCTCTGCTTGCCAGGCCGGGGTGTACGGGCTGCTGGCGTCGTCGTAGCCGGTGGGCCATTCCCCGGGCAGACCGGGGCGGCCGACACCATGCTGGGCGAGCATCAGGTCGAACACCGTGGTGACCAGCTTGCCGTTGATCCGGGTGACCGGGACACCGCGGCGCAGCACCCCGCCCTCGCCTTCCTCGTCGGCGAAGTGCGGCAGCAGCACCTCCGCGGTCTCCTCGGCGACCTTGGCGTCCCGCAAGGACAGCGCCGGCACCACGGCGCCGAGATCGAGGTTCCATTGGCCCTCGCCGGACTCGGCGTAGCGGAAGCCCATCGAGCCGTTCGGCACCTTCGGCTGACCGGTGGCCGCATCCAGCAGCACGGTCTTCCAGGCGTCCTCGGGAGCGGCCTGGCTCGGATCGGCGGCCAGATCTGCGGCGGTGAGGAATTTGCCCGGCACCAAGCCGCCGTGCGGGGCGGCGTCGCTGACCGGGGCCTCGGTCAGGGTGATCAGGAACGGCAGATCGGTGTACTGCCGGACGTAGTCGACGAAGAACGGCACCCGCCGGTCGACGAAGTACTCCTTCAAGATCACGTGCGTCATGGCCATGGCCAGGGCGGCGTCGGTGCCGGCCTGGGCGGGCAGCCATTCGTCGGCGAATTTGGTGTTGTCGGCGTAGTCCGGGCTGACGGTGACCACCTTGGTGCCGCGATAGCGGACCTCGGCCATCCAGTGGGCGTCCGGGGTGCGGGTGACCGGGACGTTGGAGCCCCACATCATCAGATAGGTGGCATCCCACCAGTCGCCGGACTCCGGGACGTCGGTCTGATCGCCGAACACCTGCGGGCTGGCCACCGGCAGATCGGCGTACCAGTCGTAGAAGGAGGTCATCACCCCGCCGATCAGCTGGGTGAATCGGGTGCCGACGCAGTGCGACACCATCGACATCGCCGGGATCGGAGAGAAGCCGCTGCAGCGGTCAGGGCCGTAGGTCTTGATCGTGTGCACGTGAGCGGCGGCGATCATCTCCACCGCCTCCTGCCAACTGACCCGGACCAGGCCGCCCTTGCCGCGGGCCTGCTGATAGCGCCGGCGCCGTTCAGGATCGGTGACCACATCGGCCCATGCCAACACCGGGTCCTTCAGCCGCTGCTTGGCCTCGCGATACATCTCGAGCAGCACTCCGCGGGCGTACGGGTAGCGCACTCGGGTGGGGGAGTAGGTGTACCAGGAGAAGGCGGCGCCGCGCGGGCAGCCGCGCGGCTCGTAGTCGGGCCGGTCCGAGCCAGGGGACGGATAGTCGGTCTGCTGGGACTCCCAGGTGATGATCCCGTCGCGGACGTAGACCTTCCACGAGCACGACCCGGTGCAGTTCACCCCGTGAGTGGAGCGTACGACCTTGTCATGGCTCCAGCGATCGCGGTAGAACACGTCGCCGGCGCGTCCACCCTTCCGGAAGACCAGTCGGCCGTCGTCGGACTCCTCCCAGCGGGAGAAGAACTTCCCGATGGACAGGAGCGCATCGGAAGCAGGGCCGTCGACCCCAGCGGTGGGTGAGGAAGCCATGAAGGGACCGTAATCGTGGCCCCCTCGGGTAAGGCCAGCCTCACTCCTGCATCTCAGGACGTTGGTCCTGAGTGTGAGGTTGTGTTCACTTTCGGGTCTGTAGTGATGATCGTAGACATGCTGCGAAGATGGACAGCATGGCGATCCGGCCCGTGGTGGACGGGCACAACGACCTTCCCTGGGCGATGCGTGCCGTGCGCTACGACTTCGCCGAGCGCGACATTGCCGAGCCGCAGCACGCGATGCACACCGATCTCGGCCGGTTGCGAGCCGGTGGAGTGGCCGGCCAGTTCTGGTCGGTCTATGTGCCCTGCTCCTATCGGGGTGCCGACGCCGTCACGGCCACGCTGGAGCAGATCGATGCCGTCCATGCGATGGTCGGCCACTATCGGCACTCGCTTGCTCTGGTCACCACCGCAGAGGGACTGCAGCTGACCGTACGCGACGGTGGGCCGATCGCCAGCCTGCTCGGGGCCGAGGGCGGGCACAGCATCGACAACTCGCTGGGGGTGCTGCGCTGCCTGTATCGACTCGGGGTGCGCTATCTGACCCTGACCCACAACGAGAACACCGACTGGGCCGACTCGGCCACCGACGAGCCGCGGCACGGCGGACTGACCGAGTTCGGCCGCGAGGTGGTCGCGGAGATGAACCGGCTCGGCATGATGGTGGATCTGTCGCACGTCTCGCCGGACACGATGCGGGATGCGCTGGCGATCACCGCCGCGCCGGTGATCTTCTCCCACTCCTCGGCACGCGCAGTGTGCGATCACCCGCGGAACGTGCCGGACGACGTCTTGGCCCAGCTGTCGGACAACGGCGGAGTCTGCATGGTCACCTTCGTGCCCGAGTTCGTCTCCCCGGCCGTGCGGTCCTGGCAGGTCGAGGTCCAGGAGGACGCGCGTGCCTCCGGGGTCGACATCCGCGACCTGGCGGCGATGGAAGCGTTCGTACAGCCCTATCTCGGGTCTCGGCCCATCGCGACCCTGGCCGATGTGGTCGCCCACTGCGAGTACGTACGCGAGATCGCGGGCGTCGACCACGTCGGCCTAGGCGGCGACTACGACGGAGTGACTTCGCTGCCCGCGGGACTGGAGGATGTCGCCGGCTATCCGCGGCTGCTGGATGCTTTGGCCGAGCGTGGCTGGTCGGAGGGCGATCTGGCCAAGCTGGGGTGGCAGAACGTGACGCGAGTGCTGGCCGAGACCGAGTTGGTGGCCAGTGAGTTGCGGGATGCCTGTGGTCCGTCGCTGGCCACCATCGACCAACTCGATGGCTGATGGACGGGTCGGCGCTGGGCCGGGCCTGGGGGATCACCCGCTCAGTGGCGATGTATCACGCGATTCCCGGCCGGCACCGTCGGATGGCCCGCTTCTACGCAGAGTTCCTCGGTCCTGGGGACCTGGGGTTCGACATCGGGGCCCACGTCGGCAGCCGGGTCCGGTCCTGGCGTCGGTTGGGCGCCCGGGTGATCGCGGTCGAGCCGCAGCCCGACTGTCTGCGGGTGCTGCGGTTGCTGTACGGCCGGAATCGGGCTGTCGAGATCGTGGCGGCTGCCGTGGGCGCCGTGCCAGGGACCGCGACCTTGTCGGTTTCCAGTCGGACGCCCACGGTGTCGACGCTGTCGGACGAGTGGATCGATGAGGTCAGTGCCGACCGGCGGTTTGCCCGCGTGCACTGGGATCGCGGCGTCGAGGTCCCGGTGACGACGCTGGACGCGCTGATCGCGACGTACGGCGAGCCGGCCTTCTGCAAGATCGACGTGGAGGGATTCGAGCGAAAGGTATTGGCAGGTCTGAGCCGACCGCTGCGAGCGTTGTCGTTCGAATACTTGCCGGCCGCGCATGGCGAGGCGTTGGACGCGCTCGCGCAAGTGGAGGCACTGGGTGACTACCGCTACAACTACTCACCGATCGAGACCATGCGCTGGGCGGCGCCGGATTGGGTCGATGCGGCCGGGTTGATCCGGCTGCTGAACGGGGTCCGGCACTTGGGGCGCTCGGGCGACGTGTACGCCAGACTCGCGGGTGGGACAGGAGCCGGATCGTGAG
>RRZT010117509.1_pt1 | contig 10235 bp, 11 predicted proteins | sample 2165551 | NCBI WGS metagenome assembly RRZT01 (sample SAMN10456910, study PRJNA506462) | wastewater metagenome | biome: wastewater; feature: sludge; material: wastewater sludge; isolation source: wastewater sludge with Escherichia coli K12::gfp cells carrying plasmid... | place: USA: Moscow, Idaho...
ATATGCTTCGGAATATACGAAGTGCTGTCTGTTACTATCTTTACTGCCATCTGTACCTCCCTGCATACAAACCCCTGTATATAATTATACTCCAAATCCAAAATAAAAAAAGAGGCCGCTTTTTGAAAAATTTGTCAAGCCATATTTCAACAAAAAATTTACAATAACAATTTAAGGGTATATAGAAATTAAACCGTTATATAGAAAAAAGGGAGGTGCTCTATTGAAAAATATTATTGAAACCCGAATCAGGGAGTTCATAGATAACCATGTAAAAACTGAGAACCTTGAAGGAATCTGGCAGGAGCCCCTGTTCGCATATGCTTCGGCATACGATCCAATGTTTCTGGATCTCAGAGAGACAGTCTCACCTACTCATTCAATGCCATCTGATTTCATGGAACACCCCAGAACCGTGATTACATACTTTCTTCCATTTAATGAGTATGTGGCAGAAAGTAATTCCTACGGAGAATACAGCTCCGTAGAATGGGGAAAGGCATATGTGGAAACAAACAGGCTGATAGAGCTTATAAACGCCGACATCCAGGCTTTCATGAAGGAAAAGGGATTTAAATCTACGCTAATTCCTCCTACAAACAACTTCGACCCTGAAAAACTCATAAGCGACTGGTCCCAGAGACACGTAGCATTCATAGCGGGGCTTGGAAAATTCGGGCTACATCGCATGCTGATAACAGAAAAAGGCTGCTGCGGAAGGATAGGCAGCATAGTCACTAATATGTATCTGGAGCCGACAACAAGACCGTCAGGAGAATACTGCCTTAACAAGCACAATGGGACATGCACCATGTGCGTTAAGAAATGCGTGAATGAGGCGCTTTTTGAAAATGAGGCTTCATTTGACAGAAACAGATGCCATGACATGTGCCTGAAGAATGGCGAAAAGCTTAAAGAGGTAGGCACAGCGGACGTATGCGGAAAATGTCTTTCTGTAGTCCCATGTTCATATATAAACCCAGTTTCAATGCTGTAGACAAGGAGGTATTTTATGAGTGTTGCACTTAACAGCGAGAACTTTGTAGCTGAAGTTCTCGAGAGCAAGATGCCCGTATTCGTATATTTTTACGCTTCGTGGTGAGGCGCATGCGCATCTCAGACCCCGATAATAGACGAGCTGGTATTTGACAGCGTAGGCAAGGTAAAGATAGCAAAGCTTATGGTAGACGACGGCAAGGACATTGCCAGAAAATACAGAGTCATGTCTATCCCTACGATGATACTGTTCGAAAACGGGAACGAAGCAAAAAGGCTGGTTGGCCTTCATCAGAAATCACAGCTCAAGGAAGAGCTCGGGCTGTAAGGAATATAATTCTATTGATAGAAAAAATAAATCCACCTGAAACTTTGCATTTGACCAGAATCTGGCTCTGCAAAATAATCAGATGGATTTTTTTATTCAATTCTATTTACTTTTCCCCAAAAAGACATTCAGTTATCTTATAGAAATCCTCATCGCGCTTCCTTATAACTTCCTTGTCTCTTCCATCTGAGTAGTCATAGAAGCCTTTCCCGCTCTTTACGCCATAGTTTCCAGCCTTTACAAGATCTGCAAGTATCGAAGATACTTCCTTAGCGTCGCTCAGGTCCTCAAACAGATATGATGATATGTTATAGAAGGTATCAAGGCCTCCAAGGTCTGCTATTTCAAGCGGCCCAAGACATGCATATCTTATTCCGAGAGCATATTTGAATACATTGTCGATATCCTCTTTGCTCGCGATTCCCTCTTCAATTATATGCATTGCTTCACGCAGCACCGCGAACTGGAACCTGTTGAGCACGAATCCCGGAGCATCCTTGTTTATCATGATAGGCTGCTTTCCTATGAGCTTTGAGATGTCGTAGACAAGCTGAGAGGTCTCCTTCGCAGTCCTGTCCCCATTTATTACCTCAATAAGCGGGATTATGTGCGGTGGATTTATCCAGTGCATTCCGCAGAAGCGCTCAGGATTTTTTACAGACTCCGCTATCTTTGTTATCGAAAGCCCTGAAGTGTTTGTAGTAAGTACAGCACTCTGCGGCGCCATATCTGAAACCTCTGACCAGAAGCTGTGCTTTACATCCATGTTCTCTACGATTGCCTCAACCACGAAATCCGCTTCCCTGAAACAATCTTTTCCACATGTGAAGCTTATGTTTCCCATTATTCTTTCAGAATCTTCCTTTGTGAATACCCCTTTATCCACAGATGCGCTCTGGTTTATGTTGATAAGATTCCTGCTCCTGTCCAGAAATTCATCCTTCAGGTCGTAAAGCGTAACCTTGTAACCGCTCTGTGCAAAAGTCTGTGCCATTGATGATCCCATGACTCCAGCTCCTGCGATAACTACATTTTTTATGTTTTTAATCTCCATAAGAAACATTTCCCTTCTTTTTGCTGAAATTATCATTCTATCTATTTTATCATACAATCAGAGATTATTTCTACACCACTCCCATAGATCCCAGTATTATGATCGCGATAACGGAGATGGTAGGTATTATGACTGTACACATTCCGATGTCTATATATGACTGCTTGTGAGTCATTCCTGTGATTCCAAGAAGAGTGATTACCGCACCGTTGTGAGGAAGAGTGTCCAGTCCTCCGCATGCTATTGATGCTACCCTGTGAAGTACCTGTGGATTAAGTCCGATCTGTTTTGCAGTTTCAAGGAAAGTATCCCCAAGAGTCGCAAGTGCTATGCTCAGTCCTCCCGATGCAGATCCGGTTATTCCGGCAAGCACAGAAACTGAAATCGCCTCAGAAACGAGAGGATTGCTTGATATCCCCAGAAGGAACATCTTTACTATCCCAAATGCTGCAAGCGCGGATATTACATTACCGTAGCCAACCTCAGATGCAGTGTTCATTATTGCCAGGAATGATCCCTGAACCCCATTGTTTATAGATGAAAGCAGACTGTCGAATCTTTTGTAATGGATTATCATAGTTATCACTATAGCAAGTATAAGAGCCGTGATAAGCGACCAGTTTCCGCTTACCTTGCCGATAGTCGTTCCATAAGTCTCCAGATAAGCGCTGTCTGACATAGGGATTATGAATCTTGATATCACGAAGTTTGCAACAAGAACTATAAGTATTGGAAGCACAGCAGTCCCGAATGAAGGAAGGTTTTCTCTGCTTGACTGAACTAGAGTCTCATTCTTGTGCTCGCCGTAGCCCTCACCTTTTTCAACGGCTTTCTTTATTCTTGTATTTATCCAGAAGAGTCCTCCTCCGAACATTATCGCAGAAGCAACTATTCCAAGTATAGGAGCCGCATATGCGTCAGTCCCGAAATACTGCATAGGAATTGCATTCTGGATCTGCGGAGTTCCAGGCAGACCTGTCATTGTAAACGTAAAGGCTCCAAGCGCTATGCATGCAGGAATGAATCTCTTTGGAAGATTTGATTCTCTGAACAGTGCCGCTGCTATAGGATATGCCGCAAATGCAACAACGAAGAGCGAAACGCCTCCATAAGTAAGTATCGCGCATGAGAGAACTATGGCAAGAACCTCTCTCTTCTTTCCGATCTTTCTAACGATAAATTCAGAGATGGCCTGCGCCGAGCCCGAATCATCCATCAGTTTTCCAAACAGTGCTCCAAGCAGGAATACCGGAAAATATGATTTTACATATCCTCCAAGACTAACCATGAACACCTCGGTATATGTAGCCATCAGATGGGCATCTCCTGTTCCGATGCTTCCCATAAGGACGGCAAAAAGTGCCAGAAGCGGCGCAAGGATTATAACCGAGATACCTCTGTATGCCAGGTACATCAGCAGCCCCAGCGACAATATAATACCAATTACTCCTATCATATACAAATCCTCCTCAAATTATATATATTATAATTAGCCGGCAGTCCATCCGCCGTCCATAGTTATTGCCGCGCCTGTCATGTGGTTTGCCGCATCTGAGCAGAGGAATCTGACCGTCTCCGCAACCTCGTCAGGCTCTATGAGTGTCTTTATCGCTGATTTCTGAAGCATGATGCTTCCAACTACGTCTTCTCTGCTTATGCCGTGGTTCTTCGCCTGAGCATCGATCTGATTGTCTACAAGCGGAGTCCTTACATATGCCGGACATATCGCATTTACTGTTATCCCATACTCTCCGCCCTCAAGCGCAGCAGTCTTTGTGAGACCTATGAGCCCGTGCTTTGCTGAAACGTAGGCAGACTTGAACTCAGATGCCACAAGGCCGTGAATCGAATCCAGGTTGATGATCCTGCCCCATCCCTGAGATTTCATCGAGCCCCACACATACTTGGTAAGAAGGAATGGCGCCGTAAGCATAAGGCTTATCATGAAATCCCACTTGTCCTCCGGAAAATCCTCTATGGAGCTCACATTCTGGATACCCGCCACATTGACGAGTATGTCAACCTTGCCGTATTTCTCAATCGCATAGTCTGCAAGCGCCTTGCATGGCTCTCTCCTGCTGAGGTCAGCCGCAAAAAAGTCGCATCCCAGCTCACCTGCCGCTTCCTTAAGCTTTTCTTCGTTTACATCCGCAATTACGACTCTTGCGCCGTCCTGCGCAAAAGCTCTGGCAATAGAATATCCTATTCCGCTTGCTCCTCCCGTTACAATACTCACCTTGTCTCTTAACATGATTCTTCACCTTTCAATCAATATAAAATATACCATAAAAATAACGTTGCCACATATATATGCAAATATCCTGCCAAAAAATCGTAATGCCCTGTCTGCCCTGATTACAGATTTTTATTTATGAGAATAAAAAAAATCCCTACTGAAATTTTGAGTTTTAAGTCAAAATCTGTAAGGATTTCTGAACATTTATATAATTCTCTCTATTTAGTGTAAGGTTTTCCGTACACAAAGTGTATTTTCAATATAATCTGTAAGGTTTTCCGTACACTCATGTCAGTTTTCGTCGCCTATGCCATATTTCTTCATTTTTTCATAGAGACTCGTCCTGCTTATCCCCAGCGCATTCGCCGTGTCAGTCTTATTGCTCTTGTGATAAATAAGAGAATTCATTATGGCGTTCATCTCTACTTCTTCCGTTATCTCCTTAAGCGTCTTTGAGCTGAAGCTCTGCTTCCTTCCTGTGAGGGTTTCCGGAAGATGCTCAGGCAGTATGACAGTGTCGCTGCCGAGGAAGTTGATCGCTCTCTCCAGAACATTCTCAAGCTCCCGGACATTTCCCGGCCAGTCATAGAGCTTCAGGTACTCCATTGTCCTGTCTGATATATTCTTTTTCTCCATGTCTTCCTTAACGGTGAATTTGTCGACAAGAAATTCGGAAAGCTCAGGGATATCATCCTTCCTTTCCCGCAAAGGAGGCACCTTTATCGTAATAACGTTGAGCCTGTAATATAGATCCGACCTGAACTGTCCGCCCGCAACCATTTCCTCGAGGTTCCTGTTTGTGGCTGCAACGATCCTCACATCCACAGGCTCCCTCACGCTTGAGCCTACCTTCTGTATCTCTCTGTCCTGAAGGAACCTGAGTATCTTGACCTGCATGGACATCGGGAGATCTCCAATCTCGTCAAGAAATATAGTTCCCTGATCTGCCGCCTGAAAAAGACCTATCTTGCCGCCCTTCTTCGCTCCGGTGAAGGCGCCTTCCTCATATCCGAAAAGCTCTGATTCCATGAGCTCCTCCGGTATTGAGCCGCAGTTTATGCATATGAAGGGCTTGCTGCTTCTCTTGCTTGCGCTGTGCACTGCATGGGCAAAGAGCTCCTTTCCTGTGCCGCTTTCTCCAAGTATGAGTACGTTAGAGTTTGTCTTTGCCACTATTTTTATGCTGTTTTTGAGCTGCCTCATGTTCCTGCTGCTTCCTATTATGCTCTCCACGCTGTATTTTGCGGAGTTGAGCTTGAGAAACCTGCTCTTGTACAGATTCAGCTCCGTCTTCATCCGGTTTATCTTCTCATAGAGATTCTTTAGATCATCCACGTCCTTAAACAGCACTCTTCCAAATGCTCCCACGGTCCTGCCATCCTTCTTTATGGGAATACGGGTAGCTATCATGTTTTTGCCGTTTATCCTCTGAGTCGATTCGATGTCTGCAACTCCTGTCTCGATTACATCAAGGAGCCTTGTGTTTTCAATTATCTCACTTACGTTTTTGCCAAGTGCATATTCTCTTTTCACTCCAAGGAAATCAGAATATGCATCGCTTATCTCTTCTATTATCCCTTTTTCATTGACTATCACGACAAGCTCATTTGTAGAATGTATTATAGAGTCTAAAAACCAGGTTGAGCTTCTGCTTCCTTCTGTTTTTATATAGCTTTCCATCCATACCTCTTCTTATCTTTCCAGAATCTGTACTCCAATTCCAACAAGCCCCGGTCCCGTATGGACTCCAAGCGCAGGACTTATCTGTCCCTCAAATACATTCTTGTATTTAGAAAGCTTTGACAGCAGCTTTTCCTTCACCTTTTCAGCATCCTCTGCTGCACCGCCATGCACTACTGCAAGGTTGTAAAGCTTTCCTTTTGAAGCATATTCTGTCGCAATATCAATCATCTTGTCGAGCGATCTCTTTCTGCCGCTTATCTTTGCCACATTGTAGTAGATTCCCTCTTCATTGCATGAGATTATCGGCTTTAGATTAAGCGCCGTACCCAGCATCGAAGATACCAGCCCTATCCTTCCGCCCTTCTGAAGATATTCAAGCGTAGATATGCAGAAGAATATCTTTGAATCAGGCACATCTTCATTCACGGTCTTTACTAGAGTCTCAAAATCCATTCCCTCACTTATATATTCCGCCGCTCTTATGGCTACCATGCCGCCTGCTATCCCTATGTTCTTTGTGTCCACGACCTGTACATCTAGTCCTTCATAATCCTTGGCTACGAGGGATATCATGTTGTATGTTCCACTCAGTCCGCTGGATAACGTAACCGCAAGTACATTTTGATAGCCGTCTGATTTTATCCTGTCCAGAATTGATATTGCTTCAGCTGCTCCTGGAAGAGATGTCTTTGGTATCTCGACTGAAAGGTTGCTGTAAACTTCTTCAGCCTGTATATCCACTCCATCTGAGTACTCTCTGTCTTTGTAAATTATCTTAAGCGGAAGAGAATATATGCCGTACTCCTTAATTATCGAAGGAGGTACATCTATCCCACTGTCTACGAGTAATGCCGTCTTTTGTTTCATAAAAGCCCCTTTCAAATCTTCCCGAATATATGTATCATGTTCCACTTTACATCTTACATCGTTTTTGTGATTCTTTCAAGTAATTATAAAAACCATCTATTTCACATATCTCAAATTATGAAATATCCTATTACGAAAAATGAACAGAAGCTCCAGTATTTTAAATATAACCGAAGATCCTGTTCATATTAAAGAAATAATACCACATAAATTATTTAAAAATATCAAGATGTTGAAATTAATGCCATTAATGTTGAAAATTAAAATAAATATTTTATTGCATTTTGCATATAAAGATCCAAACCATGTATTCGGAGCATAACAATAGCATATAAATTCTACATTCCATCAAGGGGTACAGGTTGTATTTTTGCAAGCAAAAATCTCCACCTGCAAGTCTGCCCCCTTGATTTCATTCCAAATTTGAGATTAAGAGCCATCTAGCTAAGACTTGCTACCAAAAGATCAAATCATATCTAAAACCCATAGCTTTTAGGCTATAAATGCCGATTAATATAGTTTTATTGAATACAAAAACTAAAATGTCGAGAAGCGTTTGTTATGAGAAAACTATAATAGACCATGAAGCTGAAATGTTTTTCTAAAAACGGTAATGATTGGACGTCCATTACCTATGCTTGCTAATTATATTTTTTATTTTTAGAAGAAAGCAAGCATTGCAAGAGGGTACCCTCTTGCAAAAATAAATAACCATATAACTTTTTAAAATAGGTTATATGGTTATTTATCTTAATTCTACTTATTTAAAAATATTAATCAAATATACTTAGAAATTTATTTTATTCTTAAATATTCATCTTTTATTTTTATTATAATTAGGATTGAAAATAATACTATAGCAATTATTTTTAAGTATATAACATCAAAATATATTGCTAATACAAAAAAAATAGTATTTAAATAAATTATACTAGAAGGTATAGTTTTTTTTTCGTAATTAGAATTTTCTTTGAAAATAATAAATCTGATTAATTCTAATGTCATATTTAGAATAAAAATATATATTATCATTTTCTTAGATATTGATGTCAGATCTAGTATTCCTGAAATCAAGTATATTGTTGAAATAAAAAGTAATACTTTTGAAAATATATAATAATATTTTTTCATAATAGTTTATTCTCCAATTTAACTTATTTTAACTTTAAATATCCCCAGTTTGAATAAGACAAGGTATTCGCAGATCCATTGGTTCCTGTATAAACATCAATTTTTATTTTTTCTTCTTTTTTTATTAAAGTTCTTTGTTTTGTTAACATATTTTCTTCATAGGTAAACTTTGTTTTTCCTACATAAGTTATTTTTACTTTTGCAGCATTTATCTCACTTTCACAAATATATGTAAAACCAGCAGCTGCAACAAATATACCTTTTCCTCCAAGTGAAGCAGATACAACAGATACTAATCCTGCTCCTCCTGCTTTAAGAACCCTAACTCCGGTTTTATCAAGATCTATAACTTTAATAGTCCCAGATAAAGAAGATGGTTTTTCTTCAGTTACAATTCTAGTTTTATTAGATTTTGTCTCAATAGGGAATTTATCTTCAGATGCAAAAACAAAACTTACTGATGTAAAAATTAAACAAAATAATAAGCTGAAAAATCTTTTAAAAGTTTTTTTTGACATAATATGATTCTCCTTTTTAATTTAATATATTAGTATATTTGATTGAAGAAATAAGTCGTTCATATTAAATTAATCCCTTATATATTAATAACTCTCTATTTTTTCATCTGACTTACATGATCCTTAAATTTTTCAAATGTTTCCTTGCTTAATACATGCTCTATCTTGCAGGCCTCTTCTGCCGCAGTATGGCTGTCCACTCCGAGCATCTCGAGGAATTCACTTATCAGCTGATGACGCTCATATATCTGCTCTGCGACTTTTCTTCCTTTTTCAGTAAGGGTTATCAGCCTGCTCTCATCCATCTGGATGTATCCCTTGCTGCGCAGCTGTTTCATTGCATTGCTTATGCTTGGCTTGGAAAAATTCAATTCCGTCGCTATGTCTATGGATCTTACATATCCATTTCTTTTCTGAAGCACAAGTATGGTCTCCAGATAATTCTCTGCCGATTCATGAATCTTCATATAGTACCATCTCCTTTATTACCTGTATTTTAACAGATATGCCCTGCTTTAGCAAGATGGAGCGTATCATGATAAAAGGCTTTTGATCCTGTCTGCCAGAATGAATATCCACGACCTGCTCACATCGCTTTTTGAAACAAGCTCTACCTGATGCACTATCTTGTCTTTTCCGTATACATAAAGCGTCCCGATCTTCTGACCCTCTTTTATCGGAAGCTCCAGCTCATCAAAGACTGCCTCCGTTGAGTACTCTCCTTCTTCAAAGTTGCCGTATATTACAAGATCTTTATCGAGAACTCCCCTTACTTTTCGAAAACTCCCCTCGACCCTTGCGCTGCCTGCCTCCTGACTTTTTTCCATGAGGGTAAGATAGCTGAAATCTCCAAATCCGTAGTCCATCATCTTTGCAGTATCCCTGAAATTGCCGTCCTTCTCCTGCGCTCCCAGGGTAACGCTCAGCAGCCTTGTTCCGTCCATCTGCGCCGTGCCTACAAAGCAGTATCCTGACTCCGGTCCCATCCATCCTGTCTTCATTCCATCAATTCCTTCATATTCTCCGAGGAGCCTGTTGGTACTCTCAAGCTTTATCCTCCTGACCGGCATTTCAGGGCCTTTGTATATTATTATGTCCTTTTCTTTGATGGATGAATATCTTAGTATATCGCCTTCTTCTATAAGCTCAAGCGCTATCTGCGCTATATCCAGAGCAGTTGAATAGTGCCTGTTGCTCAGCGTCAGACCGTTACATGAAACGAAGTTCGTGTCTTTGAGTCCCATTTCATCTGCTTTTATGTTCATCAGTTTTACAAACTCCGCCTCGCTCCCTGCAAGATATTCCGCAAGGGCTACGCTCGCGTTGTTTGCCGAATTGATAACTATCGCACTTATCAGAGAATCCAGCGTCAGCATCTCTCCTTTAAACACCTTTATTCTGGCTCCCTTTATTTTCGCCGCA
>RRZT011624088.1_pt1 | contig 10234 bp, 8 predicted proteins | sample 2165551 | NCBI WGS metagenome assembly RRZT01 (sample SAMN10456910, study PRJNA506462) | wastewater metagenome | biome: wastewater; feature: sludge; material: wastewater sludge; isolation source: wastewater sludge with Escherichia coli K12::gfp cells carrying plasmid... | place: USA: Moscow, Idaho ...
AGAAGTTGAACATGAGCGCGAATACAAAGCACTTCAAGATGCTATGAAAGAAGACGGCTTCTTCTCAGATGAAGAAGAAGAAATTTGGGTGTGTGAAGTATGTGGACATATTCATAGAGGTAAAAAAGCTCCTAAAGCATGCCCACTCTGTAAAGTAGGACAAGAGTATTTTAAAAGACAAGATTTAGGAATCTAATAGCCTTATAGCAGAGGGTTTGCCATAATGGTAAATTCTCTGTTGTTTTTTATACTTTTAATTATGAAAATTATACAAATGTATACAAACATGCTTTTTGGTACATGCTTAAAAGCGCGATACAATAAATGAATTGCTTCAGTTAAAAAATTACTAAAATTTCTTGATAATAAGCTTAAAATTATCTTAATGAAGTAGTTTTAATAATCAACAATAACTTAAAATACTGTCTATAAGCTTTATGTGGTATTTTTATATAAAACCATTTTTTATCAAATAAAGTCTAAAAATAGCTACTTTGCATAATAAAGACTAAATCATATGATATAATTACTATGTCATATGATTTATAAATTATATCAGAGGTTAAAAAAATGCTAGAAGCACTTATGGGTACGAAAAATAGAGAACTAACCCTACAATATCTTATTACATTTAAAGAAGGCTATGCTAGAGAGATTGCAAAATATTTTGATGTAGCACTTCCATCAATTCAAAATCAGTTAAAACATTTCGAAGAGAATGGACTGGCATTGAGTAAAATGTCTGGTAGAACAAAAGTCTATTTTTTAAATCCAAGATATGCATTTTTAGAAGAATTAACAGCCCTTTTAAATAAAGCAAGACTCTACTATCAACCTGAGCTGAAAGAAAAATTTGAAATGCAACGCAAACGCCCAAGAAGACCAGAGAAACCATTATGAAAACTATCAAAGAGATGAATGTAAAAGAGTTAGGTAGCTTTATCTGCTCAGCACTCAAAGCAGAAAATATTTATGTTGTTCTCTCGGGTGGTTCTTGTGTTGAAATATACAGTAGGGGAGAATATACCTCATGGGATTTGGATTTAATTAACCAATACAATGAACAATTTAAAAAAATCCATACACTTATGACAAAATTAGGATTTAAAGAACATGATCGCTATTTTGTGCATGAAGATACAAAATACTTTATTGAATTTCCATCAGGACCTTTGGGTGTTGGGGATGCTCCTGTTGAGGAGATTGCCGAAATTGAAACAGAAGCTGGAGTATTAAGATTATTGACTCCAACAGATTGTGTTAAAGATAGGCTGGCTGCTTATTATCATTGGGATGATGAACAATGCTTACAACAAGCGATATGGGTTACCCAACAAAATAAAGTAGATATGGAAGCCATTAAGCAATGGTCACTCAAAGAAAAATCAGAACAAAAATATTTAAATTTCTATCATAAATGTCAATACAAAGCATCTTCCTAATGTAGGTATTGTATTAGAATACCCAAGAGCAGTAGAATAACGTAAAAATCAATTTAAAAAAATCTTATATCTGAGTAAAAGTATTGAGTACTGTCAAAGTCAATTATGAAATCTAGTTTATGTTTTTTTAAATACAATTTTTTAACAGATTTATTTATCATTCACACGCTGGAAATCAAATAAATTTCATCATTACTTTTTTCAGAATTATTATATAATTAAAAAAACTTTAAAATTATTTCAAAGAACCCACATCAATGTATGATAATACTATCAATTTATTTGAGAACCTTACAATTCTTTATGCGGAAGATGAAGACAATTTGCGTCATAGTGTTGTTCAAACATTAGAATTATTTTTTGCTCGTGTTATTGAAGCTTCCAATGGAGAAGATGCTTTAGACCTTTTTTACGAACATAAACCTGATGTTTTACTTCTTGATATTTGTATGCCAAAATGTGATGGCTTAGAACTTTTAAAGAAAATTAGAGAATCTCATAAACGTGTGCCAGTGATTATCATGAGCGCTTACGCGGAGCAAAATTATTTTTTACAAGCTATTGAGTTAAATATTTGCAAGTATCTTCTTAAACCTTTTTCAAAAGATAGCTTTTTAGGAGCACTAAAAACTTGTGCTTTGTGGATGTATGAATGGGGAGAAAATAATTTAATTAAAGTCACAGATACGCTCTTCTACAACCCTGAGACATCTATCTTACACCAACACAATGAACAATTTGCATTAACAAAGAAAGAACGACTTTTATTTGAATATTTTTTACGACAAAAAGATCGGATTATTTCATATGATGAATTAGAAGAAGCTATTTGGGCAAGTGAAGGCGGAAATAAAGATGCATTGAAAGCGTTGATTAAAGAGTTAAGAAAAAAGCTTCCTCAAAATTGTATTGAAAATATTTTTGGTATTGGTTATAAGCTTGCTATCCGCTAAAAAACTCTTTGTTACCTCAACAAAAACAAAAACTATGATTTTTGTTTTAATGCTGTTTATTGCAATGGCAAGTATTTTTTGTTGGATGCGTTATTTTGATGTTAAAGAATCTATTGAAAAATCAAGAAAAGATTATTCTTTACAAATTCATAGTTTGTATCAAACTTCTTTGGAACGAACCAGTTCTTTTTATCTTAATCGTGCTAATGCTAATATTGATTCGTATGGAATTAAAGATGCTTTGCTTATAAAAGATGTTAAACAATTACTCGAGCTTTCAACCTTTCGATGGAAAGTTCTTCAGCAAGAAAATCCATTTTTATTGGGTATTCGATTTTATGATGAACAGCGCAAACTTTTGGCCCATTTAGGAAAAGAGCCTAGTAAAAATGAAATTGATGAAGAGGGAATTATTCCGTCAGCTCCTCAATCAGGATTTTTCTTTTCAAAACACTATGCAGCTTATCATGTAGTTGTCCCTGTTTATAAAGATTCTAAACTTATTGGTATGTTTGAGTTTGCAATTGCTCCTGAATACTTTTTGAATGAAGTAGAAGAGTTCTCTGGACTCAAAGGCTATATGCTTTTCAAGGGTGAATCATTTAATGCAAATGATGATTTTCTTACAAGTATAAGTTTACAAAATGGGGTTATTTCTCAAAATAAGCAAAATACATATATTACCCATGTTATTACGTTAGAAAGCCTTTTAGGCAACAATCTTGCACATTTGTATTTCTTCCAAGATATTAGCCATCAACAGCAAAAACTCCTTGATGCTATTTATGAAGCTTTTTTTGTCGCACTAGGTATGATGGCTGTGCTACTCATTATTTTGAATTACGGATTTAATGTTTTAATTAAACGACTCGAAGAGAGTGAGGCAAGCCTTAGGCATCTAAATCATACTCTTGAAGACCGTGTCAATGAAGAAATTCAATGCCGTATTCAGAATGAACAATTACTAATGCATCAAAGTCGTTTGGCAAGTATGGGTGAAATGATCGGTAACATTGCACATCAGTGGAGACAACCATTGACTGAGTTAGGTGCGACGCTCATGAATCTTCAAATGTTGTGGGATTTAAAAAAGCTGACAAATGAAATATTTTTAGAACGTATTAAACATTCTGAAAATCTTATTGCTTATATGTCTAAAACTATTGATGATTTTCGAAATTTTTTTACATCAGATAATAGGAAAGAGCACTATTGTCTCAATGATATAATCAAAAAAGCTGTAGATTTAATAAAGTCTGCTTTGAAAAATCATCATATTCGATTAACTATAGAAGAAGAAAGCATTTATCAACTGGAGGGATATCCTAGCCAATTTGCACAAGCAATTTTAAATATTATTAGCAACGCTAAAGATATTTTACTCGAACGCCATATCAAAGAGCCTCATATTCATATTTTCATTGGAAAAAGCAGTGAAGAGCATCTTATTGTGCGTATTGAAGATAATGGTGGTGGTATTTTCATAGAACCAATAGATCGAATTTTTGAGCCTTATGTTAGCACGAAGCATGCAAAAAGTGGCACAGGTATTGGACTTTATATGAGTAAAACCATTATTGAAAAAAATGCACAGGGAACATTAAAAGCTTATAATACAACCGTTGGAGCGTGTTTTGAAATAATACTTTAATTTCTCTCTAATTTCTCCCTATTGCTTGTTAAGATACCTTTTGAATTCGCCAAAAGGAGTTTTAATGGAAGATAGTAAGCCAGAAAATGGCAGAAGAGAGTTTGTTAAAAAAACAACTCTCTTTGGTGTTGCTGCTTTAAGTGTCACTCAAGCCAAAGCTTTTAGCCTCACCAATCCCGGTCGTGAAAAAAATGATATTCGCTACATTGGGCAAGATCAAAAGCGTTTTGGTATGGTCATTGATCTTAGAAAATGTGTTGGATGTCAAGCCTGCACAAGTGCATGTAAAAGCGAAAATAAAGTTCCAAGAGAAAAGTTCAGAACGTATGTACCTGAATACGAGCTTGGAATTTATCCGAATGTTAGAAAAGCATTTTTACCCCAATTATGTAATCACTGTGCCGAACCTTCCTGTGTTAGCGTTTGCCCAACAGGTGCTACTTTTTCTCGAAAAGATGGCATTGTTGTCGTAGACAGTGAAATTTGTTGGGGATGCGGCTATTGTATTAATGCATGCCCTTATGATAAACGCTATTTTAATCCAATTACCAATGTTGCAGATAAATGTACTTTATGTGCTCATCGCGTTGATAATGGCTTGTTACCTGCCTGTGTTGAAAGTTGTGTGGGAGGAGCTCGTATTGTTGGAGATTTAAATGATCCAAGGTCAAAAATATCAAAACTACTTTCAACCTTTTCAACAACTGTGCTGAAACCATCAAGCGGTACAAAACCACGTGTATTTTATATCGCACTTAGTGGTGAAATTCAATCATTGCCATATACAAATGGTATCCTCGATGACTATGCACGTAAAATTGACGGCATAGCATATAAAGAATGGTCAAGCAAAGGAGTATAACATGGATTTTGGAACACTTTTACACACGATAAGCTCAATCACTCCTGATCGACCATGGGGAATTGATATTCCAAATTATTTTTGGTTTACAGGTAGTTCAGCAGCAGCATTTATTATTTCAAGTTTTGCACATGTATTTGGTATGAAAGAGTATAAGCCAATTGCAGGTTTTTCACTTTTATTAGCATTCGTTTTATTGGTGGCTGCGCCAATGAATCTTATTGATGATTTACGTCAACCTGGAAGAATTTTGAATTTTTTCATGTATGGATGGGAAAATTTTCCAACATCACCTATGAAGTGGGGCGTCTTGCTTTTAATTGCTTATCCTTTACTTATTTTAGCCGAAGCAGTAGTGCTTTATAGACCTTATTTCAAGGCAAGAAAAGGTGAAATATATACGAAAGAGCAAGAAGACAAAGATCATCAATTAGCAATTACATTAGGCGCTATTGGTATTCCTTTAGCGTTAAGTGTGCATGGGTATACAGGGTATATTTTAGGTGCGGTACATGCTGTTCCACTATTCCATACACCGATTATGCCAATTTTGTTTTTAGCTTCAGCTATGGTTTCTGGAACTGGATTATTAATTATCTTGTTACCAATTTTTCAAAAGTTTTTTACTGATTTTAGACGTATTGATTATGAGATGATGCAACGATTGGCTAGGTTGTTGGCATGGTTCATTGTTATTGATCTCGTGATACGCTTTTTTTGGCTTACATTTGCGATCACATTTAACAATGAAGAAAAATATGCTCTAAAACTCTTTTTTGGAGAAAATTTATGGGAAGTTGTTTTTGTAGATTATGTTATTTGCCTCTTCCTCCCAATGATAATAGGCTTTAGTGGTTCTCTTTCACGCTCTTTAAAATGGGTTATTTGTGGAGGCGTTCTTTCTGCTATTGGGGTGTGGATTTTTAGATGGAATACAGTGATTGGCGGACAAAGTATCGGTAAAACAACACCTTTTTTATTGGAGTACCATCCCCATATTCTAGGAGCAGATAGTATTATGTCTATTATCTCAAATTGGAGTCTTTTAATAGCACTCATTGCTATTATTATGGTGCTATTTCCATGGGACAAAGAGATGGCTACATATTATGCTAAACAAGAGGAGCAATAATCATGGAAAAATCACGTAGAAATTTTTTAATTGGAACCAGCGTTGTTGCTGGTGGTGTTGCCGTTGGCGGGTACAGTGAAACATTAAAACATGCCATAACGATGCAATCTAAAGGAATGAAAGCCTCGGATGTTATCTATGGAAATGCTGCATTGGTAGAAATGCATCAAAAAGATGGACAAATTAAACATACTGCTGATTTTATAATAAAGCCTAGTGTCTGTAATGGGTGTACAACACATTGTTCAGTTCGGGTGAAAATCAATCAAAAAACAAATCACGTTGAACGTGTTTTTGGTAATCCATACAGTTTACTCTCTTCAGATCCATGGTTACCCTATAAAACTCCTTTAAAGGAGAGTTTTAAGCTAACCTCCGCATGGAATGAAAATGGACTTGATATGCGCTCAACAGCATGTGCAAGAGGAAATTTAGCTTATGAGAAATTAAATGATCCCTTTCGTGTGACACAACCACTTAAGCGTATTGGTAAGCGTGGAGAAGATAAGTGGGTTAGCATCTCTATCGAGCAACTCTTAAAAGAGATTGTTGAAGGAGGGGATTTATTTGGAGAAGGGCATGTTGATGGTTTAAAAACGTTTGCAGATATGAAAACGCTGATTGATGAAAAAAATCCAGATTATGGCCCGTTAGCTAATAAACTGTGTGTTATTGGTACAGCAGATGAGGGGAGACAAAACTATATTGTTCACCGTTTTGTACAGAGTTTTGGAACAGTCAATTTTATGGGGCATACATCTATTTGTGGTCTTTCAATGCGTGCAGGAGAAGCAGCGTATTTGGATGATTTTGTAGGATACCCTCATATGAAACCTGATTTTGAACATTGTCAATTCATCTTAAGTATTGCAACAGCTCCTGCACAGGCTGGAAATCCATTTAAACGACAAGCTAAATTGTTGGCTAAAGGAAGATCAGAAAGTAACCTCCGATATACTGTCGTAACGCCAATACTGACTAATGCTGACTCCATTGCTGCTGCAGATCGTTCAAAATGGTTACCTATTAAACCTTCAGGAGATTTAGCTTTGGTGATGGGACTTATACGCGTTATCATAGAAGAAGAGCGTTATTTGAAAAGTTATCTCGCAATTCCTAGTGAAGCGTCTCAAAAAGCATTGAATGATTATAGTTTTACTAATGCCTCTCATTTAGTAATTCAAGAAGGAAAACTTAAAGGTAAAATTTTGGTTGATGCAGCAAAAGTACCTCTGGTCATTGATGCAAAAGAAGGGGTACTTAAGAGTGCTAATGATGTTTTAGAAGCAGATATTTCTTATCAAGGCGAAGTTTCTTTAGGTAGCGAAAGTTACATGGTAAAGAGTGCTTTTACTTTGTTGAAAGAAGCTGTTTATGAGCATTCCTTATCTTATTATTCTCAAGAATCAGGCATTGAAGCAAAAACCATCATAGAATTAGCTAGAGAATTTACATCTTATGGTAGAAGCGTAGGGGTGGATTGTCATGGTGGAACCATGCATACAACGGGCTTTTATACAACATATGCCATCATGATGCTTGGCGCTTTAGTGGGTAATCTTAACTATAAAGGCGGTATGAGCACTGGTGGTGGAAAGTTTAAAGACTTTAATGGAAGCTGTTATAACTTATTGGCATATAAAGGAAAGCAAAAGCCTTTTGGAACACGAATCGATCGAACACGAAAAGCTTATGAAAATAGCAATGAGTATAAACAAAAATCAGAACAAGGTATGAACCCATACCCTGCAAAAGATGCTTGGTTTCCTTTCACTAATGCATTAGAATCTGAAATTATCTCTAGCAGCGCAAATGAATATCCTTACAAGTTAGGGGCATTGATAAGCTGGTGTGCAAATTTTGTGTATGGACAAAGTGGAAGTGAACATCTTATTCCTCTTCTTAAAGACCCAAAAAAAGCTATTCCTCTTTTTATTGCAATTGATCCCTTTGTTAATGAGACAACTCGCTACGCAGATTACATTGTTCCAGATTCTGTTTTATATGAAACGTGGGGTGTTGTTGCTCCTTGGGCAGGGCATCTTACCAAAGTAAGCCATGTACGATATCCAATCTTACCATCTCCTAATGAAAAGTTTTCAGATGGTGAGCCTCTTTCCATGGACAGTTTTCTTATAGCTTTAGGCAAAGCTCTAAAATTAGGGGGCTTTGGTAAAAATGCTATCAATGGATCAAGTGATGAACAAAAATTTGATTTTAATAAGCCTGAAGATTTTTATCTACGAGCCTTTGAAAATATAGCTATGGACGGAGCCAATCCTGTACCAGAAGCCAGTGATGAAGAGATTTCTCTAGCAGGGCTTGAAGAATATATACCATCTTTACAACGTATTTGTGGTGATAACTGGAAGAGGGTTGCTTATGTGATGGCTAGAGGAGGTCGTTTTGCAGAAAAAAACAGTGCCTATGATGGTCAAAAAATGACAAAATCATATACGAAAGCCATTGCTATTTATAACGAAACTGTTGGCTCCACAAAAAACTCCATCACGGGAGAAATTTATAGTGGCGTACCTCGTTATTATGCACAACGTTTATACGATGGAAAGAAAATTGATATGCATTCATTAGAATTTAATTTACTAGCATTTAGTTATAAATCTAATGTTCTCTCTGCAGCTTCTGCATCTATAGAGGCTCTTAGAGATATGCGCTATACAACTTACATCGATATCAATTCACAAACGGCAAAGTTACAAGGAATTACGCATGGTGATAAGGTTCGCATTCGATCGTTTGATGGTGTGACAGAGGGAATTTGCCGTATCAAAGAGGGGATACATCCTCAATCTATTGGAATTGAGCATGGAGGTGGCAGAGAAGGTGAAGGTGCTATTGATATAACGATAGATAATAAACTTATCAAAGGTCATATTGTACGTAAAACAGGTATTAATATTAATAAGCTTGGGTTAAAAGATACTTCAAGGCTCAATACAGCAACACTTAGCGATTTTGTTGTTGGGTCTAATGCAAGACAAGCGATTCCAGTAAAGCTTGAAAAAATTTAAGTGAAACGCATGAAGAGGCTATTTTCAACATAGCCTCTTGAGCGATAAAAGACTACTTTAAAAAGGAACGTTTGAAAAAATCAGATGCCATATATGGATTCCAAGATATCACAAAAAACTGACCACTAAGTTCACCAAAGGCATTTAATTCCTTTTCAATTTGGATGCCTCCGAATTTTGAGTATAACTTATAGTGGTCTTGAATGATACTAGAGACAATTAAGTCCAAATTATTATGCGTGATAATGTCGTAATACGCTTTCATAATATTTTTAAAATCTAAACTCAGCTTATTGGAGTCTTTCTTAATTGTTAACCTTGAAGTTTCTGCTATTTTTTTATTGGCTTCTCTTAGATAATTGAATGAGAATTTTTTATCAGATGGTAATAAGTTTTGCGAAGAATCAAAAATAATACGAGAGGTTCCTGTAAATTCATGACTATCACTTTTACAAAAAATGATGGCAGAATGGTGGTCATAGCAATCAAAGTTAAGCCCTTCAATCATATCTGGAAACTCATTACCGTAGTTCATTGTTTTATACACGTCGCTTCTTAGTTTAAAGACTTCTATCAAATCTTCAGCAGTTGTAGTAAGGTAATACAGGCCATTGGTTGTATCCCATGTTAGCTTGCGATTGAAAGCAATAGCTTCTTCAATTGTTTCTTCCAAAAAGATTCTTCGACTAAAGATTTCTAAGATTCTTTTTTGTTCTGCATCAAAACTCTCTTCCCCTTTTTTTGAGTTTTTGATGAAGTTTTGGTGAATAAGATCACGTAGCTGGTTGAGTGAATAGTCTTTGTTGATACTAATCATGGTTTCTCCTTTAAAATTTTTTCAATTCTAAAGGAAAGGCGTCACGGTTACTGTCACAGAACGTGTTTTATTGTAAAACTGTGACAGTAATCGTGACTAAATTATGGTATGGAAAAAAGGTTAAAAATAGAATGAAGATGCTAGAAAAGAAGAGAAAGAGCTATCTCATCTTAAAAAGAGATAGCTTATAGGTGTAGGTTTAGTTTGCAACCAATGGAAGGAATAGTTTCAATGAGTTTATGTTCAAGTTTTGTTCGAAGCCTATAAATAAGTGTACGTAAAGTACTCTCAGACACAGGTCCTTCTGGCCATATTAAGTGTTCTAATGCTTCAAATGATACGACT